>Ga0194131_10008486_pt1 | contig 13339 bp, 6 predicted proteins | sample TA2KigO120mmetaG_FD_148631 | JGI IMG/M metagenome (GOLD analysis project Ga0194131, IMG submission 148631) | Freshwater microbial communities from Lake Tanganyika, Tanzania - TA2015053 Kigoma Offshore 120m | ecosystem: Environmental > Aquatic > Freshwater > Lake | place: Tanzania: Lake... | reverse complement strand
TGAGGGGAAGGACCCCTACGACTTCGACGCCCCCGACTACCCGGGCACCGGCAAGGTGTCGGGCGAGGGCGACGTCGACTGGTGCGAGGAGTTCGTCGAGACGCCCTTCTTCAGCGAGTGATCAGACCGCCGCGGCCAGGTTCGCTGCCACCCCGGCGAAGCGGTGGGCCGGCCGCGCGAAGGCGCTCCTCCAGCGTCGTGAGCCGTTCACGCAAGCCTTGAAGCTCGCCTCGTCGAGGCCCTTCTCGGCGAGCACCAGGTCGAGCTCGGCACGGGCGTTCTGCCGGGCGCGGAAGAGCATCATCTGGATGCGACTCTGCACGTTGACCTTTCCGTCGCCCGTGGTCTCGATGGGGAGGAAGATGGCGTCGGGGTAGCGCGCGGTGATCGCCGCCTGGACGCCGTCCGAGACGCCCGAGGAGGGCATGCAGCCGAAGGGCTTCACCGAGATCGTCATGTGGTTCACGCGGTCCTCGATGAAGTGCACCAGCTTGCCCACCTCCATGTGCCCCTCGCCGCCGCGCACGTGGTTGTCGTAGTGTTTCGACGCGAGCGCGGCGATCTGCTCCATGTCCGGGAGGTGGTAGCCGTGCAGCCCGATGGCCTTGGCGTAGAGCTGGAAGTGGGCGCGAACCGCGTGCTCGGCGGCCTCGAGCATCCAGAGTTTCTTCGTGGCGTCCTTGCCGGACAGGCCCTTCCGTCCCCCGTCGTCTTGCTTCAGCGTCTGCCGCTGCAGCGTGTCGTACCGGTTCTCCCACACCATGAACAGGAGCCAGTTGGTCACGCCCTGCACGTCCACCTCGGCGCCTTCTTGCTCGAGGAAACGCTGGAGCTGGTAGTTGCCGTCGCCCTCGGTGGTCATCGCCCAGAACTCGCCGATGACCGAGACCACGGGCTTAGGTTGGGTGCGGTCGACCTCGATGCGCGCGAGGCGACGGCGACAGCGCCACAGGGCGGCCACGACCGAGGCATCGTCGCGGAAGGCCGTGGACAACAGCTCGCGGCACTCGCGCAACGCCTCGTCGGTGGCGCCGGGGACGGTCTCGTAGGGGCGGATTCGGTAGGCGAGCAAGTTGAGCACGTCGCCGGCCATGAGCGCCCTCACGATGCCGAACACGAACTTCTGGTCGATCACCAGCCCCGTCTCGTCGCCGGTGGCCTGCTTCATGCCGCCCTGCTGCTGGAAGAGCACCACGCGGAAGCCGTCGAAGCCAGCGTCGCGAAGCGCCTTGCGGTACTCGGTGACGTACATGCCGAAGCGGCAGGGCCCGCAGGCGCCGGCGGTCACGAAGATGTAGCCGTTGACGATGTCGGCGGTGGACAGCCCGGCCTCGTCGCGCAGGTACACGAGGTGCTTCACGAGGTTGCCCACCGTGTAGTAGGTGGGGTTGCATTGTCCCCGGTTGCCGAACTCCTTGCCGAACTGGAGCGCGGCGTTGTCGGGCGCGTCGAGGGCCTCCACGCGGTAACCGAGCCCGGTGAGCGCGGCGCACACCAGCGTGTCGTGCGCGAGCGTCAGCCCGCTCACCAGCATCGTTGTGGTGGCGCGATCCTTCGCGGTGAACGACTCGTTGGAGCGCACCGGCTCCACCCACTGCTCGCGTTCGAGGCCGAGCTTGCGGGCCTCTTCGCGGGCGAAACGAGCCAGTTCCGAGTCGATGTCGAGGGGGGCGTTTTCCATGGTACTCCTACTTGGCAGCCGTCTGTGACTCGAGTTCCCGCCGTCGCTCCGCCACGCGCCGCGCCAGCTCGGCTCGCTTGGCGCTGCGCTCGCGGAGGTCTTCTTCCACCCGCTTGAGGCGGTAGGCGTAGGTCTTCACCCGGATGGCGATGCTGCCGCCCGGCTTGTTGGCGTCGATGTCGTGCAGCGCCGACCAGGGGGTCTTCGACTTGCTCACGATGCTGTCGATCACCCCGTAGGTGGGCGCGTCGTGGCCGCACTTGAAACTGCTGAGGTCGAGCACCGCGATGTTGGGATGGCGCGCCGCCAGTCGCACCGCCCACACCTTCTGCGAAGAGTTGGCCGAGTAGTTTTCCGGCCACACGTCGCTGATCGACATCGGGTCGGTGTCGCCGAAGAAACGCCGCAGCCAGGCCGGGTCGCGCGGCAGGCTCCGCATCGAGAGCACCGGGTAGCCGAGCACCTGGAACTCCTCGGGGATGCCGTGGTTCAGCCCCGGGTCGAGGTGGTAGGGCCGGCCCACGATCAAGATGGCCACGCGATCCTCGCGCTCCACCTGGTCGAGGATGGCGCGCCCCTTGGCCTGCATGCTGTCGTCGAAGGCGCGGAGCGCCGCGAGGCCCTCGTCCACCGCGAAGCCCACCTCGTCTTCCGTCACGCCGAGGCGAGGGCCCCAGGTGTCGAACAGCCGCTTCTTCATGAGGTTCGGCTCGGCGAAGGAGAGCGCGGCGTCGATGTACTCGATGCCCCGGTCGGCGAAGAAGTCCTGCTCCTTGGTGAAGGCGGCCTTGATGACGTTGGGGTTGCCCGCCACGATCGGGCAGGCGGCGTGGTCCATGGTGCCGCTCACCCAGCTCGGCACGTGGGTGAGGCAGGGGTACCAGATGTAGTCGAGGGGGCCGCGCTTATTGTCGGTGTGCGCGTGCATCAACAGCTCGTGCACGTGCGCCTGAGTCACCTTGCTGGGGAAACAAGGGTCGACGGAGCCGTAGCGCCCGCCCTCGGCCCACATCTCCTCGCTGGTGGCGGTGGAGAAGACGACATTCTCGCGCGACAGGCCCAGTGTCTCGAGGAAGGTGCGAAAGAAGGGGCCGGTGCTGTAGAGGTTGAGCACCCGGGGAATGCCCACCTTGATCCCTCGCAGATCGGCGTGCGAGCGCTGAAAGCCGCGGTTGAAGGCGCGGCGCGCCACGCGGAAGAAGGGGAGCTTGCGTACCTCCACGTCGCGGGTGGACGACCCGGCCGGGGGGAGGGGACGCTGATCGTAGAAATGCCGGAAGGCGAGGGTGGACTCCTCGTGGACCAGGTTCGGGAACTGGTCGCGGAGCGTGGCCCGTTGCTTCGCGAGCACCTTCAGCGCTTCCTTCGATTCGACGGTGCCCTTCTCGCAGGAGAAACCTGAGATGTAGCGGCTGGTGCGCCCGTCGGGCGTGCGGGTGTCGATGAACGTGCGCGAGCAGTTGTTGGGGCAGAAGGTGCAGCGCGTTTCCTCGTCGTTCTTCGTGGTGAACGCGAGATCGATGGCGGCATCCATGCCGATGAAGGTGCTGTGTCCCCGGCGGGTGACAACCCGCAAGGTTTCCATGGCCGCGCCGATGGCGCCGGCCTCGCCACAGTGGGGGTGCACCCGCACTTGCGCGTCGGGCACGCGCGCCTCGATGTAGTCCACCTGGGCCTTCACGGCGGCGAGATTCCGTTGCGTGCCGCCCTGGAGAACGTAGCGGGTACCGAACTGGGCGAGCCGGGGCACCTGCACCACGTACTGCCACACGTTCTTCGGCAAGACTTGGGCGAGGCCGGCCAGCATCTCCGGGGCGGTGAAGCCCTCCTTCTGGAAGTTCACCCGGTCGGCGTCGAGGAACACCGCGCAGCCATAGGAGAACTTGGGAGAGAGATCGGCGGCGAAGGCGGTGTCGGCGTACTGGTGGAGCGGCACGCCGAACTGCTCGGCCATCGCCTGGAGGAGCGTCCCGTTGCCGGCCGAGCACTGGTTCGACAGGCGGAAGTCCTTCACGTCGCGACCGCCCTCGGGCGTTTCCCGGAGGAAAACCACCTTGATGTCCTGTCCCCCGATGTCGCAGATCACGTCGACATCGGGGAAGAAGGACACCGCCGCCATCATGTGGGCCACGGTCTCCACGATGTTCACGTCGGCCTTCACCGACTCCTCGAGCACCGCCGCGGCGTAGCCGGTGGCGCCGAAGCCTAGGCAGTCGAGCGTGGCACCCTGCCCAGTCACGTAGTCGCGGATCTCGCGGAGGATCTCCCGGGTGTCGGCGATGGGGTTGCCCTTCGACAGGCGATAGGACTTGTAGAGCACGGCGCCGTCTTGCCCGACCAGCACCGCCTTGGTGGAGGTGCTCCCGCCGTCGAGGCCGATGACGCCCCTGACCACCGTCCCCGGGAGGAACGTGGCGGGCTGGAAGGACGGGATGGTGTGCTTGTCGAGGAAGGCCTGGAGCACGGCGTCGTCGACCACCAGTGGCGCCCCGGCCGAGGCGCCGAGGCGGGCGGCGCGGCCGTTCTGGACGTAGTCGCGCAGGCCGTCGAGCCCGGCGTAGCGGGCGTCGTTGCCCTCGGCGAGGCCGTACACCACCGCGCCGAAGGCAGCATAGTACTGGGCGTTCGGCGGGGTGAAGATGAGCTCTTGGACTGCGCGATCCGGGGCCGCGTAGCCACGCTGGGCCCAGGTCTCCGGGATGCGCATCCGCCAGCACTCCACGAGGAAGGGCAGGTAGGTGTTCGGGCCGCCGAGCAAGAGAACCCGGTCCTTGAGCGTGTTGCCGCGGGTGAGCACCGAGAGGTTCTGGTGCACGATGGCGTCGGCCAGCGAGTTCATGATCTCGCCGCTGGGAATGCCCGACTTCACGAGGTTGACGATGTCGGTTTCCGCGAACACGCCACACTTGGCCGCGACATGGTGCAGGCGCGTGGGGTCGAAGCGCAGGTTCGACAGCTCCTCGGGCTTCATGCCCACCTTCACCATGCACTTGTCGATCGTCGCCCCGGTGCCGCTGGCGCACTTGTCGTTCATCGACGTGATCGGCGTCTTTTTGCCGTCGGCGCCCTCCTGGAACATCACGATCTTCGCGTCTTGCCCGCCGAGCTCCACGACCGCGCGCACGTCGGGATGGAGCTTCTCCACGGCGAGGGTCACCGCGTTCACCTCCTGCACGAAGCGCGCCCCGAGCGGAGCGGCCAGCGGTCCCGAGCCGGAGCCGGTGACGAAGATGCGGATGTCCGTGGCGGCGGGGAAGGCCTCGCCGATGCGCACGAGGAACTCCATCACCTTCTCGGGCTGGCGCGTTTCATGGCGCTGGTAGTCCGACCAGAGGATCTGCTGCGTAGCTGGATCGACGACCACGGCTTTCACCGTGGTGCTGCCGACGTCGAGGCCAATGGCGAGGGCTGAGGAAGGGGCGGTGGAGGACATGGACTGACATGTCAGTCTAGTGCCCTCCCGTCGTCCCGGCGAGGCCGCGGTGCGTGATACATCGGCGCGCGCCCCGGAGTGGTTCATGCGCTTGCTCTCCCTGCTCGGCCTGTTCGCGATTGCCTGCCATCCCGGCGACGACACCGGCACCGACGAGGGCAAGGACGACTGCGGCGACGAGTGCGACCACGATGGCGACGGTTTCATCGCCGCCAAGGACTGCCAGGACTACGACAAGGCCATCAACCCCGACGCCGAGGAGCTGTGCGACGGTCGCGACAACGACTGCGACGGGGCGATCGATGGCGAGACGGCTACCGACGCCGAGGTCTGGTTCACCGACAACGACGGCGATGGCTACGGCGACGACACCACCGAGCGCCTGGGCTGCGAGGGCGAGCTCGAGGGCATCGAAGAGGTGGACGAGGGCGGCGACTGCGACGACAGTGACGACGCGGCGAGTCCCGGCGAGCGCGAGTCCTGTGACGGCATCGACAACGACTGCGACGGCGACATCGACGAGTCGAGCGCCACCGACGCGGTGAAGTGGTACATCGATGCCGACGGCGACGGCTACGGCGACGAGGCGAGCGAGCGCGAGTCCTGCGAGCAGGAGGCTGGCGAGATCGACGTGGGTGGCGACTGCGACGACGCCAATGCGGCGATCAGCCCCGGCGCCGCCGAGGCCTGCGACGAGATCGACAACGACTGCGACGGCGACATCGACGAGTCCGGCGCCGAGGGCGAGATGACCTTCTACATGGACGCCGACGGCGACGGCCACGGCGACCCCGCCATCAGCTACGTCGCGTGCGGCCTCGACGATCTCTGGGTGGAGAGCAGCGACGACTGCGACGACGCCACCGCCACCACCTACCCGGGCGCCGACGAGTGGTGCGACGGGGCCGACAACGACTGCGACGCCGAGATCGACGAGTCCGACGCCATCGACGCCGCCACCTGGTACGCCGACGCCGACCTCGACGGCTCCGGCGACGACGCCTCGGCGGCGATGGCCTGTGACATGCCGAGCGGGGCCGTGAGCGCCGGCGGCGACTGCGACGACACCGACGCCACCGAGTACCCCGGCGCCGCCGAGCTCTGCGACGGCGAGGACGACGATTGCGACTCGGAAATCGACGAGGGTGTGACGACGACGTACTACGCCGACGTCGACGAGGACGGCTACGGCGACGCGGGAGCCAGCACCGAGGCCTGCGCCGCGAGCAGCGGCTGGGTCGACAACGCCGGCGACTGCGACGACAGCACCGCCGCCATCAGCCCCGGCGCCGTGGAGAGCTGCGACGGTGTCGACGAGGACTGCGACGGCACCGTCGATGGCAACGCCGACGCCGACGACGACTGCGACGACGGCAGCGGCTGCACCCTCGACAGTTGCGACGCGGGGAGCTGTGTCAACGAGATGGACGCGGCCACCTGCCCCGGCGAGGCCTTTGCCGACCAGGCCGACTTCGAGAGCCACACCTGCGGCAACTACACGGTGCTGAGCGTCACCGGCGACACCGAGACCGACGGCCTCTACGTCAACGACGCCACCATCGACCCGAGCTACGAGAGCCAGGGCCTGTTGTTCCTGCCCTTCTCCGGCACCTCTGCCTACCCGGTCATCCAGCGGGGCCAGCAGGCGCAGATCGCGCTCGCCGATCACGATGGGCTCATCGCCAATTCCTCGTCGCCGGCCTCCACTTCCGACCTCGACGGCCGCGCCATCCGCGCCGAGCTGCAAGGCACCGCCTACGCCTTCGGCGCCTGGAGCAGCCTGGGCGACGGCGGCTACCTCGTGGCCTACGACGCGGCCGGCAGCGAGATCGACAGCGCCGACCTCGCCTCGGGCGGCTTCGCCGGCATCACCTCGCCCACCCCCATCGCGTCGATCGCCATCTACAACACCTTCGACAGCGACATCGTCTTCGGGGTGTACGACCTCCAGTTCGCGGACTGTATCGACTAGGCGGCGCTTGACACCTGCACACCCGCACAGTAGAACGGGCGTACAGGAGACCACATGGAAGAACTTCCTCCCCGCCAGCGCGAGCTGCTCGACTTCGTCGCCTCGTTCACCGACCAGAAGGGCATCCCGCCCACCCTCCGCGAGATCGGCGAGGCGATGGGCATCCGGAGCACCAACGGCGTGAGCGACCAGGTGAAGGCGCTCATCAAGAAGGGCTACCTCGAGCGCGTGGGCGACGCGCGCACCAGCCGCGGCCTCCGCGTCACCCACTCCGCCCGTGGCGGCTTCCGCGACAACAGCACGGTGGCGGTGCCGGTGATCGGCCGGGTGGCCGCCGGGTCGCCGATTCTCGCCGAGGAGAACTACGCCGGCACCCTGCACATGGACGCCACCACCATGCCCCACCAGGCGCCGGTCTTCGCCCTGGTGATCCATGGTAATTCCATGATCGACGATGGCATCCTCGACGGCGACTACGTCTTCGTGCGCCAGCAGTCCGAGGCCCGCAACGGCGACATCGTCGTGGCCATGGTCGACGGCGACGCCACCTGCAAGCGCTTCTTTCGCGAGCGAGGGCGTGTGCGTCTGCAACCCGCCAACGTCGACATGAGCGACATCATCGTCGACGCCTCCCGCCAGTTCTCGATCCTCGGCGTGGTGGTCGGCGTGTATCGGCGCATCCACGCGTAACGACGCGGTCGCGACAGCTGGGGCGCCTTCCCGGGTGGCCTTGCTACCATTATGGCCCCATGCCCTCTGCCCCACCCGCGCGCGCCTCGCTCTGGGTAGAGATCGCGCTCTCGCTCGGCCTGCTCACCGTGGCCGTGGCCGTGCTCGACGCCGGCGTCTTTCACATCGCCACCCGCTACGTGCTCGGCGAGGCCACCGCCGACCTCGCCGAGTCCGCCGGCGCCGCGCTCGCGGGCGAGCTGGGGGCCACCGACGAGGAAGGATGGAGGCGGGTGATCGATGCCTACCGCCGGGCGGGGATCGATACCATCACCGTGTGGTCGCCCGAGGGGGAGCGGCTGGCCGGCGCCGACCAGGGCGCGGCGGACGCGGTGGTGCGCCGCACCGTCGCCACTCGGGAGGCCAGCCTCGCCGAGCTTGACGACACGGTGCGGGTGGTGGTGCCCGTGGGCTCCGGTCGCCCGCGAGCAGTGGTGGAACTCCGCTACCCGCGGGCGCGCGTGGAGCGTCCAGCCTGGGGCGTCATCGTGGTCCACGCGATGTTCTCCGCCGGGATCATCGGCATCTTCGGCTACTTCTTGTTCCGTCGAAATGTCGTCGATCCCATCAGGCGCATCGGCGAGGCCACGCAGGCCATCGCGGGCGGCAAGTTCGGGACGCCGGTCCCGGCCGACGCGCCGGCCGAGTTGGCCGAGTTGGCCGAGCACCTCAACCTGATGAGCGAGGCGCTGGCGGCCTACCGCGCGCGCACCGCCGAGCAACTCGCGTCGCTGGCAACTGCCAACGACGACCTGCGGCGCACGCAGGACGCGCTGGTCCGCTCGGAGAAGCTGGCCAGCGTGGGGCGCCTCGCCGCCGGCCTCGCGCACGAGCTGGGAAATCCGCTGGCGGCGGTGCGCGGCTACGTGGAGATTCTCGCCGGCAATCCCGCTCATCGCGACGCCGGCGACATCGCCCATCGCGCGCAGGTGGAGGTGGAACGCATGCACAGCCTGCTGCGCAACCTGCTCGACTTCGCCCGCGCCGACGAGACCGAGCCCGGCGACGTCGACCTGGTGCAGGTCATCGAGGAGGGTGCGAACACCGTGCGACACCAGGTGAGCTTCCGCGGCGTCGAGCTGAGCCTGGGGGCCGATCCGGTCCCCCACGTGCGCGGCGAAGTGACAAAGCTTCACCAGGTGCTGGTCAACCTCTTGCTCAACGCCGCCGACGCCGGGGCGCGTCGTATCGAGATGGGGGCGCGAGTCGACGGGAACGACGTCTTGCTGAGCGTCGTCGACGATGGCGAGGGCATCGATCCGGCGCACCTGTCGCGACTGTTCGAGCCCTTCTTCACTACCCGGCCGCCGGGGAGGGGCACCGGTCTAGGCCTCGCCATCGCCCACCGCGTCGTCGAGCAGCACGGAGGGCGCATCGAGGTGCAGAGCGAGCGAGGGCGCGGCAGCTGCTTCACCCTTCGCCTGCCCGCGTCGCGATAAGCCCACGGAACTCATCGGCCCCCTGGCGGGTCGATCCCCGCAGCCCCGAACCCGGTGTCCAACGCCCTCGCCCGAATCCGCCGACGACTCGCGAGCGCCCGCGCCCGGCAAGTCGTCCTCGCCCTCGGCGGGGCGACGTCGCTCGGGGCTGGCGCGGTGCTGCTGGGCTGGTCGCTGGCCACGCTCGCGGCGAACGAGGGAGCCCGGAGCGTCGGGATCGCGGCGTTGCTCGCGGGCGCGGGCGCCGCGATTGGCCTCGTCGCCTGGCGGGCCCAGCCCCTGCATCGCTTCGCGAGCGACCGAGCCCAGGCTCGTCGCTTCGAGGCGGTGAGCCCCGAGCTCGATGGCGCCTTGCTCACCGTGCTCGACCGTTCCGCGAGGCCACGGGGATCGGCGGCGCTCCTGGAGCAGGTCGCCGTCGAGGTGGCGCGAACGATGGACGCGGTGCCGCCCGCGCGCGCGTGGCCCGCCGCGCCCGCGCGTCGCGACCTGCGATGGCTGCTCGCCGGCCTGTTGGCGCTGGCCTTCGTGGCCTGGCTCCTTCCCATCGGGCCGGTCGACGCCTTGCAGAGCCTGTTGGCGGCCCCGCGGGCCAGCCCGTCGCCGCAGGCCGTCGCGGCCGATGGGCCCCGCGTGATGCTCGGCGACATCACCCTTCGTTACCTGTACCCCACCTACACGCGTCTCGATCCCGTCGAGGTGCCCAACACCAACGGCGAGGTGCACGCGCCACGAGGTACCGTCGTGGAGGTGCGGGCGCGCACCGCCGACGAGCACGAGGCCGCGTCTTTCGTGGCCTACGAGGCGGTGCCGGTGCCGGTGGAACTGGTGGAGGGCCGCGGCCTGAAGGCGAGCTTCACCGTGGCCGACGAGGGCGCGTGGCGCTTCCTGTTCCCCGCCGGTCCCAGCGCCGACCACCGCATCGTCCCCGAGCCCGACCTCCCGCCGGACGTGGCGCTCGGCCTCCCGCCCCGGCTCGTCTTGATGGCAGACGACACCATCGAGGTCAGGTTCGCGGCGAGGGACGACTTCGGCGTGGCGAAGGTGGTCGTCGAGGTGGTCGCGGGGGGGGTGGCCGATGAGCGCGTGCTCCGCACGCTGATCGACGTGCCGCGGAGCGTGGAAGACGCGCCCACCATCTCCGTGGCCGACCTCGGCCTCGCCGCTGGCACCAAGGCCCGCCTGAGGGTTGGGGCGCTCGACAACGACGAGGTTTCGGGCGCGAAGATGGGCTGGTCGTCGCCCATCGAGCTGACGGTCACCGGGGCCTCGGGCTCCGCCGCCCGCAACCGCGAGCTGATGGAGCGGCTCCTTGCCGCGCTCTTGCCCGTCCTGGCTGACGGGCTCGTCGACCCCTCGCCGCTCGCCAGCGACGGCCTCGGCGCGGGGCGCCTCGCCGAGCAGTTCGACCAGCGCTACACGGCTTTTGACGGCGCCTTCGCCAGCATGGAAGACCTCGCCGAGTCGACCCTCCCGGCGCGCCTCGCCGCCGATGTCTCAAAGTCGCGACGTGCCTTCGTGGCCTTCGCGCGTGGCCTGTCCGACGGCAAGCTCAGCTCCAGCGACGTGGCGCGGCTGGCGCTGTTGCACGCCAGCGCGGTCGAGAAGCTCGAGGAGGCGGTCTACCTGCTCGACCGGCTGCAGCGCATTGCGGCTCTCGGCGAGCTGATGCGCCTGGTGCGACAGCTCGCGATGGAGGCGCAAGAGCTGGACCAGGAGCTCCCTCAGCTCAACCGCCAGCAGGCAATGGCCCGGCTCGATCAGCTTTCGCGGCTCTACGACGAGGTGAAGGCACGGGCCGGCGCGCTGGAGCGAGGCGGCGTCAAGGACTTCCTCGAGCAGCGAGGTACCGAGCTCGAGGCGGCGATGACCATGGCACGCAAGGCGATCGCCACGGGCGACGACCACACCGCCCGGGCCGAGATGGCGCGCGTGGCTCGTTTGCTCGAGGAGATGGCCGGCGGGGTGGAGGAGGCGATGAAGCGCGGCTCCGGGCAAGACGGGAAGATGCAAGAAGCGATGTCGAAGCTCGGCGAGCAGCTCGAGTCGCTGGCCGAGGAGCAGGCGGCGCTGCGCGAGCAGACCGGCCGGGCCCGCGACCAGCACGGCAGCTCCCTCGAAGAGGGGATGAAGTCCTGGGAGCGGGTCGACCGCGCCGTGGCCGAGGCCCAGCGCCAGCTCGACGACCCCTCGCTCGACGGGGCCGAGGGACGGTCGCGAAACCTCGACTCGGCCCTCAGAGACGCGGAGCACGACGCGCGCAGCCTCGGCGACAGCGCACGCGCGCGAGACCAGGCCACCGCGGAGGGGCGAGCGCAGGAGCTCGAGCGGACCCTGGCGCGGGCTCGCAGCCGCGTGCAGGCCGAGCAGCGATCCGGAAACCTCAGCCCGGAGGAGGCCGCCGCCGCGCAGCGTGCGCTCGCCGCCGCGCAGGCCGCGGCGCAGCAGGCCTCCAGCGAGCTCGCGAAGCTCGGCAAGGCACAGTCGGCAGCATCGCCGGAGCTCACCCGGGCGCTGCGCGATCTCTCGTCGCGACAGCGTGACATCGCCGAGCGCGCCGGGCAGGCGGCGCGTCGGGCCGAGGAGCTGGGCCAGCAGATGCCCACCGGCGGCGACGCGGTGAGCGAGGCCGCGGCCGAGGCCGCCTCGCAGGCGGGGCGAGCGACGGAGCGGATGGAGCAGGGCGACGCGATGGGCACCGAGGGTGCCCAGCAGGCGGCGGAAGATGCACTCCGGCGAGCCTCGGAGGCCCTGCAACAGGCCGAGCAGGACATGCAGGAGATGGCCCAGGCAGGCCAGGGTGGCGAGGGGGAGGAGCCCGGCGGGGGCGCCGCCAGCCAGGGCGACGAGACTGGCGCGAGCGGCCGTCGCGGCGGCGCCAACGGGCAGGGCGCGCGCCAGATCGCCATTCCCGCGCCGGAAGAGTTCGAGACTCCCGAGGCCTATCGCAAGGCCCTGCTCGAAGGCATGCAGGGCGAGGTGCCCGAGGCCTACCGGGCGGCGCACCGGCGCTACTACGAGGAGCTGGTGCGCCAGTGATGCTCGCGCTGCTCGCTGCCCTGGCGCTGGCCGGGGAGGCTGCCGAGGTGCTCGCGTGCCTGCACGTGAGCGACCTGGCCTGCGCCCAGCGCGAGGCGGCCGGCCTCGGCGACGACCCGGGCGACCGCGTGGCGCGCGCCGAGCTCGCCTTCTCGCTCGGCGAGTTCGCGCAGGCGCGAGATCTGTACGAGGGTACCGAGTCGGCCGAGGCGCCCGACGACTTCGCGCGGCGGTCGAAGCTCTACCGGCTCAGCGCCGACGCCACCGCCGACTTCACCACCGTGTCGCGAGGCGACGTGACGCTGCGCTACCGCGCCGGCATGGACGATGTGCTGGTCGACGAGGCCCTCGAGACTCTCCAGGCCGCGCACGATCGCGTCGCGCCGATCCTCGGCGGCGCGCCCCCGGGCGGCGTGCGCATGGAGCTGTACCCCACGGCGCAGCGCTTCATCGACGCCTCCTCGCTCCCCGGCGCCGCAGTTCGCAACACCGGGGTGATCGCGCTGTCGAAGTGGACCCGCCTGCTCGTGTCGTCGCCGCGCGCGCTGGGGCACGGCTACGCGTGGAAAGACACCATCGCCCACGAGTACATCCACTACGTCGTCGCCTGGCGAAGTCGCGACAAGGTGCCTGTGTGGTTGCAGGAGGGCATCGCGCGCAGTCACGAGTCGCTCTGGCAGGTGGACGAGCCGCCGCCACTGGCGCCCGTGGCCCAGTCACTGCTTGCCAAGGCCCTCGCCAGCGACAGCCTCGTGCCGCTGGAGCGCATGCACCCGTCGATGGCCTTCCTCGACAGCGCGGAGGAGGCCTCGCTGGCCTTCGCCCAGGTGTCGACGATGGTCGTCTACCTGCGCAAGATCGCGGGCAAAGACGCCGTCTCGCGGGTGCTCGACCTCGTGCGCGAAGACCGGGACGCCCTCCAGGCCGTGGCCGACGTGGGCGCCGGCGGCGACGTCGCCGCCTTCATGCGGGGCTGGCGCGAGGAACTCGGCCGCATGCGCCTCGTGCAGAAGGAGCTGGCCACGGCGCCCACCGTGCTCGACGGC
>Ga0194131_10008483_pt1 | contig 13345 bp, 14 predicted proteins | sample TA2KigO120mmetaG_FD_148631 | JGI IMG/M metagenome (GOLD analysis project Ga0194131, IMG submission 148631) | Freshwater microbial communities from Lake Tanganyika, Tanzania - TA2015053 Kigoma Offshore 120m | ecosystem: Environmental > Aquatic > Freshwater > Lake | place: Tanzania: Lake... | reverse complement strand
AACACCGACCGTATCCACACCGCGCTCAGGATGCCACCGCAGACGTTTACCCTACGCTACGAAACGACACGATTCCTCATTCCTAGCAATGTGTCTTAAGAAAGGGGTACTTGCCACTACATTCCCGGTCCTCGACACAGTCCCGCGACCAATTTGCCGATGCGTCCCATGCGCACTTCGTCGAGTCCGCGTACGTCACCTTCTTCTTCCCAGAGCGCGACCATTTCCGCCTCATCATCGGGATCTATTTCAATGCCTTTGCAGAGACGAGCGCGCTCCTCCAGAAGGTCGATGATCTTCTGGTCAATTTGCTCAATTTGCTCATGAACGTCCGTCAGGGTGATCATGCGCCGCATGTTGGCCGATTTTTGACGGAAAGCAACTGCACAAATTCCACAAATGTACTCTCGTTGTATTTGGTGCAATTTCCCAGACGCCGGGCATCTGTCGCACCGGAGGACTTTTCTGCGGTATCATGAGGACGTCATGGACAAAGCCCGCGCCAAAGAACGCATCGGCAAGCTCCGAACGGAGATCTGGCGGTTGAACAAAGCGTACTTCATCGAAAACCGCGAGGAAGCTTCGGAAGACGTCAGGGATGCGCTGAAACAGGAGCTCATTGCTCTGGAAAAAGAATATCCGGACCTGGTTTCGCCCGACTCCCCCACCCAGCGCGTGGGTGCGCCGCTCGACAGCAGACTCCCGAAAGTCCGGCACATGACACCGAAAGAATCCCTGCAAGATGCATTTTCCCGAGAAGAGCTGGACGAATGGGTCGATCAGATGCAGAGAGCGCTGGCGAAGGACCACGTGGCCTTCTCTTTCCTCGCCGAACTCAAGATCGACGGGCTGAACGTGACGCTCGCGTACGAAAAGGAAGAGGATGGACGCTACACGTTCCTCCGGGCACTCACGCGGGGCAACGGCATCGAAGGGGAAGATATCACCCATACGGTGCGGACGATCGAATCTGTTCCGCTCTCGGTAACAGTGAAGGGACGCAGAACACTGCCGAAGTTTCTGGAGATCTCCGGTGAGGTGTATATGACAAAACTGGCGCTCAAGAATATGAATACTGGCCTTCCGGAAGTTGAACGATTCGCAAACCCGCGTAACGCAGCCGCCGGCACAGTCCGCCAACTCGATCCGACGATTGCCGCGGCCCGCGAACTCTCGATCTTCTGCTACCAGCTCGGTGCACAGACGGAGGAAGACCTGGGCATCGAAAAACAGGAAGATGTGCTGAACTTCATCAAGGATATCGGGATTCCCGTGAATCCGGAGACGAAGCTCTGCAGAGACCTGAATGCCGTGCAAAAGCTCTACGAAAGTTTCCATGAGAAGCGCGACAAGCTGCCCTACGACATCGACGGCATCGTCATCAAGATCAACGACAAGCAGATGCAGCGCGATCTCGGTTCGACGGCTAAGGCACCGCGCTGGGCGAGGGCATACAAGTTTCCCGCGGAACAGAAGACCGCGGTGGTTCTGGATATCCAGCTGCAGGTCGGCCGCACGGGGGCGATCACTCCGGTCGCGCATCTGTCACCGACGTTGATTGCGGGAACCACGGTGACGCGCGCGACACTGCACAATGCCGATGAAATCGAACGGCTGGACGTGCGAATAGGCGACACCGTCGTCGTGCAGAAAGCCGGCGATATCATCCCGGAGGTGGTGGAAGTACTGGAGAAACTGCGGCCGAAGGAAGCCAGGAAGTTCCACTTCCCCCGGCACTGCCCCAGTTGCGACGCCAAACTGGAACGTCCGGAAGGCGAAGTGGTGCACCGTTGTCCGAACAAAAACTGCAGCGGCTCGCGCAGGGAAAAAATCGAACACGCGGCATCGCGCTATGCGTTCAATATCGAAGGGCTCGGCAGGGAAACCGTCGATGTCCTGATCGACCAGGAACTCGTTTCCGATCCTGCAGACATCTTCTTCCTCACCTACGAAGACCTTGTGCATCTCCCGCTCTTCAAGGAAAAGAAAACCGAAAACCTCCTTTCCGCTATCGAAAAAGCAAAACACGTCCCCCTGGACCGTTTCCTCTTCGCCCTCGGTATCCGCCACGTCGGACGGGAAACCGCGGAAGTGCTCGCACGCCGGATCGCATGGCCGCAGAAGAAGAAAACCGTGGAGATGAAGGGACCGAACGCGCAGCAATCACTCTTCGGGGAAACGAAGACGGTGAAGCTGCATGGCGTCGATATGGATGACATCTCCGCAACACTGAAGTCACTGACCACAGAGGAGCTCGCCGCCATCGACGGCATCGGCGAGGTCGTCGCATCGTCCCTCACGGAATGGATAGCGGATCCCGATCACCGCTTGCTGCTGCATAAATTCGGCAATGCCGACGTGATGGCACTCCTCTCCGAAGGCAGCCACGCACCACAGATCTTTTCGGGAAAAACATTCGTGCTGACCGGAACCCTTCCGACCCTCGCACGGGAAGACGCGAAGACCATGATCAAAGAGCGCGGCGGCAAAGTGAGTTCCTCCGTCAGCAAGAAAACGGATTACGTCCTGCACGGCGCGGACCCCGGCAGCAAGTATGACGATGCGAAGAAGTTGGGAGTACCCCTGATCGAGGAGGAGGAATTTGTGAAGATGATGCAGAAACAGGCTGAATGAGACATGTATACTGCGTGAGTCATGCGTCGCAACAGCGTACCCTTGAAGGTAATCCTGCTGGTGACAGCCCTCGTCTACGCGCAGGTCGTCGGTTTCGGTTTCGCCGATTACGACGACATCCTGCTCCTGACAGGGAATCCCACGGCACACGGACTCTCCTGGAACAACATCACCACCGCTTTCACGACGTACGATCCGGAATTATACGTTCCATTGACGCTGCTCTCGTATCAGATCGAATACTCCCTCGCGAGACTGGAACCGTGGATCTATCACGCAACGAACCTTGCGTTGCATCTGCTCGCCGTGTGGCTGCTCTTCTGGATCGTCACAAAACTCGCAGAGCAAAAAGGTAGAGAATTACAGGCGCCGTGGATCGCCGCACTTGTAGCAGGAGTATTCGCGTTGCATCCGCTCAATGTCCAGAGCGTCGCCTGAATCGCAGCTCGCAAAGACCTGCTCTCATCGGTCTTCTTCTTCGCCACGCTGTACATGTATCTGCGGTACCGCGAAACGGACTCGCGCCGCGCGTACCGGTGGAGCATCGTCCTCTTCGCATGCGGACTCCTCTCGAAAGTGTCGATTGTTTTCGCACCGGTCGTGCTGCTCTTCACGGATCTCCTGACCGGACGGCCTCTGAACGCGAATACCCTCAAAACACTCAGTCCGTATGTTGGCATGAGCTTGCTGCTTGGTAGCGTCGCGCTCTTCGGGAAAGCACATCAATTGGATGGAGCGGGCATCGGGGAATTGCTGCTCCTCGGTACGCACAGCACCCGCTTCATCCTGCAGAAGATGGTGATGCCAACGGGCCTGACGCTGTTTTACCCCTTCGAAGGAGCCATTGCGTTTTCCGAACCGAAACTGCTGATCTCCGTAGCAGGTACGCTTCTGCTGCTTGCAATGATTCCCCTGCTGAGAAAGCGCTTCCACATCGGCAGCTACGGCATAGTGTTCTTCTTCCTGCTGCTATCCCCCTCGTTTCTCAACGCATGGAAGAATGGCTACCTCGACATCACCTTCGACAAGTACGTCTACGCCGCCATGCCGGGACTCCTTCTGCCCGTTGGATTCCTTCTGGCCAATCTCCTGTCGCAAAAAACCCTGCGGGCAATCACGATCGCACTGTGTATCTTGCTCGCTCCCCTCACCTTCGTGCAAGCACGTACATGGCGTGATTCCACAACACTTCTGGAACACAATATCCGTCTGCAACCCTCTTCGACGCATGCGCTGGTGAATATGGGGACGACGACGTACCAGGCCGGTGATAGTGAGGGGCATTGACGCTCTACACCCGCGCAATAGACATCGATCCCGATCTTGCCGTCGCGCATCTGAACATCGCGTGCATCTACGCAAAGCAGGGAAATCTTCTGCTCGCATTGGAAGAAGCCAGGAAAGCATCGGTCGCAGCGGAGAATGCGCGCTTCCGTCACACCGACGACATCGAATCACTCTTCTACTACGGTGCGCTGCTCGATCAGACCGGTTCATCCGAAGAGGCCATCGAGCAATTTCAGCGCGCAACGGAGATGGCACCGGACGCGTTCATCGCGCACCTGAACTACGGCATCATGCTGAGAAAATACAACAAGCCCGAGCCAGCCTTCGGAGCGTTTTCAAGAGCGGTAGAACTCAACAAATCATCACTGGAAGCCCGCTACCATATGGCGGCAACTGCCGGTGAAACGGGGAGAATCGCCATCGCCATCGAGCAGTTGGAATACGTGGTAGGCAAAGATCCGAATTACGAAGATGCCGCTATGCACTTGCATGCGTTACAACGGATGAAATAGGCACAAATATTGAATTTGCTATTATAATATTATGTTATAATATTATTCATGGATACACAAAACACCCCTGATACTGTTAAAAATGATGGCCTGACTCAGTATGAGGCTGAAGCTGTACGCGGTATCAAAAAGCGCCTTGCCGCTGCAGGACTCGAACCGACGCAGATCGCACTGGAAATTCTGATACATCCGGATGCCGAACATGAAAAGCGGTCGCGGCTCCCCATCGGTCCGATGAGGCAGGAAGATGCCAACGAATTTGTCCCATTTCCCAGAGAATCCCAACTGACTGCCGGGGAAAAGCAGGTTCTGATTACTATCCTGAATAACCACGCGGACTACCGCGGCAACATCGGAGCACTTCTCCTCGCAGCGTAACTACGAGAATTTCCTGAGCTGCTTCGGCGTGGTCCCAGGCAGATACTGAGGATGCAAGAGAAGTTTTGATTGTTTCAGAAGCGACCGAATGGTTTCGACGGCTGCCGGTACATCCTGACCGTTGTCGAAGAGTGCTTTCGCAAACTGCCAGTCGATGTCCTGCATATCGCGGTTTGTGCCAAGCATGATGTGCCGCACGAACTGCCAATCGTCCGGTTCCAGATCGCGCTCATCGAGCGCGTGTACAAACGCCGATCCATGCGTGGGACGTAACCTCCAGTGCATGGTGCGTGTCTCAAAGAAATGAATCATGTTGGACTCCATGCTGCCGATCATTGTCGCAAGGCACAGGGGAAGCGGCCTTTCGAAGGTAAAACCGCTGAATTCCGATCCTGCACGCAACTGCTCGGGAAAACGGCCGTACCAGTCGGCAACGACCTCCGGCGCAAGCACCGTACCAGCCACACCCTTCGACATGATCCTGAGCGGCGGAAGCGGCGGAATGAATTTGCCGTCCGCAACGTCCTGAACGACATCCGACCGCAGCCACTCGTCATCGGTCCGCGCGATGTCACGCATCGCATCGGAAACGTACGCCGCACCCTTCATGCCCTGTATGCAGTTGCCTGCCATCTGACTGACGGATGAAAATGCCGAAAGGGCTTCCGGAAACTTATTTTCCTTTGCGAGTGCTGCCGCAGTCACTTCAGCCTGCTTTTTGATTTCCGCTTCCAGAATGCTGAATACTCTTCTGAAAGTAATGCGGTGCTTCTTCCCCTCATTGCGTTCCAGTCTCTGCAATTCAAGATTTTTTGCTCTCACCACAGCGGTTGCTTCATGCTGCTTCTTCGGCAAAAAATGCAATGCCAACTGCCTCATCGGGACATTTCCGAGTTCCCGGAGAATACGCATCTTCAGTCCATCCCCTTTCAAACTGCTCCCGCCGCGACGGTAGTATCGCTCCCGTTCGGTCTCATACGCAGTCCGGAGTTCGCAATAGTGCGATTCGTCGCGCGCGAGAACGCGGAGAATGCTTTCCACGGCAATCTGACTGCTGCCGCGATTGTAGTTGATGATGCTTCTGAGCTGCGATTCGGGACGATCACGCGTCGAGCGCTCGTCATCGCCTTTTTTGCGCTTCTCATCATCTATCTTGAGTCCGAGAAGATCGCTGATGTGTTTGTACGTAAACCCTCTATCCTGCATCGCAGCCTGTACGAGGCGCGGGAAACTGTCGCGATTCGCCTCGCAGGCAACGCATGCGATCCACGCTTTTTTGAATTCCGGAAGTTCCTCCGGCGACAGAACACAGGACGCAACAGGCTCCACCTCTTCCCAGGGGATAAGCTCATTCTGCAGAATCCTCTGGGCAGGCAGCTCCGTGATGCCATAGCGCTCCTGCAAGGACTGGGATGTCAGCGTCACGGGTGTAACCGAACTCCTTCGTTCCCCTGAAACAGAAGTTCCTGCGAGATTCAGTTCAACGGCAGTGAGAAACCGGACCAGCGGTTCCTCCAGACCCCATCCACGGTACTGGTGGGCTTTCACTTCTCTCCAGAGTCCTGTGATCTCCGCTCTCCGCAGAGCACGCATCTGTTCCTGCTCCTTCTTCTTTCCGGCGTACATCGTCTCCACAATATCCACCACTTCCACTGCTTCCGGAACCGTACCGATATCATCGCGCGTGTGGAGCATGCTCCAGAATGTGGGAAATTTTTTGGTGACATTCGGATGACCCACATCAAAACCGATGCGGTGGTAGTACGCACTCATATGCTCGTGCGTGAGAACGACACCGGCACCGTTACGGGTAGCTTCGATGACCTGCAGGAGCGTCGGCTGGGGCCCGTATTCTTCGTTCTTCGCGGGGTTTTTCTGCTCGAAAATACCGGGCATGGTCAGAAGATCCAGGCACTGTTCGCGAACGCCGAAGGGGATGCCCTCTCTCGTCCAGTACTGAAAGAGCCGGTGATACGTGTGAAATTGAGGCTGTCGTCCTTCCAGATCCTTCTCCATGGATGTATATCCGTGCGGACTCAAACGCACTTCTCTCCGTGCAAAGTCATGTTGATTGATGCCCTGCTCGACCCACCGCTGATGAGCAATGATCTTGGGCAAAAGCGATCGTGTTCGCTCGTAAATTCTCCCGAGAGCACTATTGCCGCGAATCACGCCCATCATTGCGTGTTCCTTCAACTTCCCCACACTCCGCCTTTCCTGGAGGTCCAGGAGCAGCCGCTCGTCCCAACCCGGCGAAAATTTCCGTGATGCAGGCATACACTCACTTGAGCTTCGGAGTTTTGACACCGATGTACCTACTGTTCGCTTCCTTGGGCTTGATCTTGCTGTGTCGGTCCGCACTCTCGCGCACCTTGTTCAATTTCCCGATCACAGCCCTGGCCAGAGCTTCACCACGCAGATTCTCACGCCTCAGATCGTATGCAATACGCGCATACAATGCATTTTCGTACCCCGTGGGGGCCATGCTAGCGATTGTTGTAATGCATGCCTGTGTCAGCCAACCATGTTCATCAACGTGAATCGTTATGGAATCTGCGCCTTCCTTCACGGAAATCGGCGTTACGAGTTGCGTCGATCGAACAGGCACCTGTGCAGGTGGAGTTGCATGAGCGCGACTGCCATTGGAGCTCGTGGGCCATACCGATGTATGACGCTGTCCCTCCCCCCGGTCCGACGGAACATTCATGCTTCTGCCGTTCTGCGACTGAGCAGCCTCGGCGGCCAGACGTGCACGCGTTTCCAGACGGAGACGCTGCTTCTCCATACGTCGCGCTTCTTTCGCGGCGGCATGGGGGTTGTGGAATACCAGCGGATCACCGACGAATTCCTGCCGCATATCCGCCTGCGTACGCTGCTTGCGCCTGCGAACCTGCGGTGTATCAGCGATTGGTACCGGCTCCGCAAGTCCCTGGCGCTCTTCGTCCGCCTGATACGCAAGGCCGTCGATCATAATATGCATCGGTGACCACACTGCGTGTTCGTCCGAAACCGTGAAACCGTTCTGTTTCGCGGCACGGCGGATGTACAACTCTTTGCATTTGTGGAAATGCTGTTCGCGCACGACGGTTCTGGCAACAGCGCGCTCCCTGGCCGAACCGGTGTCATTGCGCACGTGACCGAGACGCCCGGCTGCCTGCTCCTTTGCGTTCATCGAAATATCATCGGCGAAATCGATGCAGTGGACATTGGGCATGGAGTGCGAGAATGCGATTTCTTCCGTCGCGACCAGAATGCGTCGCGGATCTCCCTCCTTCTTCGGCGCTTTGAACGCCTTGAGAACGTTCATCTTCCTCTCCCCGGCATCGGGGTGGAACACAAAGACTTCGACAGGGACGCCGCGCCTGGCATGTGCCAGACGTATGCGCCGTGCATATTCATGCGCGCGGTTGTTACTGACGATGGTGACGGTATCCATGTCATGCGGCTGTTCCACGCCGAGATGTTTTGCAGTCTCGTAATCTTCGAACAGCGACTGTTCATAGGCTTTCCATGCCTGTTCAGAACCGGCGGACGGCGGGTGTGCGGCATCACCGATGGTCGCATAGGCGATGGGTTTCATAAGACCGAGTTCGATCATCTTCGTCCTGGAAATCGACGGTGATACATCCCAACCCTGTATTCCTTTGTCCTGCGCCGTCACGCCGACGATGACCGGCATCTTTTGGCTGGCTTCTGCAACGGTGTCACAGACCATACCGGGATTGTACTGCCCGGCTTCATCCAGAAGGAGGAGACGGCAGCGCTTCGCAAACTCCGCCATATCCAGACGAAGATTGACACGCGAAAGAGCGGTACCGTGCACGATGGCGAACAGTGCTTCCGGATCGGGTGCGGTGGAATAGGTCGTCGGATCCGGAGCGAGATGCTTGTGCGATGCTTTGATGTGATAGCCCGGCCCCTCTTCTATGGCGTGCGCCGAGTCGCCGCGGAGACCCTCCGTATGCTCCGCACTATCATCACGCAACTGGGCGGGATGCGGCTGCAGAACGTTCTCATCATTCGGAATCAGGACGATCTCTCCGCCTGCCAGCTGACGGAGCATCTGTAGCATCGCACTCTGTTTCGCATTCGGCTTCTTCAGAGTGTGACCTGTTTCCTCAAGATAGCAGTCGATTCTCTGCTGCACGGTCCCGGCGTCACCGGATTTCCCTTCCTCATCACCGTCATTTCCCCGGAAGATACGGTAGAACGGATCAGCAGGTTTTGTAGGCTGTGGAAAGAGCTGGGTAAAGGTGTCGCCGTGCAGGGATGCAAGGTCTTTCCAGTATCGGTTGATATCGCTGCGCTCAACGTTGTACGGAGGCTGCAGAACGGAGAACGCCTCGCCACGGGCATTCTGCACCATGTGTTCCATACGCATACCGATGACCGCGCCGGCGGGAACCTCCGCCGGATTCACCCCCTCCGCCTGCAGCAATGCAAGCTGCGCATTGCGGAATGCGCGCGCAATAAGACCGGTGACAAGACTTTTCCCGCTTCCGTACGGGGAACGGATGAGCAGCTTCGCGCTCCTACGGGTTCCCGTACAGATATTCAGTGCGGTCCACGCAAATAATGCCTTCTGGTGCTCCCAGAGTTCTCTGTCATTGGCGACGAACCCGTTGTGCTCCAGTTCCTCCCACACCAAAAACATGTGCTGCGTGAAGAGTTGGCTGAACTCATCCGATCCTTCGAAGCGCCGCTCCTTCCACTCTGCAAATGTATCCGCCGGACGCGCGATGTCTATCTCCTCGAAATTCTCGGTCGTCCTCGTCCACGCTTCGATGTCAGCATCCGGCAATACGTCGCGAATAACCCCTCGCATGGAAGCAAATTGCCGCTCGAAGGCCGGAGGCCCCTTCTTGCCGCCCGCTCTTGAGCGCGGAGTACGGGAAGGCTCTCGGAGTGCGTTCGGGGACATAGGAGAAGTATCCTATGAAACACCATTCGCAATGACAAGGATTCTCTGCACGGAAATCCTTCGACGGAGCAGTCTCGTCCTCTTGCATACCCCCGAACATGTTCTAGAATACAGCCATGCCTCCCAGGTTTCTTGCAGAGGAAGCGGGTACGGACGCAATCAGCGACGTTTGCCGGCGGATGGAAGCGGCGCGAACAAAAGAGGAAGTGCAGAGAGTTGCGGAAAGTTTTGCCGAGGAACTTTCAAAATTCATTGCGGGTGTGGAGAGAGGATCCCCGGAAGGATTTACAGAAGGCGTTTTGATGATAGAAACCAAAGCAAGTATCGCGAACGTAGAGCCGGAAGGGCGGGATGCAACAGTAGAAGCGCTCAGAGAGATGTGCGGGGGATTACTCCTGAAGGTGAATGTGGCTCGCAGAAAGATCAAAAGTGAGAAACCAACCGACGCGGAATGGCAGCGGACTCACCAACAGGACGAAGAATATACGGATGCGGATCTGTTATTGGAAGTTTCTCCTCCGGTCATGATTGTCGATGATTCAGAGATAGTCGTATTGGGCGACGAACCCCAGGATGGCGAAAGCGTGCCCTAGAGCTCCATTTGTTCCGGAGCAACGGAGCGCGTACCATGGTGGTTGCTATGCGTCTCACTCCCCGCATCATCACAGGACTGTTCCTCGCCGCAGTGGTTCTTCTGCCTGCAGGTTCCGTATTTGCAGAGGAAGACTGTCCGGACCCCGCACTCGGTATCTACATGGTCGACCGCCTTCGGCAGGGCTTGCGTCCGACCAACCGCTGCACACGCACCAGAGCACGGTACCTCCGGAGCCTCTTCGGCGATGCGCACCGTGAATACGCAGGGAGGGTGAAACTCTACAATGAATGGCTGCGGCAGCTCGAAACCAACGACGCGATGCTGGAAACGCCTTCGACGGACGATCGGCCCATGCGACGGACGTATAAGAAGATCAGGCGGTAATACCATGATTTTGGTTTGCCGGCAGTGACCGGATTGCTACACTCTCTCTGCCCGATTTGCGGGTAATGGTCTTTTTAACGCAAATGCCCAGGTGGCGACCCGCCTTCGCTCAAAGCTACGGCGAGGCAAGAATTGGTAGAACCGCCTTCGTCCGCCTATGGCGGACTACGCCTGCCTGCCGGCAGGCAGGGACGGGCAGGCGCGCACGCTGGGCTTCCTATCATTCTGTTCATTCCTTCTCATCATTGTTACACCTTGCCCAGGTGGCGAAATTGGTAGACGCGCACGCTTGAGGGGCGTGTGGGAGCAATCCCGTGGAGGTTCGAGTCCTCTCTTGGGCACCATAGTGAAAGTACAGGCGCATATTGTCGGTCTGCCTGTGTTTCATCGTGCATTTTCCTCTCAAGCCTCACGAGGTTTTCCTGCTCTTTCTTTGTACGTTTCTTCTTCTCCTTGAGCTTCCAATAGGCCTTCTCTTCACCATCGTCTATGGAGTGTAGTGAGGCGAACCCCTGCGGAACTTTTTGGAGCGATTTCGAATTTCCCATCCTCCTATTTTATCGAAATCCTTAGGAGCGTGCTTGTGGACAAAAAGTCCTAGCAGGGAATATGCTTCCATTATGAAGACAATCGCCGTTGTCTCATTGGTCACACTTTTCCTTGCTGGATGTGGAGGCAGTTCCAACAGTTACTCAACTAATGAGGATGAGGAAGGATATCGAGGAAATCCATATTCAGAAGGCACAGGACACTATGCTGGCTATGAGTGGGCAGAAAGAACAGGTGGAAGTTGTGATGGCAACTCACAATCCTTCAATGAGGGCTGTGAGGAGTACTACAGACAAATTAACCATCAATGATATGAGTATTATTGAGAAAAATCATGAATTTGCTGATAGGGGCACACGCTTAATTGCGAAAATCGTTGACAGACTGCTTCTATTCATTCCGGTAGTCGTTATACTAATTTTTCCAGCTGCCATTAATCCTGTGAAAGCAGATGAAAATGTAGATGCCTTAGCCATTGTTTTCATGTTCATTGCAGCTGCTGGAATCATTATCTTCCAGGCGTACTTCCTCGCTATCCAAGGCCAATCTATTGCAAAGAAGTGGTATAAAATCCGTATCGTTGATGTTGAAAGCAAAAAGACAGGAGGATTTCTGCAAAATGTTCTATTTCGCACCGTACTAAATTACTTATTTGCTTTTTTACCTGGCTACGGACTTATTGACACCTTGTTTATCTTTCGTAAAGACCGACGCTGTGTGCATGATTTTTTGGCAGGAACTGTTGTGCTAAACGCTAAAGAGAACCAGTTAGCGACCCCCAAGAAATCCGCATTATGGGTTCCTTCAGCGCTAACCGCTGGTACTGCACTGATTGTTTTAGTGTTATATGGAATGTCAGATGCTAGGACACTAAATCCCATAAGTGGGGTTAGAGACGACGATAAAAACATTGCCAGCGTGAAAGAGTTCGTCGCCTCCGAAGGAGAACTAACTGTAACCACTAACTCTAACTGGAAAGAGGCCACAGACCTCAATGATGACGCTTCTCTTCAGCTTAAACTCGATGACGATCTTTATGCGATCGTCATAAGTGATCCGAGCGAGGATTTCGCTTTAGGTCTAGATGGTTATGCAAAATTGAATATGAATAATTTCATCAATAATTATTCGACTGCACGATGGTTAAGTGGGGCAACACCTACAATTATAAACGGTAAAGAAGCCATTCAGTACGAGTACGACAATACTGATGATGGTATTAATGTTACCTTTCTCTTCACTTTTGTAGAGAGCCAGAACTACTACCACCAAATCCTTATGTGGACTACAAAATCCAAATATCGGGCTAACAAAACCTCATTTGATGCGCTTTTGAGTGGATTTATCTTTGATCAAGATGGGCGATCTGATACCCCCAATGCCGAGAAAAGTATGTAGATTGGAGAAGTGATTCAGGTAGGTGGAATAGGCTCTAGGTCTATAACAAAAAATGCATGGAATGGTGCGAATGCAACTGATGTAGGCTATCTCGATCCTGCCAAATTTATTTTCACGTCGTTTAATAACCCCGGTGATTTAATGTGGGCTTCTTGTGCTGATGGCTTTGCTGTTGCTAAATGTGAAAGTCCCACTAACAATGATGTGACTTTAGATGAAATTTTTGGCTGTGGTCTATCCATAGAGGAAAAACTCAAAAATACTGTCCAAATCGAATGTGCCCAGGAATAGATAACCTCATGGACACAACCTCCTAGGCGGAAGAACCCCCAGAAAAGTTCTCACTTCGTACAGTTTGGCGCACCATAGTGAAAGTACAGGCGCATATTGTCGGTCTGCCTGTGTTTCATCGTGCATTTTCCTCTCAAGCTTCACGAGGTTATCCTGCTCTTTCTTTGTACGTTTCTTCTTCTCCTTGAGCTTCCAATAGGCCTTCTCTTCACCATCGTCTATGGAGTGTAGTGAGGCGAATCCCTGCGGAACTTTTTGGAGCGATGTCGTATTTTCCATCCTCCTATTTTATCTAAATCCTTAGGAGCCCTGTCTCATGGACACAACCTCCTAGGCGGAAGAACCCCCAGAAAAGTTCTAACTTCGTACAACTTAGTGCACCATAGTGAAAGTACA
>Ga0194131_10008476_pt1 | contig 13356 bp, 7 predicted proteins | sample TA2KigO120mmetaG_FD_148631 | JGI IMG/M metagenome (GOLD analysis project Ga0194131, IMG submission 148631) | Freshwater microbial communities from Lake Tanganyika, Tanzania - TA2015053 Kigoma Offshore 120m | ecosystem: Environmental > Aquatic > Freshwater > Lake | place: Tanzania: Lake... | reverse complement strand
AAATACCGCGAGCTGAGTTCAAAGGCTCCCTTCTGGGATGAAGTTGAAGCGCCGTATGACCGATCCAAAGAGGATTATCGGGTACAGAATCATCAGGCCGATTTAAAGCTCTATTCGTTGAAACGAAATCTGTAATTCACACAGGTAATGTAACCGATTTGGGGGGCCTGGCAAACTAGCCATACACCTCCGACCTTGCGGGAAGGTTTGAATAAGTAGTGTTAGTGTTACGATCCCGCCTTGTCCTTATTACGCTTTGGCGTCGCTCACCAGTCGAACCCCCCGCCCGGCATCCCCCCCAGGGCCACCAGCGCCCACAGCAGGCGCATCAGCAGCTCCCCAACGATCATTCCCAGGAAGAAGGGCCGCAGTCGCCTATAACCCAGCGCCCCGCCGTAGCGCACCACCATGGCCTTGGCCGCCCAGCCCACCAGGGCCGAGCCCCAGATCAGGGTGCCCAGGCCAGTGCCGTACACAAAGCCCAGCGGGTGTAAGGGGGAGCGCAGGAAGAACTGCCGCAGCCCTGTCAGGGCCGCGCTCATCGCCGCGCCAAAGCCCAAGGCCCCCAGCCGGTCCCCGTCGGGGGGAGCCACCTGGGAGCCGGCCTCGGCGTAGAGGTAGTGGAAGTACCGGCCCAGCCGGGCCGCTCCCCTGGCCCCACCCTGCTGCTCCAGGGCAAAGAGGCCTAGCTCGTACACCAGCTCGAGCATGGCCGCGTACCCGGCCACCAGTCCCAGCGCCAGGCCCGCTCCCATGGCCAGCCAAAGCTGGGATTGCCGCGCCTTGACCACCTCGGCCAATTTCTGCCCCTCGAACTGGAGCAGGGCCACTGCCCCCACTCCAGAGAAACTGAGCGCCCCCAGGAAGGCGAAGGCCACGTACTCGGCCGGGGCAAAGGCCCCTGGCCCGCTGCCCCAGGCAAAGAGAAACACATTGCCGGTGAGGAAGTAGATCCCCGCGGCCGGCAGCCCCCCGTCGAGGCGCAGCCGCGCTATGCCCAGCACGGTCAGGAGCAGGAGCAGGCAGTGCAGCAGGCTCAGCCAGGGCGACAGGCCCGCGGCCCAGCCCCAACCCACCAGCACCGCCATGCCCCCGCCCAGGAGCGCCAGGGACCCCCGCTCTGCTCCGCCCTCCAGCCCGCGCCGGCAGGCCCCGGCCAGGGCGTGACGGGCCGCCCACAGGCTCAGGAGGGCCACACACAGAAGCCCGCCCCGCGCCTGGGCCGCCAGGTGCGGAAAGGTGTTGGGCCACTCGCGCCACTGCCCCCCCAGGCCGACGAAATGGCCCTGGTCCTCGCTGCGGCCCAGGAAATAGGCCCCCAGCAACTGGAGCCGGGTCAGCAGAAAGAAGAACCAGGTGCTGAAGCTCAACTCCACCGAGAGCAGGTAACACAGGCCCACCAGCAGGGGCGAGACCGCAAAGACTAAACGCGCCGTGGGCGGGGCCAGGGCAGACCAGGGCGCCTCCAGCAGCACCTCGCCCAGGTCGAAGGAGAGGGGCAGTTCTCCGGGGGCGAGGAAGTAGTGGTGGATGCCGTTGATCCCGTAGATGAAGACGGGCACCAACAGCCCGGCCAGGGCCAGGGGCTGTCGCCAGAAGGCCGCCCCGGCGGCCAATTCGAGGGGCACCTCGGCCAGGGGGTAGCGCAGCCGCTCCTCCTCCAGCCAGCGCCGGCGCAAAAGGCCGGCCAGGCCCAGCGAGGCGGCGGCCAGGCCCAGCACCAGCAGTGACCAGGCGCACAAGGGCCCCCACCAGGCCGCCCAGGGCACCTCCGCGCCGCCCTCGTAGAAGGCGGCCACGGCCGGGCTGCCGCTCTGGCCGGGCACCATCCATGCGGGGATCAGTTTGAGGAAGGGATAGTACCGGCCCTTCTCGTCGGCATAGAAGTACTGGCCGGTGGTCAGGCCCGGCAGCAGGGCCTGCACCCAGCCCGAGGCCGCCAGGGGCAGACCCACGGCCGCCACCAGATAGAAAGCAAGCAACTCGCCCCGCCCCAGGCCCAGGTGCTGGCGCAGGACGGCCAGCAGGGCCAAGGCCAGCAGGGGCAGGGCCGGCAGGGCCCCGGCGGCCAGGGCTGGCCCCCCGCCCACCAGTTCTACCCGCTGCAAGAGCCAGGCCCCGCCCCCCACCAGAGCCGCGCCCAGGGCCAGCACCCTCCAGGTGAAGAATCGCTCCTTGACCATCTCAGTACGGCAACTGGGCCACGGCCCGCACGATGAGCACCACGCCCACGGCCCCCATCCCGATCAGCCCCTGCCCGCAGGCATAGCCGGCCAGCAGGATGGGCGCCCGCCGGCCCCACTCCTCCGGCCCCAGCCGCCGCCGCAGCCAGAAACGGCCCAGACAGGCCCCCAGCATCTCGGGGATGAGCAGGTGGGGCAGGCTCTGGAGGCCGCGGATGAAGCCGTACACCCCGGCCAGGGGCGCCCCCCAGCCGGCCAGCCCCCACAGGGCCCCGCCGGCCACCACAAAACTGCCCAGGGCCCAGGCCGGGTCCACCACCTCGCCGAAACGCAGCCCCCCTTGGGCGGTGAAGGAGAGCCACATGAACTGCCGCAGGGCGAAGAGGTGCCAGTACTGCTGGGCATAGGGGAAGAGGATGGAGGGGATGGGGCCCATGCTCCAGATCACCGACCAGAAGAGCAGGCCGCAGCCCAGGACCAAGGGCAGGAGCAGCAGCTCGGCCTTGAGGATGCTGCTCAGGCGGGTGCCGGTCAGCTCCACCTCGCGGAAGAACTGCGCCCGCCGGCCGTGGTCCCCGTAGGGAATGGGGGCGAACCAGATGTCCACCCCGCGGTACCCACTCAGCAGAAAAGCCCCCTCGCGCACCAGGGGGATGCCGGCGCTCTGCCCGGTCAGGCCCACCATGCGGGCGTTGGCGTAGGATACCAGCGGGGTCAGTACAAAGGCGAATCCCAGGAGAAAGACCAGGGGGAAGGAATCGTCCTCCAGCAGGATCAGGCACAGGGCGATGTAGCCGCAGGCGGCCATCACATAGAGGCCGATCCCCAGCCCCAGCGGGAAATCCCCCCGGCCCGGCGGGGGCGCCCAGGAACCCGCCTGCCGGTATCCCCGCAGGGCCTGGGCGGCCTGCCACAGCCCCACCAGGGCCACCGCCCCCCCGGCCCCCACGTACACGCTCAGCCACAGGTCCAGGTCATTGGCAAAGTGGGTGGAGACCGCGTCCATGCCCGGCTTCCAGCGGGTCAGGAGGCCCAGGTGGTGCAACACCGGGTTGGCCGCCACCTGCACCAGGGAGCCGGCAAAGGCCCCGGCCACCACCCAGAAGGGCAGCACTGCCCCGGCCAACACCAGCCCTGGGTCCGTGCCGATGCCCAGGGTGGCGGCCGGCAGCACCCGCTCTAGATCCCGGGTGAAGTCGATCCAGGGCACCGGCAGGAGCACCAGGGGCCGGGAGGCGATCAGGCCCGACAGGGCGGGCAGCCCCACCAGCACCGCCCCGCAGCCAAGGCCCAGCCCCATCCCCGAGGCAAAGACCCGCCAGCGCCAGGTCTGTGCCTCGCTCTCGGCCAGGGCCATCACCCCCTGCGCCGCCACCGGGGCCAGGGGAAAGGGCAGGCGCTCCACGTCGGCGGTGAGCCGGAAGAGCACGTAGCCCAGCCCGAACCACTCGGCCCGGGCCAGCACCTGCCCCACCACCAGCAGGCCGATGGGCAGGAGCCAGTCGGGGTGGAAGAAGGTGCGTTCTGCCAGGGCCTCGGAGCCGGCGGGGGGGACCACCCAGGCGGGCAACTGCGCGGCTAGGCCCAGCAGCTGCCCCACCTGGGACTGGGCCAGATACTGGTTCCAGATCAGGCCGCCAAAAGGCCCCCCGGCCAGCATCATCCCCCCCGCCGCGTGGGTCAGGCCTCCGGCGATGTAGTACAGGGTGTAGATCTCCTGCCGGCGCAGCGGGGCAAAGGTGCGCCGGGCCACCTCGGAGAAGAGGATCAAGGTCACCCACTCGGCCGCAGGTCCCAGGCTGGAGCCGGCGATCAGGCCCATGTAGATGGCCCCCGGCATCATCAGAAAGCCGATGAAGAAGGCCCCCAGCACCACCCGCCGGCTCATGCCCTCCTCGAACTGCCCCGCCTCGCTCACCGGTACTCCTCGCGATGGGCCGGTTCCAGGGCCCGCCACACCAGGAACTGCCGCCGCAACTGGTCGATGAAGAGCCGGTTGCCCCGCCGCCAGGCGTGATCCTCGCCGGCCAGGCGGCGCAGGCTCAGCATCAGGGCGCAGAAGCGCGGGTCGGCCTCGGGCCGCAGCCCCAGGTCCAGTTCCTGGGAAATCCCCTGGTCAAAGGGGGCCAGCCACAGCCTGGCCCGCAACCCCTCCGGCCCGCCCTGCACGGCCTCGGCGTAGAAACCCCCGCCGATGGACTGCTCGTCGTGGGCCTCCAGGTACTCGGCCAGGAAGGCGCAGAAGGCGGCGGCCTCGCCCCGGCGCAGCGAGAAAGGCAGGGGCAGTTCGAGGAGGTCGCCCTGGGCGGGGGGCAGGCGCCAGCGCCGCTCGATGCCCGGCACACACAGCCGCGCCGCCTGCCTGGCCGGGTACAGGGCCGAGGCCAGCACCACCAGCACCAGCCCGGCCAGGGTGCCCACCGCGGCCAGGGAGGTGTAGTTGACGGTCAGGCCGGGTAAGAGCCCGTACACCCAGCCCAGGCGCGAGAGCAGCTGCCCGGCCAGGTACCCCAGGCCACTGCTGAGGGTGGCGTAGACCGCGGCCTCGGCCCAGAAGAGGCCCGCCACGTGGGAGGGGGCCAGGCCGATGGCGTTGAGGGTGCCGATCTCGGGCAGGCGCTCGTACACCGAGCCGAGCAGGGTGTTGAAGACGATCAGCGCCCCGATGAGCAGGGGCACCCACAGCCCGGCCTGGCCGGAGAAGGTCTGCGACTCCACTGCCTGGATCAGGTAGCGCCGGCCGCCGAGGGCGGCGGTGAAGTTCAGGCCCCAGACCTCGGCCAACGCCCCGATCTCCTCCTCCCCCTCCAGGCGCAGGGCCACCGAGGCCAGCCGGCTGTGCTCCCCCCAGCGGGCCACCGCCCTCCAGGGCAGGAGCAGCACCTGGGCGGCCCCCAGGTGGGCAAAGGCCGGCTCCCCGCCCTGGCGGTCGCGACCGGCCCGCTCCTCCTCGGGCTGCTGCGCCTCGCGGTCCAGCGGGGTGAGGGGGGCGCCGTTGAGGTCGCGCAGGGCGTCGAAGGCCGCCGGCGAGAAGAGGCCGATCACCTGGTACCGCCCCCCCAGGTAGCCCACCCAGCCGCCGACCGCGACGCCCAGCTCCTGGGCCTGGGGGGCGGCCAACAGACAGACCGCCTCCTCGCCGGGGGCAAAGAAACGCCCCGCCTCCAGCACCGGTTCCAGGGCAGTCAACCCGGCCTCGGCAGCGTCCAGGCCCAGGGCAGCCTCCACCCGGACACTGCGCCCTCCTTCCCCCCACAGGAGCGCCGGCTGCAGGTACCACCAGCGCGGCAACACCCGTTCCGCCCCCAACTGCCGGCTGAGTCCCTGGTACACCTCCCGCTCCAGCGCCGCCCAGCCGGGAAGGCGCAGCAGGGCCCCGGCGCCCTGGGCCGGGGAGGGCCCCTGGTCGCGCCGCTCGATGCGCAGGGCCGCGTTGATCGAGGTCAGCGAGACCAGCGAGAAACTCAAGAGCCCCAGGGTGGCGCAGGTCAGGCCGGTGCGCCAGGGCCGGTTGCGCAGTTGGGCCGCCCCCAGCAGCAGGGCCCGCGCCAGCATCCCGCCGGGTCGGGCCGGATCGCGGTGCCTGGCCAGGCGGGGGGCCAGGGCGGCGCGCAACTGGGCATTGAGCCGGCCCAGGCCCAGGGCAATGACCACCCCGCTGAGGACCAGCACCAAAAACCCCACCAGGACGAGCAGGGGATGGATGCTCAGTTGGAAGGCCGGGTGGGCGTAGCGCAGCAGGGCAAAGCCGGCCAGGAAGATCAGCCCTGCCCAGGCGGCCTGGCCCGACAGCCGGGGGTGGGCCACCAGCAGCCGCTCCCCGAAATAGGCGAAGGGCAGTAGCAGGAGCAGGAAGAAGACGATCCCCTGCACCGCGTCCCCCACCAGATCCTGCAAGCCCCCGTACGCCCGCAGGGCCAGCCCCCAGGCCCGCTGGCTCTGGGCGACAAAGGCCCGGTGCGCCCCCGCCACCAGGGCGCTGTCGGCCAGCACCAGCAGGGAGTCGGCCCGTTGGTGGAGGCGCCGCAGCAGCGAGCTGTGGATGCCGTGGCGCTCCAGCTCCCCCAGGCGGGCGGCGTTGAGTCCGGCCAGATCCCCGGCCACCGCGCGGGCGCCGTGCTCCAGGCGGGGCTGGCGCTGGGGATCGAATCCCCCGCCCTCACCCAGCAGCACCAGCCGCCGGCCCAGGCCGTAGCGACCGGCGCTCATGGTCAGCTTCACCCGCGCGCCGGGCGGCACAAAGGCCACCCCCGCCCTTTCGACCCGGCTGCCCAGGGCGTTGTAGTACCCCCGTTGCCGGATCTCGGCCGGGGTGGGCGGCAGGCAATGGCCGTAGTTAACCAGGGGGGCGTCCTGGGCCGCGTCGAGCAGGCGCAGGTTTTCGAGGGTGGCCAGGCGGCGCGGGTCAAAGAGGTCCAGCAAAGTAAAGGGGAGGCAGGGAAAAGCGACGAGGGTGAGTTCTTCCTCGGCGTGGCCCATCAGGATCTCGGCCGGGTACTGCATCGCCCCGTACGGCCCCTGGTCCAGGGCCAGGTTCAGAGCGCCGGTCCCTGGGTCGGCCCGATACGCCTCCAACTGCACCGGCTGGAGGTACAAGGTCTGGGACTCCAGGCCCTGCAGGGCAAAACGGCCGGCGCTGTCGCTGAGGGCGGCATAGTCCAGGCGCACCCCCATCAGGGTCTTGGCCAGGCTGCGCACCCGCACCCAGGCCCCCACCACCGGCTGGTCCGGGGCGTACTCCTTCCAGGTGAGCAACTGCCCTCGCAGGGTGCCGGAGAAATCCCTGGGTTCGGGGATCTGCACCCCGGCCTCAGGCTCGGCCAGCAGACCGGGGATCAGGTGGAGGAGGAAGCGGGTCTGGAAGGTTAGGTTGCCCAGGTCCACCCCGGCGGGCAGGTCCAGGGGCGAGTCGAAGAGGGCCCGCTCGTCCCCGGCACTCACCAGGGTGAGGCCCAGGGGCCCGGTCAGGTTGAAGGCTGCCCCCTCCACCGGCACCCGCTCGGGCAACTGCCCCATCAGCCGGCGCTGGTTGAGGGGCTTGAGGTCCCCTCCCAGAACCAGTTGCCCGCCCGCCTCCCGCCCCTCCCACTCCTGGGTCAGGCGCAAAAGCGGCCCGTACAGCGGGGGCTGGATGGTGCGCACCCGGTGTGGCTCCCCGGCCTGGACCAGGCCCAAGTGCCGGCTCTGCGAGCTGAGGTCCAGGCCCAGGTAATAGGTCGGCTTGAGACCGCGCAGAAGCTCCTCCACCCCCCCCTGGGGAGCCGCCCCCTTCCCCAATTCCCGCCAGCGGTCGGCAAAGGCCCGCATCCCGGCCAGGGCCTGGAAGTGGCCGGCGGTGGCCAGGAGCAGCACCGTGCGGGGGGGCGGGCGGGCGGCCAGGGCCCCGGCCAATTCGAGCCAGGCCGCCACCCCCAGGGCCTGCTCGGCCCCCGGCGCCAGGGCCGGCACCGGCGAGATGGCGTCGTAGTACGCCCCCACCACCACCGCCTCCCCCCCCAGCGCGGGGTCTGCGCCGGGGATGATCCCCACCAGGTTCTGAGCTTCGGCCCACTGCCAGTCCATGCGGCCCCGGAGCCGGCCCCGCAACCCGCCCCGCGCCAGGCCCTCCCGCAGGCGGCGGCTGGCCGGTTCCGGGGCGTAGAAGCGGGGCAGGTCCGCCGGGGTGGAAAGGAACTTGTCCTCCCCTTCGCGGCGATGGGCGCGCTCCCGGCCGGGAGGAGCGAGGAAAACCACGGCCACCGCCCCCAGGTCAAAAGCCTCCACCCAGTTCTGGCCGCAGTCGTACTCCAGCAGGGCGATGCTGCCGGCCAGTTCCAGGTGGTCCACCTCCCCTGGCTCGGCCCGACCGGCGTACACCAGCCTGCCGGTCAGCCCCTCGGGGGGCAGGGTGGAGGTGCGGGCCAGGTTGGGCCACAGGCAATGGAGGGGCAGGTGCTCGCCCCCCTCCAGTTCCAGGCCGGCCCCCTGGTCCATTGGCACGGGTACCCCAAAGGGCATCCAGTGGACCTGCCCCACCCCCGCCTCCCGCAGTTGGGCCTCCAGGTAGTGGGCCGCCGCGGCTGCCCCCCCATACCCAGTGACCCGGGAGCCCAGCCCGGCCAGGTATTCGATGCGGGCCTGCAAGCGGGCCTCAAGGCCCTGGCCCCCGCCGGCCCCGGCCAGGGCCAAGACCTGGGCCAGCACTTGACATAAACACCTGATAGAATTCATTTTATGTCAGCCGCAGGGCGCAGGTCCCCTCAGTAGGAGAGTCCGGCATGAACTGGTTCGAGAAGATGAAGTCCGGGTTCAAGACCGGGCGCAAGCGGGAGATTCCGGCCGGGATTTGGTCCAAGTGCCCTCAGTGCAGCTTTTCCACCTACCAGCAAGCCCTGGAGCGGGCCCACTGGATCTGCTCCGAATGCAGCTTCCACTACCCGGTGGGCCACCAGTACTACGTGCAATTGCTTACCGATGAGGGTACCTTCACCCCGCTGGACGATTCTCTCACCGCGGCCGATCCTCTGCGCTTCCGCGACACCAAGCGCTACACCGACCGCATCCGCGACGGCAAGAAGGCCAGCGAACTCAACGAGGCGGTCTGCACCGGGATCGGCCGGCTGGGCGGGGAGCCCCTGGCCCTGGGGGTGATGGACACCCGGTTCATCCTGGGCAGCCTGGGCAGCGCCACGGGCGAGAAGATCAGCCGCCTCATCGACCGGGCCCTCGCCGAGCGCAGCGGCCTGGTGCTGGTCTGCCAGTCGGGTGGGGCCCGCATGATGGAGAGCGCGTACTCCCTGATGCAGATGGCCAAGATCAGCGCCAAGCTGCACCGGCTCGCCCTCGCCAGGCTCCCTTATATCGCCGTGCTCACCGACCCCACCTACGGGGGGGTGACGGCGAGTTTTGCCATGCTGGGGGACGTGATCCTGGCCGAGCCGGGGGCCCGCATCGGTTTCGCCGGCCCCGAGGTCATCAAGCAGTTCCTTAAGGTTGAGTCCCTGCCCGAGGGCTTTCAGCGCTCCGAGACCGTGCTCAAGCACGGCTTCATCGATCACATCGTGCGCCGCGACGAACTGCCCGCCGCGCTGGGCCGCCTCCTTGCCATGCTGCGGGCCCCGGAAGCCCTCTAGTTTAGAAGAGGTTGCGGTACTTCACCCCCATGTAGGCCTGCTCGGCCGAGAAGCCCAGGTCCAGCCGGATCACGAAATCCGCGTTCCAGTACACCCGTCCCCCCACCCCGGCCGTCCAGTGCAGCCCCTCAGGACTAACCTGGTTCAGCTTGTGCCAGACCCTGCCGCTGTCGATAAAGAGAACGCCCTTCCAATCCAGGTGCTGGCCCCACCAGTAGGAGGTATGCAGCAGGTAGCGCGCCTCGGTATTGGTGAAGAAACGCACATCATCGGTAAAGCGCTGGGTGTCGTAGCCGCGCAGCACGTCGCCCCCGCCCAGGCCCTTGAGGCGCCGGCTGCCACCGACCTCCCCGTAGGCGTACAGGGGGATGGAGCCTTCGAGCACCTCGAAGACGCTGCGGTGCCCAAGGCTCAGGCGCGGGGAGAGCAGCCAGTACCGAACGTCGGTGAAGGTGTAGCGCCGGAAGTCGATCTCCTCAAGGAAGAGGGCCAGCAGGGAGTTGCGCGAATTTTCGTAGGACCACTCGTGGTACGAGCCCACCAAGGGCATCACCTCGTCGTCGCGGGTGTCCCACTCGAGGGTGGCGCTGACGAAGCCGGTGCTGCCGCCCACCACCCCGCCCGGGGTGCCGGCGTCTACGTAGAAGGAGCGCTCCCCGTGCGGACGCACCTCGGTGTGCTCCATGCCCAGGCCCACCGACATGGAGAGGGGGCCGTAGATCTCGCGCAACAGGCTGAAGATGAAGCGCGGCTCTTCGAGCACATAGTAGTAGTAGTTCTCGTCATCGACCTTGTTGCCGGCCGGGTCGAGGAAGTTGTTGGAGGTGTTGTTCCCCCGGCCATAGTAGCGGGTTCTCAGATTCCGCTCCATGCTGCCCACCAGCAGCACCCCGAAGTGGGTCCCGGAAATGCGGGGCACCTTGACGCGCATGAAGTAGTTGATCTTGTCCTCGGTGGAGCGCACCACGTGGAAGATCAGCTTGTAGCGGTAGGGCCGGCGCTGGAGATCGGCCCACTGGAGGCGGGCCCCGTAGTTCCAGCCCGTGCGGGGGCTATAAAAGACCACCGGCAGGCCGGTGACGCCGTAGGGGGTGCCGCCGACGTTGAACTGCTTGCGCTTGGCCAGCCACAGCACCTTGTCGGCGGCGGTGCCCTCCCCCTGCTCAGTCCGGGCCAGGGTGTCGGCCGGGTCCACCCAGCCGGGGCCGGCGGCCCGGCCCGGGGTTGCCACCCCCAGCGCCAGCAGCTCACCCAACAGGAGCCGCAGGAGCAGCCGCGACCAGGTCGCAGAGGGGGCCATTAGGGCTGCTCGAAACGCCGGCGATCCCCGGCATGGGGCGGGGCGTCCAGGGAGAAGCGGATGGGGGTGAGGGCCACGTCCCCCCGCTCCAGCGCCGCCAGGTCTCCCAGGCCCTGGGGATCGTCGGCCCGCAGCCCTGAGAGCCGGTAGGCAAAGGAATCAGGGGCCGGGCCGGGGCCGAAAAAAGCCCCGTAACAACTTGGGGTGAGGGCGGCGAAGCGGCGGGGGGTGTGCGGGTTGACCCCGGCGGGCATGTTGACGTTAAGCAGGGCCGCCCCGGCGGGCAGGCCGGCCCGCCACACCTGGGCGGCAATCTGGCCGGCCACCTCGGCGGCGTTTTCCCACAAGGTGAGAGGTCCGGCGTCGCGATACTGGCGCCAGCGGGTGTAGTCCTCTGGCTTGAGCGCCACCGAAAAGGCCAGGGCCGGCAGGCCGGTCAGGGCCCCTTCGATGGCCGCCCCCACCGTGCCCGAACTAAGGAAATAGGCCAGCCCGGCGTTAGTCCCCACGTTGACCCCGGAGACCACCAGGGCCGGCGGCGCGGGGAAGAGGGTGTGTAGCCCGAGATTGGCGCAGTCGGCCGGGGACCCGTCCAGGGCCCAGACCTCAAACCCGTCGCACCGATGCGCCCGGGCCTGGAGCTGGCCGAAGCGGGTCAGCACCTTGGAGGCCCAGCTCCGCTCGCCGGCCGGCGCCACCGCCCGCACCGGAGCGATGGCCGAGAGGCGACGCAACAGCGGCGCCAGGGCGGGCGAATCCACCCCGTCGTCGTTGGTGACCAGAATCCAGGGCGCTACGGCTGGTGCCACCTCCACCTCACCGGCAAGGGATAGGTTCGGATGGGCTTTATATTACGAAAGTACCCTCTTGTCCACCACCGGTAACCCGCCCTATCTTTGGGCGGCCCCCTTCCCTTCCTACCTCATGAATCAGGCCCTGCTCCTCCAGGAACTCGAAACCCTGGCCGCCCAGTTGGGGGTGGAGGTGCGCTACGAGGAATTGGAGGGTGAGGGCGGATTGTGCCGGTACGGCGGCAGGTACTACGTGATCGCCGGCCGCCACCTTGCCACGAATGGGCGCATCCGCCTTCTTATCCGCGAGTTGCGGCGCCTGCCCCTGGAGGGGGTCTACCTCCGCCCCTCGGTGAGGGAACTCCTCGAAAACCCACCGGGGCCCCACTCGACAAAAATGGAGTGAGCCGGCCCGCGGCCATATATTCGGAGTGTTGTTTAAGATCGCCACCGCGTCTCCCCCAGCTTCCCCCGTCTACCGATTTCCTAGGAGGTCCCTCATGTCCTTTGCTTACCTCCTTGTCTGCTGCCTGCTGACCCTGGCGACGGTGCTGCCGGCCGGCGCCCTCAATTTTTATGTCAATCCCGCTACCGGCGACAACCGCCGCAGCGTGCAGAGCGCCCAGAACTCCGCCACCCCCTTCCGCACAATTACCCATGCCCTGCGCATCGCCCACCTGGTTACCGAGGGCCGGCCCCACGTCATCCACGTTCCCGCCGGCACCTACTCCCCCAGCAGCGGCGAGACCTTTCCCCTGACCATTTCCCAGAACCGGATCTACCTGTCCACCAGCGGGGTGATCACCTTCGACGCCGAGAACAAGTCCAACCTTATCCGCATCACCGCCGCCACCAGCGACTTTGTCCTCAAGGGCATCACCTTCCGCAACGGCCTGGCCGAGCAGGGTGGGGCCATCTACGCTGAGAGCTGCTCCCTGAGGGTGGTGGACAACATCTTTGCCAACAACCGCGCCACCGGCAGCGGCCAGGTGCTCTACGTCAAAAACGGCCGGCTCCAGTTCGATAAGAATATGTTGCGGGACAACGGTGCCGCCGGCGACACCGGGGCAGTGCTCTCCCTGCACAACACCTTTGCCGACACCACCCGGCGCGAGTACATCCGCAACAACACCTTCTACTGGAACCTCGCCCCGGCCATCCAGACCTCGGGCAACCGCACCGACATCAGCAGCAACATCTTCTCCAATCCGGACACCACCGAGTCCCGCACCTTCGTCGCCCCGCCGGCCATCCTCGACGCCTCCGCCACTGCTTTCCCGCTGATCCGCTACAATTTGCTGTGGCGCACGCCCATCTTTTATATCTCCGACCAGGCCGACAGCATCAAATTGGCCAAGACCGTGCGCGACACCATCACCCTCTCTAAGGCCGAGGTCAAGGTGCCCACCTTCATCACCAACCACCCGGACACCGTGGCCAAGGTGGGCTCCACCTATCTCTATGTGCCCACCACCACCGGCAACAAAGCCGCCTACATCTTCCTGGCCAATTTTGATTCGGGTCGATTGCTGCCTTCGGGCATTTCGGCCACCGAGGTCAAGGATCAGAAACAGATCCGCTGGGTCCCCACCATCGCCGATACTGGCAGGAAGAATATATATGTTGAGATACAGGACCCAGTCGGTTCCCTGCAGTACCTCGACTACAACGTGCGGGTCTACACGGCCGAGACCTTCCCCGACACCGTCGGCAAAGGTCCCACCGTCAGGCTCAGCCTGGTCCCCGATACCGTGACGGCGGTCAGCCGTATCAACGGGCTGGTCCCAAACTTCTCCACTGCTGCGAGCGCCGGCAACAACAAGTACCTCAATCCCAGGTTCATCAACACCTCCATCAGCCGTTTCGAGCTGGAGGACCCCGGCTCCCCGGCCATCGACGCGGGCAACCCCATCGTCGCCCTGCGCGACAGCCCGGGCAACCGCAACAACATGGGCCACTTCGGCGGGCCG
>Ga0194131_10008469_pt1 | contig 13361 bp, 11 predicted proteins | sample TA2KigO120mmetaG_FD_148631 | JGI IMG/M metagenome (GOLD analysis project Ga0194131, IMG submission 148631) | Freshwater microbial communities from Lake Tanganyika, Tanzania - TA2015053 Kigoma Offshore 120m | ecosystem: Environmental > Aquatic > Freshwater > Lake | place: Tanzania: Lake... | reverse complement strand
GCGACCCTTCGTTCTGCACGGTGAAGTAGATGCCGCTGTTGTCGCTCGCCCAGGTCAGGTTCGCCGGTGAGCGGTCCATGTCGAGCAGCAAGCGTGAGCCGGAGCCGTCGCTGGCCATGAGGTACAGCTTCGAATCCACCCACGTGTCGGATGTCGAGTCATAGCCCGTGTAGGCGATCCACTTGCCGTCCGGGGACATCGCCGGACCGTTGTCGGGGCCGTTGCGCCGTGTGAGTTGCGTGACGCGGCCGGACGCGGCGTCCACCGTGAACACCTCGGATTCACGCCATTCGTATTCGGCATCCGGAATGCGCGGACCCGACGCATAGATGAACGCCTTGCCGTCCGGCGTCCACTGCGGGTTGCCGACGCTCCACTGGCCTGTCGTCACCTGCCGAGGCGTGCCGCCGTCCGCGGGTACGATGAAGAGGTGCTGCGTGGCATCGGCGGTGAAGCCCTGGCCGTCCTGGCGGTAGTCCACCTTGTTGACGACACGCGGCGCCGCGGTCCAGTTGGCCCCGCGCGGGCGATACTGGGCGAGCATGCCTTCCGCTTCGTTGCGGTCCGGTGCGTTGGGCACCTGCATGGTGAACGCGATCGACTTGCCGTCGGGCGACCAGCGGAGCCCGCCCGGGGAACTGGTCAGGCGTGTCACCTGGGTGACGGCGCCCTCGGCGTCCATGTAGCGCACGAAGATCTGGGTGGTGTTGTTCGGTTCGCCCTGCGCGGTATAGGCGATGCGCGATCCGTCGGGCGACCAGACCGGTCCGCCGCCGTCCATCAGCTTGCGCGGCCGCGTGCCGTCGGCGTTCATGACATAGATCGTCGAGGCGCGCCGATCGTTGAGCTTATCAATCCAGCCGCGGGTGTAGATGACCTGCTTGCCGTCCGGCGAGAGCTGCGGGTTCGAGACCGTCTCCCACTCGAGATAATCCGCGAGGGTGAGCTTGTCGGACCGCGCCTGTTGGGCGGTGGCGGTCGTGGTGACGGCCGGCGCGGCGAGCAACGACGCCGCGGCAAGCCAGCGGAACTGCCTGGACCAGTGGAGCGAACGCATGATGGGGGGCCTCCTTCTAAATAGATGGCAGGGGGTTCAGCTTCGATAATATGAAATACGTGACCGATCCGCCAACTGCTGCCGGCCCTCAGCCGGCCCCCGGGGCACCAGCCGGAGGAGCCGCTCACACAAGCGGCGGTCGCGGAGGCGCACTCGCCGTACTCCTCGCGCTGGTGGGGGGCATCGCCATTGGCGCGTTGCTCGAATCGAATGCCGGCGAGGCGGTCGTCAAGTCGGTCGCGCGGGTGGAAATGGTCGGCACGATCTGGATCAACGCGATCCGGATGACCGTGATCCCGCTCGTGGCCGCGCTGACGATCACGGCCGTCGCGACTTCGGGCGACGCGGGCCAGCTCGGCAAGCTCGGCGGTGTGAGCATCGCCGTGTTTCTCGGCCTGCTCCTGATGGGCGGGTTCGTGACGATGCTGCTCACGCCGCTGTCGTTCCAGTTTCTCGACATTGCGCCGGACGTTGCCGCGCGGCTGCGGGAATCCATGGCGACACCGGCGGGCGGGTCGGGCGCGGCGATGCCGTCGCTGAGCCAGCGGATCGTGGACATGGTGCCGGTGAACCCGATCAAGGCGGCGGCCGACGGCGCGATCCTCCCGGTCGTCGTCTTTGCGCTCGCGCTCGGGTTCGCGCTCACGCGGCTCGATGCGGAGAAGCGTGCACCGCTGATCGAGGTCTGCCGCGCGTTGTCGGACGGCCTGCTGGTGCTGGTGCAGTGGGTGCTATCGCTGGCGCCGATCGGCGTATTTGCGCTGGCCGTTGCGCTGGGCATCCGGATGGGCGCCTCGTCAGCCGGCGCGCTCGCGCATTACATCGTCACGCTCTGTGCGGCGCTGTTCGTGGTCGTGCTCTTGCTGTATGGGGTCGTGGCGATCGCGGCGCGAATGTCACCGAGGCGGTTCGCCTCCGCGGCGTTGCCGGCCCAGGCCGTGGGCTTCAGCTCACGGTCATCGCTCGCGGCGCTCCCGGCGATGGTCGCGGCGGTTGGCGAGACCCTGTCGCTCGGCCCACGGGCGAGCGGGTTCGCGCTTCCGCTTGCCGTCTCGCTCTTCCGGATCAACGTACCGATTGCCTGGGTTGTCGGGCTCGCGTTCCTCGGCAAGCTCTACGGCGGCGAGATGGATACCGGTGCGATGGTGATGCTCGTGTTCACCGCGACGCTCTTGTCGTTCAGCGTGCCCGGGCTGCCGTCGGCGAGCCTGTTCCTGCTATCCCCGGTGCTCGTCCAGAACGGAATCCCTGCCGAAGGCGTCGGCATCCTCATCGCGCTCGACGCGATCCCCGACATGTTCAAGACGCTCGCGAACGTGACGGGCCACCTCGCGAGCGCGGCCATCGTAGCGCGCGTGGACGCTACTTCCCTGAGTCGAGGTGCCAGGCCGGGTTGATCCACCGGCCGCCGCGCTTCGTGAAGACTTCAGTGGCGCGACCCGCCTGCGTGGTGGAGTCCTTGCCGACCGTGAAGACCATCGTGTAGTTCGAGAACAGTGTGGTCACGTCGCCGATGCGTTGAATGCGATCGTCGGCAAAGGCGAGGGACACCAGCTTGCCACCGGCGGCGGCAAAGTCCGCGGCGCCCTTCATGGCGGTCTCGCGCGTGTCGAACGGCCCGCCGCCAAACCCGATCCCGACGAAATCGGCGGGGAGCATGGCGGCCAGCACAACGGTGTCGTTCGCGAACCACCCGCGCCAGATTCGCTCACGCGCGGCGAAGAGGTCGGCCCGGAATGCGCCGTCAACGGCCTGCACCGGCGAGCCCGCCGAGGTCGGCTCGGCGTCCTGTTTCTGGGCCGAGCACGCGGGCAGCAACGCAAGAGCAGCGGTGCAGGCAGCGGTCAGCGGGAGACGCTCAAGGAGTCTGGTCATGGAGTGAATGGTGGGGTCAGGTGATTGGACCGACCATCCGCCCGGATCGTTGCAGGGACCCTGTGCGTATGGAGATCATTAGGGAGTGTAAGTTGTCCCACTCGTACCGCAAAAATGCCGACCCCTATCGGAACCATTGCAGCCATTCGCGCGCTCACCGTCCTCGCGGTTTGTGGCGCGCTTTCGTCCCGTCCGGCCACTGCGCAGTCCGCTGGCGCTGCGACTCCGCGAACGAGCAACCGGCGCTTAACCGCCACCGCCACGACATCCGCCGTGAAGGTGGACGGTGTGCTCGACGATGCCGTCTGGCAGACCGCCGCCATCGCGAAGGACTTCGTGCAAAGCGAGCCCCGAACCGGCGAACCGGCCTCCGAGCGGACCGAGGTGCGCGTCGCGTTCGACGCCGACAACCTGTATGTCGCCGCGTACCTCTACGATTCCGACCCGTCACACATCGTGGTCAACGAGATCCGCAAAGATTTTCGCGAGGACGACCAGGACAGCTTCGAGGTGATCCTCGACACGTTCCGCGACAAGCGCAACGGCTATGTCTTTATCACCAACGCCGAAGGCGCAAAGGCGGACCGGCAGGTGGCAAACGAAGGCCGCGAGACGAACACGAGTTGGGACGCCGTCTGGTACGTGAAGACGCGGCGCGTCAATGACGGCTGGACGGTCGAGATGGCGATCCCGTTCCGCGCCCTGCGATTCGACCCGGCGAGCGACGGGACCTGGGGCATCAACTTCTCGCGGCGCATCAGGCGCCGCTTCGAGACCACGTTCTGGTCGCCGATCCCGCGCGAGTTCAACCTCGCCCGTCTCTCGCTCGCGGGCGAGCTCACCGGCGTGCGCCCCGAGCGCGCCTCGCGGGACACCCGCGTGAAACCGTACGCGCTTGGCCGGTCCAACCGCGTGCTCGGCAAGTCACCGTTCACCTCGACCGGTGACGTGGGCGTGGACGCGAAGATCGGCGTGACCCGCGCGCTCGCGCTGGACCTGACCGTGAACCCGGATTTCGCGCAGGTCGAGGCGGACGAGCTGCAGGTGAACCTCACGCAGTTCTCGCAGTTCTTCCCGGAGAAGCGCGAGTTCTTCCTGGAGAACTCGGGCACGTTCTACGTCGGCGACGCCGCGCGGAACAATCGCGTGTTCATGCCACCCACGGCCGATGAAGACATGCTGCTCTTCTTCAGCCGGCGGATCGGGCTCACGTCTTCCGCCCAGCCGGTGACGATCCCGGTTGGCGGGCGGCTGACGGGAACCGCTGGCGGCTTTGGGATCGGCGCCATGTCCATGCTCACCGAGCGAGCGGGGAGCACGCCGGCCAACCTCTACAACGCGATGCGACTGCGCCGGAATGTCGGCAATGGTTCGGACATCGGCCTGATCTACATGTCGCGCGATGCCACGGACTCAACGGACGACTACAACCGCGTGTACGGCCTGGACGCCAATGTGCGGTTCTTCCGCAAGCTCGACTGGAACTCATTCGCCGTGCTCTCGGACAGCCCTGACAAGACCTCGGGCGAGTACACGTGGCGGACCTCGCTGAACTGGGAAGGGCCGTTCCTCCACGTGAAGGCCGCGGAGATGCATATCGGCGACGGGTTCGACAACGACCTGGGCTTCTATCGCCGCACGGGGGTGCGCAAGCATTTCCTCGACGCCGGAGTCCGACCGCGCTGGAAGTGGTGGCGCGACCGCGGCGTGCGCGAAATCCATCCGCACCTGACGTGGAACTACTACGAGGATTTTGCCGGCAACACGATCGGCAAGAACCTGCACACGGGCAACAGCTGGTTCTTCGTGAACGGCGGGTTTATCGAGATATCGGTCAACCCGAAGTACGAATTCCTGCGCGACTCGCTCCGCCTGAATCGCGGGAACCCGAAGGCGCAGCGACTCGCGCCGGGCGGATATCAATGGACGGACTGGATGGTGCGCGGAACGACGGACGCAAGCCGCAAGGTCGCGCTCAATTACAGCGTCGCCTGGGGCGGGCTCTGGAGCGGTACGCAGAGCACCGTGAACGGCACGGTGACGGTTCGCCCCAGCTACAAGCTGCGGCTGTCCGTCGGTTCCCAGCACTCGCGAATCACGCTGGACAAGCCGAAGGACGAGTTTGACGCCACGGTCTGGACCGGGCGCGTGAACTACTCGTTCACGACGAACATGTTCCTCGACGCGCTCTCGCAATACGACATGGCGACGCGCCAGGTGAACTCGAACATCCGCTTCAACGTCATCCACCGGCCACTGTCGGACCTCTTCATCGTATTCAACGAGAACCGCTTCACCACGCCCGACGCGCCCATCCCCGGGCGCAGCCTGGTTCTCAAGTTCACCCAGATGATGGCATTTTGAACGTCTCGCGTCAGCGGTAGCCTCCACCCAGAGGTTCGCATGAGACAGCGTATTCACTCGGTGTCGTTCGTATTCGGCGCCATACTGTTCGCGCTTCCCGCTGCCGCGCAGCGTCACACGCCCACCATCAAGCAATGGTTGGCGCCGGGATACCCGCAGGAACTCGTCGCCGCGGCGAAGTCCGATCGCATCGCGTGGCAGGTGTACGAGGAAGGGAAGCGCAATGTGTATTCCGCGGCCGCCCCCACGTTCACCCCGACGCGATCGCCTTCGAAGCCCAGATGCCCGCCGGACTTGCGCGCATGGTGTATTGGCCGGGCGACAACGGCGAAGTCCGATGGGCGGTGGAGGCGAAGAACAAGAAGGGATGGAAGCGCTTCACCGAACACAACTATAGAACGGCATAGCTGCCCCCTGCGGCACCGTGCGGCCCCGTGCCGCGTGTGCCAGATTGGGTGCGTCCTGATCGGCCAACCCTGAACTCTCCCCCCAGCCCAGCCCTCCATGTCCCCGAAAGCCTGGCTCTTTCTCGCGCTTGGACTGTTCGTCGCCTACTACGCCTACAGCTGGCTCAAGCACGTAAAGCCGGCTGAGGGCACGCAGTCGCGACCGGCGTCACCCGCGGCGGTCGCCATCGGGGCGATCCTGGGCATCGTCTTCGGTTGGATGGCCGGCGGCGGGTTCGTGTTTGAGAATGGCGGCGTGACACTCACGATGCCGATGGGCCCGGACGGCCTCAACATCGGGATGCTCATCGCGATCGGCGCGATCACGATTCTCGGCGTCGCGGTGCCGATGATCATGGCCAAGGGCGGCGTGGTCTGGCCGAAGCCGGCGGAGCTCGGCATTGGCACGGTCACGAACTTCTTCGACACGCTGGGCATCGGTTCCTACGCGCCAACCACGGCCGTCTGGAAGGCGACCAAGATCGTGGACGACCGGCTGATCCCCGGCTCGCTCACGATCGGCCACACGCCACCGACCATCGCGCAGGCATTCATCTTCATCGCGATCGTCACCGTGGACTTCACCACGCTGGTCGCACTGCTCGCCGCGGCCGTCGCCGGCGCGTGGCTCGGCGCCGGTGTCGTATCGGGCTGGTCGAAGCGCAACGTGCAGCTCGGCATGGGCGTGACGCTCCTGATCGCGGCGTCGCTGTTCATCTTCCGCAACCTCGATGAAATGCGCGGCACGCCGATGATTCCCGGCGGCATGGCCGAAGGCCTCACGGGCGGGCTGCTGATCGCGGGACTCGTCGGCAACTTCATCCTCGGCGCACTCATGACGCTCGGCGTCGGTCTCTATGCGCCCTGCCTGATCATGATCTCGCTGCTCGGCATGAACCCGACCACCGCCTTCCCGATCATGATGGGTTCGTGCGCGTTCCTCATGCCGATCGCGGGCGCGCGGTTCCTTGAAAAGGGTTCGTACGCGCTGCGTCCGTCGCTCGGCCTCACGCTGGGCGGCGTGCCCGCGGTGCTTGTCGCGGCGCTGCTCGTGAAGTCGCTGCCGCTGACGGCCGTGCGTTGGCTGGTCGTGATCGTCGTGCTGTACACCTCGGTGAGCATGTTGCGGTCGTACAGGGCGTCGGCCAACGAGCCGTCCGCGTAGGAGCGGTGACATGAAGTACACGCCGGTCCGGAACTACATCGAGGGCGCATTCGCGACCGCGACACTGCCGGAGATCGATGTCTTCGACCCGGCGGCCGGAACGGTGATCTCGCGCGTGCCGATGTCGGGCGTGCGCGAGTTGTCGCTCGCGGTGGACGCCGCGCGCCGCGCCTGGCCTGCGTGGGCCGCCCTGCCGATCAAGGAGCGCGTGCAGGTCTTCTTCCGGTATCGCGCGCTGCTCGAAAAACACATTGACGAGCTGAGCGCGCTGGTCACCGAGGAAAACGGCAAGATCGAGTCTGAGGCGCGCGCCGAAGTGCTCAAGGCGATCGAGCTCTGCGAGTTCGCGTGCTCGCTGCCGCAGATCGCGACCGGCGAGGTGCTCGAGGTCAGTCGCGGCGTCGAGTGCCGCGTCGAGCGTTTCCCGCTGGGGATCGTCGCCGGGATCGTGCCGTTCAACTTCCCGAGCATGGTGCCGCACTGGAGCATGCCGAATGCCATCGCGCTCGGCAACTGCTTCATCCTCAAGCCCTCGGAACTGGTGCCGCTTTCAGCGGGCCGGATCGCCGAGTTGTTGACGGAAGCCGGATTGCCGAAGGGCGTGTTCCAGACCGTGCACGGTGGGCGCGATGTCGTCGAGGCGATCTGCGACCATCCGGAGATCCGCGCGGTCAGTTTTGTCGGGTCCACGAAGACGGCGCAGGCGGTGTACCGCCGCGCGACGAACAACCTGAAGCGCTGCCTCGCGCTTGGCGGCGCGAAAAACCACTTGATCGTGATGCCGGACGCGGACCGCGAGATGGCGGCCACGAACATCATTGCGTCCATGAGCGGTTGCGCGGGCCAGCGCTGCATGGCGGCGTCGGTGATGGTCGCCGTGTCCACCAGCGACCATGTGATCGCGCGCATGTGCGAGATCGCGCGAGCGATGGTGCCGGGCAAGGACCTGGGCCCGGTGATCAGCGCCGAGTCCAAGGCGCGGATCGTGCGCTACATCAATGAGGCGGAGTCGCAGGGCGCGAAGGTCCTGGTGGATGGCCGCAACGTGACGGTGCCCGGTCGTGAAGGCGGGTTCTACCTGGGACCCACGATCATTGACCACGTAAAGCCGGAGATGAAGATCGCGCAGGATGAAGTCTTCGGGCCCGTGCTCGCGATCGTGCGCGCGACTGATGTGGACGAGGCCATCGCGGTCGAGAACGCGTCGCCGTACGGCAATGCCGCGTCGGTGTACACCGAGAGTGGCGGCGTGGCGCGCAAAGTGATGGAGCGCGCAAACGCGGGCATGGTCGGCGTGAACGTCGGCGTACCGGTGCCGCGCGAGCCGTTTTCGTTCGGCGGGTGGAACGAGTCGCGGTTCGGTGTTGGCGATATCACGGGCCGCGGGTCAATCGAGTTCTGGACGCAGTCGAAGAAGATGACGACGAAGTGGAACAGGGAAGCCGGGACGAACTGGATGAGTTGAGCGGCGCGCATTGCGTCCGCTGGACCAACACGGAAGGAAACGCACAATGACTGCCACTGCCACAATGCCCGTCCTCCCCGCCTGCTCCCACACGCCGCAGCCGTACACCGGCCCGTCGAAAGCCGAGCTGATCGCGATGCGGAAGCAGCACCTGCACCCCGCGATCTTCCACTTCTACAAGGACCCGCTGCTCATCGTCGAGGGCTACATGCAGTACCTCTACGACGAGACCGGCCGCCGCTACCTGGACTGCCTTGCCGGCATCGTGACCGTTTCGGTCGGGCATTCGCACCCCAAGTTCGTCGCGCGTGTGCAGGAGCAGGTCGGCACGTTGCAGCACGCGACCACGATCTACCTGCACCCGAACATCGCGCTGCTGGCGAAGAAGCTGGCGTCGAAGATGCCTAAGGGCCTCGAGGTCACGTACTTCACGAACAGCGGGACCGAGGCCAACGAACTCGCGATCATGATGGCGCGGCTGCACACGGGTGCGAGCGACGTGATCACGCTGCGACACGCGTACCATGGCGGCTCGCCAGTGGGCATGGGACTCACCGGGATGGGCACGTGGAAGCACCCGGTGGAGGGCATGGGCCGTGTGCATCACGCGCTCAACCCGGACCCGGCGACGAGTCCGTTCAGCGGGTCAGTGGAGGAACTGTCCGCGCTCGCGGCGAACGACGTGAAGGACATCATCCGGACGGCCACGCCGGGCAAGGTCGCCGCGTTCCTGTGCGAGCCCATCCAGGGCGCGGGCGGCGTGATGCACGGCGCGCCGAACTACCTGAAGGACGTGTACGGTCACGTACGCGCGGCCGGCGGGCTCTGCATCGCAGACGAAGTGCAGACCGCGTTCGGGCGCACAGGCGATCACTACTGGGGTTTCGAGAACTTCGGCGTGGTGCCCGACATGGTGACGATGGCGAAGGGACTCGGCAATGGCGCGCCGATCGGTGCTGTGACGACGCGCATGGATATCGCGAAGTCGCTCAGCACGCGGTTGCATTTCAACACGTTCGGTGGGAACCCCGTATCCATGGCCGCGGGACTCGCCGTGCTCGACATCATTGACGAGGAAGGACTGCAGGCGAACGCGAAGGCGCGCGGCGCGGAGTTCCGCGCAGGGCTGGAGAAGATCCAGCGCAGTCACCGCCTCGTGGGCGACGTGCGCGGCATGGGGCTGATGCTCGGCGTGGAGCTCGTCCAGGACCGCGCGACGCGCGCGCCCGCGAAGCAGGCCGCGATGGACGTGCTCGAGGCCGCGCGCGAGATGGGGCTGCTACTCGGCAAGGGCGGCATTGACGGCAACGTGCTCCGCATCAAGCCGCCGATGTGTATCACGGCCGCGGACGTGGAGTTCGCGGTGGATGTATTGGAGAGGGCGGTGGGGGCGGCGGGGTAGGGGGCTGTCGCAGAATCCACCCGATCAGCGCCCGCCGAGGAGCCCTCCGGCGACACCGGCGCTCAACGCGAACTGTGCGTGGCCCAGAACGTCCACGAACCCCATGAGGCGAACGCTTGTCCTTATGCGTCGATCAGCGCTGCCCATGCGCTCGCGTCCAATCATAGCAACGAGCGTAGGTCCAGAATCTTCAGCAGGTGATCCTCCGGGGATGCGCCGTTCTACATCAAACCCGGCAATGCCGATGCCGACGTTCATGCATGCTTGAGCCTTTGAAGCTGCAGCACCACACCAGCCGACAATTTCTGCGGTAAGCGCCGCGAATCCCGTTGCCCTGTCCTTGGTCGCACCGCAACGATCGCCAGAAACAGTCCCTATGCACGCCTGTTCGTGAATTGTCACGAGACCACGCGCCGCGAAGCCCGATACACATATCGCCTTCCGAGACGTCGTGAGCGCCACTGCCTCAAGTCGTCCGCCGATACTGAGTTCCGACATTGCCGGATGGGCAGCCACCAAGTCGGCGCCGACCGATACACGGGGCAGATGCACAGCCTGCGCAGGCAACAATCCGCCGGTTGCCAATAGGCTGACCGCAGCAGGCAGGACCTGAGCCCGTCTCAACGTCCTCCAATCGACCATGTCACCTACTTGCTGAAGAACCGATTCGAAAAACCGAAGCCGACGTATTCTGGAGACGAGGCTGCCATGACGGTCAGCGTCCGTTCTGGTGCGATCGAATCGCGGCACGCAGACAGCAAGAGGAGTGCGAAGCCGCCTAAGGTTGCCAAGCGCGACGGGAAGAGGTCTGGTGTTCCCGGAGTCGGCAATTTCATGACAGCATTCCTTAGGGAGGTGGACACGACGACGGCATGATCGCCGCAATTCGAGAGCGTTCAGGCCGCGGAAATGGCACTGCTCAACACAGTGAACATGAACACTGGATCGTGCAATCCCCGTCCTTGCCGCATTCGCCGGGGTCTTGCCGCAAAACACGGGTTTTCGCCGCACGCGCCGAGCATCAGCTGTCGCCGGGCGCTCCGAACGGACGCCGTCGGACCCGCTGCGGCCGAATAGCTTGCCGCCCCTCCCGCTCGAGCCCTATTGCCGTACTTTCCGGCTAGCTGTGTGAACAGATCGGGCGTTGGGCAGCACGAACCGCACTGAGTACCTGCATGCCAAGCATCGCTCTCATTACTGACGATCCGCGCTGGTTCGACTGGGTCCGGCATACGATGGAAGCCGATCCCGGACTGACCATGGAGCGCGTTCCCGCGGCGCGCAGCACCGTGCCTAAGGCGACCGTACTGGCCTTTGATTTCCGCGGCAAATCGCGCGGCGTCGCGTGGGCCACACTCCGCGGCGTCAACGTCGAGCCGCAGGCATCCACCTGCGTCGGGATTGTGTCCCTCGAACCGTCTGAGGTGTTCAAGGTCATACACGCGCGCAAGGACGAGGACTGGCACCTGCTCTTCGGCGATTGCGATGATGTCGGCATGCTGCTCGCGGCCGTCGCCAACGATGCCCGCGGTCGAGCGACGGCCGCCGTCGTCTATGACGCGATCGCCCCCCCTGTTCACCGGCACCGCGCGCCGCGTGCTCCGCGTGCTCTTCAGCGCCGCCTGCGGTGTGGAATCCTTCACCACCATCGCGCGACGCATCGGGTTCACTACAGACTCACTCACGCGGCGACTGCACGATCAGAACGCGCCGACCGCGGACAAGTTGATCCGCTTCGGGCGCTGCCTGTTTGCGACCGTGATCTGGCGGCGCGAAACGGGCGTGCTCGTCAAGCAGGTCGCCGGTCGCGCGGGGTATGCAGAGTCTGCCGATCTGCACCGCGCATGCGAGGCACTCCTCGGGTTCCGGTTCAACGCGATTCCGGACGACTTGGGCCGCCTGGGTACGCAAGAGTTCTGCGAAATCGTCACCAAGCGCTGGCTGGCCAAGGAGCTGAGCAACACGCAGCCGCTGACAGCCCCACCCACCCGCCTGAGTGTCGATGATCGCTGACCGCCCGTAGGCGGGCGGCGGGACGAGTCGCGGTGAATCCGGGGCGGGACGTGAAGTGCCGCGCTAGTTCCGCCGGTACACGATGCGGCGCGTCGTCGTGCCATCCACCTCGGTCACCGTGATGTCCGTCGCCCCCCATGTCGCGTTCGACGTGGTGTTGGACTCCGTATTCACCAGGGCTGCGGTCTTGGTCCCAGAAACCTGCGTCCACGTCCCGAAGGTCGAGTCGCTGTAGACCGAGACGATGCCGGCGACGGTTTCGCGTGTGGTAGCCTTGGCCACCCACTTGCCGTTGGCCGTGATCGACAGGGTGCCGCTCTGCACTTCGAGCGTGTAGGCCCCGTCGGCGTACATGGTGAAGGGCAGCGACTTGGCGTCGATCGTCTGCAACGTGAAAGCCCCCTCCGGTGTAGCAGGGATCGAAGGTCCCGTGGGGCCATCACCACTGCAGGCGGTGATGGCCAGTACGGCGGCGAGCGGCACGACACTCCATATTGAACGCATGCGATCCCACATCCCGGCTCCCAGGTTCTTCATAACGGTTCTCCTCGTCGGCGCCGTGAGCGTGAACGGCTGCTCAGGCGGCGACAGCGCCAGTTCGCCCACGGGGCCGGGGAACCCGACCGCGCAGACAGTGGACGTATTCACGCCGGGACTGGTCTTCAGTCCGGCGTTCGTGACGATCAAGGTTGGCGATACCGTGCGTTGGGTGATTACCGGCGTGGCGCATGACGTGACCTTCGCTACGGTGACCGGCGCGCCGCAGAGCATCCCGGTCGTGACCAATCAGACGCACTCTCGCACCTTCAACACCAAGGGCAACTTCCCGTACGACTGCCGCACGCACCCCGGCATGGCCGGACAGATCACGGTCGATTAGCACCGGGCTGCTGCGGCCCACGACGTTCATCACGGCGGTCTGCACTTGAGGGAGCGTCGCTAGCGCGTCACGCCACGGAACGTGGCGTTCCAGCCCGGGAAGACCTGCGCGATCTGCGAGTTGCCGAGGCGACGCTGGACGATTTCCGCGAGCACGTCGCGATAGTCGAGCGTGACCCGCAGGTCCTGGCGGGATTCAAGATTCTCAAGCGCGAGACCCGGCCAGCTGTTCACGTACACCCGCCCCCCAGCGATCCCCTGGCCCATCGCGAACATCGCCGACGCACGGCCGTGGTCAGTGCCCTGCGAGCCGTTCTCGCGCGCGTTGCGCCCGAACTCCGTCATGATCACAAGCGTCACGCGCGCGTTCGTCGCGATGATGTCGGCATAGAACGCGGCAAGCGACGACGCGAAGTCTCGGGTCAGCGTGTTCAGCGCTCCGGTCGCGCCACCCTGCGCCGCATGCGTGTCCCAGCCGCCGATGTCCACCTGGGCGGCTTCGATCCCAACGTCCGCGCGGATCAGCGCGGCCACGGATCGCAGCGAGCGCCCGAATCCGGAGTTGGGATACACGACGCTGTTGTTCGGGATGTATGCGTTGATGTTGACCGTCTGCAGGAGCGCGATCGTATTGATGGCATCCAGAGCGCTGGCGTTCAGCGGAGCCGGCGCGTTGTTATAGTCCGTCGCGAGCA
>Ga0194131_10008468_pt1 | contig 13362 bp, 13 predicted proteins | sample TA2KigO120mmetaG_FD_148631 | JGI IMG/M metagenome (GOLD analysis project Ga0194131, IMG submission 148631) | Freshwater microbial communities from Lake Tanganyika, Tanzania - TA2015053 Kigoma Offshore 120m | ecosystem: Environmental > Aquatic > Freshwater > Lake | place: Tanzania: Lake... | reverse complement strand
GCTGGGCGCGCTGCGGCGGTGGCGGTGGCGGTGGTGCTGGCGGCGGCCGCGGGACGTCGCTCGATGTGAGCGGCGGCGGCGGCGCTTCGACCGGTGGCAGAGCCTGCTCGAGTGACGGCGGCGGTGGTGGCGGTGGCGTGGCCAGAGCCTGTTGCGGGTCGGGCTTGGGTGGCTCGGCTTTGGGGGGCTCGGGTTGCGTGGCCTGGTCGGCTGACGTGTCCGGCTTGGGGCTGGTCTGCGACGTGCCTGCCGGCGTCCTGGGATCGCTGCTGGGGCCCACGGGGGCGAGGCCGAGCCTGGTTGGCGGTGCCGCCGGAACGGGGCCCGGTGTCGCGTTGGGCGGCGGCGTGGCGGCCATCGGAGGCGGTGCCGCCGGCTGCGGTGCCGGCTGTTGCGGCTCGGCCGCCGGTGGCGGCGGCGCTTCCATCGTGATCTCGATGGCGTCGTGCAAATGGTCGATGGGACTGAAAGGCGAGACCAGCCACAGCGCGGCTGCCACGGCGGCGTGCAAGCTCAGCGCCATTGCCATCGCGGCAGGCGACATATGGTCGGATCGCACGTAGCTCAGGCTGACTGCGTGGGTCACGATGACCCCTATTTAGGGGCCGGCCGGCTCGCCGGCTAGTTTATCGGTTCGGACTTATAGACGCCCCACATGGCGGTGCGCTCGATCCAGCCGCTGACGCTGGCAACCTTGACCCGGCACCAGTCACCGGCACAGGCGCGAATCTCGCCCATCACCTCGGGCTCGAGCTTAGCCACCACCTCGGCGGAGCTGGCCGGCGTCTTGTGCAGGCTGGCCGGCTTGGCCGGCACGATGAAAGCGCGTTTACCCGTCAACAGGCTTTGATGGACCCAGCCGCTGGCACCCTGCCAGTCGCGGATTTTCCGCCAGTTTTCGTACTCGGCGACGATCTCGACCGGCATGCCTTTGCGTTTGAACACCCAGTCGACCGGATAACGCGTGCCCGGGCCGGTACGGACATTGATCTCATCGGAGCGCAACGAAGCGAAACGGGGAATTGGCAGGCCGGAGCCCTTGCGCTGCTGGCTGATGGCGGACTTGTTGGTGGCCTGGGCAGCCGCCCCGGCCGGCAGGCCGAGGGTCGCCACAGCGACCAAGCTTGCCCACAGCACGACCTGCGATCGGATTCCCATCGCGGTCTATATACCTTAAATCTTCAAATCGAGCGACAACCAATTGAAAAACAGAGCTTTTCTGTCGCGCTCATCAAACGGGCTCGCGGCTGGACAAAGCGCGAGTCTAATTGCTAATCGGGCGCATCGCTCTCTCTCGCCAGCCGGTACCGATCGTCCATGCCGCAGAGTTCCAAGAAAAAGCCGCTGGTGATCGTCACCCGGAAGTTGCCTGAGGCGATCGAGACGCGGCTGATGGAGCTGTTCGACACACGGCTCAATGCCGACGACAAGCCGTTGACCGCCGCCCAGCTGGTCGACGCGGTGAAGGCCGCCGATGTGCTGGTGCCGACCGTGACCGACCGCATCGACAGCCGGGTGCTGAGCCAGGCAGGGCCGCGGTTGAAGCTGATCGCCTCGTTCGGCACCGGCGTCGACCACATCGACCTCGACACCGCCCGCCAGCGCGGCATCACCGTCACCAACACGCCGGGCGTGCTGACCGAGGACACCGCCGACATGACCATGGCGTTGGTGCTGGCGACGGCGCGGCGCATGGGCGAGGGCGAGCGCCTGGTGCGGGCCGGCCAATGGACCGGCTGGAGCCCGACCGCGATGCTGGGGGCGCGGCTCCTCGGCAAGCGCATGGGCATCGTCGGCATGGGCCGCATCGGCCAGGCGGTCGCGCGCCGGGCCCGCGGCTTCGGCCTTGCCATCCACTATCACAATCGCAAGCGCCTCCACGGCGAGATCGAGCGCGAGCTCGAGGCGACCTATTGGGAAAGCCTCGATCAGATGCTGGCGCGCATGGACATCGTGTCGATCAACTGTCCGCACACGCCCGCCACCTACCATCTGCTGTCGGCGCGGCGGCTGAAGCTGATGAAACCCACGGCCATCATCGTCAACACCGCGCGCGGCGAAGTGATCGACGAGAACGCCCTGGTGCGCATGCTGAAGGCGGGCGAGCTCGCCGGCGCCGGCCTCGACGTCTACGAGCACGAGCCGCAGGTCAATCCCAAGCTGCTCGAGCTCGCCAACGTCGTGCTGTTGCCGCACATGGGGTCGGCCACGCTCGAAGGCCGCATCGACATGGGCGAGAAGGTGCTGATCAACATCAAGACCTTCGCCGACGGCCACAAGCCGCCGGACCGGGTGCTCGCGACGATGTTTTAGGCGCGTTCACCCGCGCCGCCACCGTTCCGACGTTCTACAGATCCCCTTCGACCATCTCGCGGCTGCGGTTCTGGATCAGCACGTCGCGCGTCGAGCGGCCGACTTGGGCGCCGATCAGGATGGTGAGCGAGGTCCAGTACATCCACACCATGATCGCGGCAAAACCCGCCGTGGCGCCGAACGCCGAGGTGAGCTGGGTCACCTCGAAGTAGTAGACCAGGGCGCGGTTGCCGGTGGCGAACAACAGCGCGTTCACCGCGCCGCCGATCAGTGCATAGCGCCACGACACGCCGCCCGCTGGCAGCCATTTGTAGATCAGGGTGAAGAATGCCGAGAGCACGCCGTAGTGCACGAACACCGAAATGGCCGGCCCGATCCACTCGCCGAGGACAGGAAATTGGGTAAGCGCGCCGGCGTAGGCGGAGACCACCACGCTCGCCAGGACGACGGCGATCAGGAGGAGACCCAGCACCACCATCAGCAGCAGCGCCAGTAGCCGCGATTTCAGGCTGACCAGCACCGGGTTGAGCGGGCTCACGATCTGGCGAGTCGCGGCCGCCGGCCGGCTCCAGATGGCGTTGATGCCGTCGTCCAGTTCGACGAACACGCGGCTGCCGGTGTAGAGCAGCACGACGACGCCGATGACGGCGGCAATGCCGCCGCCCTTGAACAGATCCTGCGAGGCGAAGCGTCGGATGCCCTGTATCTGCTCCGGCGCCAGGACAGTGCCCAGCGCATCGAACATCGCCTGCTGCGCCATCAGCCGACCGACCACCGGCTCGGCGATGGCGATGCTGAAAATCATGATCGGACCGATCGCGAACATGGTGTAGAAGGCCATAGCCGCAGCCGATGTCGACAGCCGGTTGGTGAAGAAGCCCTCGCCTGACGAATAGGCGATGTTCCACAGCGTACCGAGCGGGCTCACCGAAGCCATGGTCGGCCGGGGTCAACGTAAATGTGCAATGGCGTTGGCGTAGTAGGCGAGCACTGGCTTCTCGTCCGCCACCGCGGCGAACAGCCCGTCGGCGCTCTCCTCGATCAAGCGACGTAGCGCCAGCATGCGCAAGCCGACATGGAAGGCATAGTCGCGATCGCCGCGTGGCAGATAAAGCTTGGCGCCGCGGCCCTCGAAATGCGCCATCAGGTCGGCCGCCCGCACCTTCAGCTCGAGCTCGTCGAGCGGCCGCTCGGCCTCGAGCAGCACGGTGGCGATCAGCGACACCGGTAACACCGGCACCAGGCGGGCGATCTCGGACATCACGTCCTGCGCCAACCTGCCCACGACCTCGAAGCGCTGCTCCTTGTCCAGCCCGCGCAGATCGCCGCCGCTCGACGCGGCATGGCTGGCGAGCCAGTCGCGCGCCGAGATCAGGCCGCCGAAATTGACGCAGGCATAGCCGAAGCGATACCAGCGGCCGCGCAGCATCAGGCCGAGCTGGCTCACCCAGAACCCCGCGGCGGTACGGGCGGCGAACAGGGCGCTGCGGCGCGGCGCCTCCTTGTCGAGCGAGCGCAGGAGCGTGCGATCCTCGAGAACCCGATCGTAGTTCAGGGCCACCGGCACGAAAACGATGTCGTGACCGGCCTTGGGGTCGAACGACTTCAGCATGTAGTCGAACAGGCCGAGCTTGGGCTCGCGCAGCTTGCCGTCGCGCGACAGGCCGCCCTCGGGATACATCGCCTGGGCGACGCCCGCCTCGGTCGCCATGTGGACGTAGCGCTCCAGCACCCGGCGATAGATCGGATTGTTGGAATTGCGGCGCACGAAGTAGGCGCCCATCGAGCGGATGAGCTGCTGCAGGGGCCAGATGCGCGCCCATTCGCCGACAGCGTAGGACAGTGCGGTACGTTCGGCCGCCAGGAACGCCACCAGCACGTAGTCCATGTTGCTGCGGTGGTTCATGACGAACACCACCGTGGTGTTGGGCGGCACGCCGGCCATCGTGCGCTCGTCGGCGAAGCCCAGCCGCACGCGATAGAGGAAACGCGCGACCGCGCGGGCGATCGAGTAGCCGACGCGGAAGTAGACATAGGCGTTGAAGGTCGGGACGATCTCGCGGGCGTAGCGGCGGACCTCGCCCATCGCCACCTCGCGCGGCAGGTTGGCGGTGCGCGAGTAGTCGTTGGCCGCCGCCACCACCTGCGGGTCGTAGACCAGGCGATCGATCAGCACCTGGCGCTTGGTGAGCTGGAACGGCTTGATCTCGACGGCGAGCCGCTGATTGACCCGGTCGATCAGCCGATTGAGCCGCCGACGGACGAACCAGCGGCCGCTCGGGATCAAGAGCCGGTCGAGCAGCGACCAGGCTGCGAAGGCAGCCAGCGCCACCAGCAGCCATAGCGGAACAGCGATCGGATCGGCCATGGGACTCGGCCCGATCAATATTGCTTGAGGTTGATGCCGGAGTAGACCAGCAGAGCCGAGACGACCGCCAGGATCACCGTCGTGCCGACCGCGCCGATGGTTCGCCCCAGCGGCACGAAGCCGAGAATGCCGGCGGCGTGGGTCACCCGCGCAACCAACAGAGCGAGCGACAGCAGCGCGACAGTCCAGAAGCCGTGGAAATCACTGGCGAAATAGATCAGGGCCAGGCAGAGCGGCACGTACTCCATGAAGTTGCCGTGCGCCCGTATCGCCCGGCGCAATTCGGGGTCGCCGCCATCGCCCAACGAGACTTTCTTGGCGATGCGCTGCTGTCCGACGGCCACGGTCAGCGACACGGCCAGCAGCCCGAGCAGCCCGGCGCAGACGAAAAGACCGGCATTCGTCGACCTCCCCCTCGATTTGGCGGCATTGTATGGCCATATTGGCGCGGGGCGAAAGCAAGTGGAGCCGCGCCATGTGGCAGATTTTGCGCAAGAAAGCCGAGATGCCGACCGTCGACCGGGCCCTGCCGGGTCGGGCGCGGCCAGTCTTCGGCGTGCCAACCGAGCATTTCGTCAATGGCAATCGCATCCAAGCGCCGTTTCCAGACGGTCTGGAGAAGATGATGGTCGGCATGGGCTGCTTCTGGGGCGCCGAGCGCAAGTTCTGGGAGGCGCCGGGCGTCTATGCCACTGCCGTCGGCTATGCCGCGGGCTTCACGCCCAACCCGACTTACGAGGAAGTCTGCTCGGGCTTCACCGGCCACAATGAAGTGGTGATGGTGTGGTTCGACCCCAAGAAGACGTCTTGCGACGCCATGTTGCGGGTGTTCTGGGAGAATCACGATCCCACCCAGGGCATGCGCCAGGGCAACGATGTCGGTACCCAGTACCGCTCCGGCATCTACGCCTACTCGCCCGAACAGAAAGCCAAGGCCGAAGCCTCGCGCGCCGTCTTCCAGCGCGAGCTGGCCAAGAAGGGCTATGGCGCGATCACCACCGAGATCATCGATGCGCCGGCGTTCTACTACGCCGAGGACTACCACCAGCAGTACCTGGCCAAGAATCCCGGCGGCTATTGCGGGCTGGGCGGCACCGGCGTGAGCTGCCCGATCGGGCTTGGTGTGCAAGCGGCGGAATAGCGCGGACCCGCCGACTTAGACGGTCGGCGCCGCCGTCTGGTAGCCGAATTCCTTGTCGAGTTGCGCGATGTCGCGGCGGAATGCCAGGCGCAGCGCGCTCTTGTCGCTTTCGTCGAGCCACGAGCCTTCGACCGAGTTCAGGCTGAACTTGCGCGCCATGTCGGGACCCCAGCCGATCGATTCGAACAGGGTCGTGAAGCCGTGGCCGAGGTTGGTCTCGAACATCGCCGGATCGTCGGTGTTGATGGTGACGTTGAGGCCGGCCTCGACCATGCGGCGGATGCGCTGCGGTCGGTGCGGCCGGTTGTGCACCAGGCTGGTCCAGGCGCAGGGCGTGAAGTAGAGCCCATCACGACGCGCTTCGGCGATCACGAAGTCGGACGCCAGCATGTTGTAGCCGTGATCGATGCGGTCGCACTGCAGGACGTCGCGGCAGATCAGGTAGTTGGTCGGCGGGGCTTCGATGAGCGTTTGATTGTCCTCGCAGCAATGCGCGGTGCGATGCAGCCCACCGCGTTTGGCGAGCGCATAGGCCTCGGCGAAGGTCGCAGGCGGACCGGCGCGCTCGGCGCCGTCGAGGCCGATGCCTACGACATGGTCGCGGCGATGGGCGATCGCCGTCTCGACGATCTCGACCGCCTGGGCCGGTGTGTTGGTCGAGCGGTCGATGCAGCAGATCAGCAGGCTCGACACGCCGAATTTCTTCCGCGCCAACTCGATCCCTTCGACCATGCCGTCGACCATCGCGGGATAGTCGATGCCGTTGGGGTAGAAATAGTCGGGATTGAAGAAGAACTCGACATGGCGAAGGTTGCCGTCACGCACCGCATCTTCGACGTATTCATAGACGGCGCGCGAAAAATCCTCGGGCGTGCGCAGGACCAACGCGGTGAGCCGCAGCACGTCGAGGAAACCGTAGAAGTCCGGCCACTGATAGAGCTTGTCGGCCGGTCGCGGCAGTGCGAGGCCGGCGCGCTTGGCGAGTTCCGCCACGGTGGTGGCGCGCAACGTGCCGGCGAGATGGCAGTGCAGCTCGGCCTTGGGAATGCGCCGGAGATAGTCGTCGGCAACCGCCTTGGCCATGGCTGCCTCTACTTCCTGTCGATGTTGTAGAGCAGCATCACCGGCGACTTCAGCACGCCCTGCAGGTTGTCGCGCCAAGCCGACGGCGCGGTGAACTGCGCCAAGGGCAGGTAGAGCACCTGTTCATAGGCGCGGGCCTGGATTTCGGCGGCCACCGCCTTGCGCGCAGGCTCGTCGGCGGCGGTGGCGAATCTCAGGCGCAGCTCTTCGGTCCTGGGGTCGGTCGGCCAGCCCCAGGCCGATGCTGGTGCACCCAGCGCCACCAGGAAGGGATTGCTGAGAGGATTGCCCTGGTCGGGCACGGAGTTGGTGGTGTGGGCGATGTTCCAGCCGCCTTCGGCGACCGACTTGGTGTTGAGCCGGCGCGTGGCGAAGGTCTGGAAGTCCATCGCCTGCATGTCGACCTGGAAGCCGAGATCGACCAGCACTTGACGCGTGACGTTGCCCAGAGCGGCGATGCCCGGCGCGTTGGCGACATGCAGCATCACCAGCGGCTTGGACGTGTCGACGCCCACCTCCTTCAGCATTGCCTTGGCGGCCACGACATCGCGCGACGGGATGCCGGTCGTGCTGCCATAGGGCATGCCGCAGCCGAACATGGCGGCACAATCGGTGGCAAAGCGCGGGTCGCCCGCCACGACAGCCGCATACATCGAGCGGTCGATCGCCCGGGCGATCGCTTGGCGCACCTTGATGTTGTCGAACGGCGGTTGCAGGTGATTCATGCGCATGATCGCCTGGAAGCCGAACCTGCTCACCACCTCGGCCTTGGCGCCAGACTTGGCGTCGATCAACGGCAGCAGATCGGCCGGCACGCGCTCGAGATAGTCGACCTCGCCGCGGATCAGCGCGCTCACCTGGGTCTGCGCATCGGGCATGCCCAGCATCTCGACCCGATCGAGCTTGGCAATCTTGCCGCCTGACGCCCAATCGGCCGGTTCGCTGCGCGGCCTGTAGCCGGCGAACTTCTCGAGGACGATCTTCACTCCGGGCTCGTGCAGGTCGGCGCGGAACTTGTAGGGGCCGGAGCCGACGATCTCTCTGACCTGCTCGTTGCCCGGCGTCTTGGCGATGCGTTCGGGCATCATGAACGGCACCGGCGCACCGACCTTGGCCAGGCTGTCGAGCACCATTCCATAGGGCTCCTTCAGCACCAGCTTGATGGTGCCGGCATCTGCAGCTTCGAGCGAGGCGATGAACCGGCTGAGCATCTGGCCCATGCTGTCGCGCGACGCCCAGCGCCGAATCGAGGCAACGCAATCGGCCGCTGTCACCGGCTGACCGTCGTGCCATGTCAGGCCGGGCCGCAGCACGAAGACGTAGGTCAGCTTGTCGGGACTCACCGTGTAGCTGCCGACCATCTGCGGCTTGGGCTCGAACTTGTCGTCGACGGCAAACAGCGTGTCGTAGATCAGGTAGCCCAGATCGCGCGTGGTGAAGGACGTCGTGAAATGCGGATCGAGGATGCGCGACAGGGTCTCCGGCGCCACGCGCAATACCGACTGAGGCTGCGCCGGCGCCGGCGCCGCCAGCAGCGCCCCCGCCATCAAGACAAGACCGGCCCACACTCGACGGTTCGACATGGCGCACCCCCCTCGCTATCGAAGCCCCGACGCTCGCAAGCGTCATGCCACGTTAGCGGTGGGTCAGCTCGGCGTCGAGGGCGGCCACGAAACGGTCGAGCTCGGCTTCCGTATTGTAGACATGTACCGAGGCGCGCATGACGTCGCGCAAGCCACGACCCCGGAGGTCCAGGCGCGAGGAGAACTGGGTCGAAACGGTGACATTGATCGCCCGTTCGCGCAGCCGCGCCTTCAGCGCATTGTGATCCAGGCCGTCGACTGCGAAGGTCACGATGGCGCCCTTGACCTTGCCGAGGTCGGTGAGCTTGACCCTCTTCACGGTCGAAAGCCGGGCGCGCAACGCATCGGCCAGCTCGCGCAGGCGGTCCCAGATCGCCGGCATGCCCAGCTCGTTGGCTTGGTCGACCGCGGCCTTGAGGCCGACTACGCCCGCGAAGTAGCGCTCCCAATTCTCGAAACGGCGGGCATCGGCGCACACAGTGTAGGCCCGGTCGTCGGTCCATTGGGCGGCATGATTGTCGAGGAAGATCGGCTCGATGTGCGCCGTCGTGGTGCGTTTTGCGTAGAGAAAGCCGGTGCCGCGCGGCCCGCGGAGGTACTTGCGGCCCGTCACCGACAAGAAGTCGCAGCCGATCGCCCGCACATCGATCGGCAACTGGCCGACCGATTGGCAGGCATCGAGGAGATAGAGCGCGCCGGCGTCGTTGGCGATCTTGCCCACCGCCTCGGCCGGCTGGACGAGGCCGCCCTGGGTGGGCACGTGCGAAATCGAGATCAGCTTGGTGCGCCGGTCGATGGCGCGTTGCAAGGCGACGAGGTCGATTTGGCCGAAGCTGTCGTCCGGGACGACGACGATCTCGGCACCGGTCTTCTTCGCCACCTGCAGGTAGGAGATGTAGTTCGAAGAGTACTCGCTGACGCACGTCAGGATGCGGTCGCCGGGCTCGAAGTCGAGCGAGTAGAAGGCGAGATCCCAGGCGCGTGTCGCGTTCTCGACGAAGCCGATCTCGTCGGCTGCCGCACCGATCAGCTTGGCCACCGATGGGTAGAAGCCTTCCAGGTCGGCGTGCGCCCGATCGGCCGCCTCATAGCCGCCGATCTCGGCCTCGAGCCGCAGATGGCCCAACGTGGCGTCCAGCGTGCGCTGGCTGGGCAGCGCCGAGCCGGCGGCGTTGAGGTGCAGGACGTTGGCGCAGCCGGGGGTTTCGGCGCGCAGCCGGGCGAGATCGAGGGTCATGTCAGGCGGCTCGCTGTAGTATGATCGAAGCCATGTCGTTGTCCGGCGCCGTGCTGCGCCTGATCCTGCCTAAGACGGCACCCGAGCCCGAGCAACTGACCATTGCTCATGCTGGCGATACCCTGCCCGTCACCTTCGTGCGCAGCGCGCGCGCCCGCCGCGCCTCGTTGCGCGTCGACCCGGCCGGCCGGCGCATCGTGCTGACCGCGCCGCTACGCATGGCGCGGGCGACGGCCGTGGGCTTTGCCGAGGCCCAAGCCGGCTGGATCGCCGCCCGCCTGAAACGCCTGCCGTCACGGCGGCCTTTCGTCGATGGTGTCGAGCTGCCGATCTTCGGCAAGCCCTACCGCGTTCGCCATCGCGGCGAGGTGCGCGGCACGGTGTGGCGCGAGAACGGCGAGATCCATGTCGCCGGCCGGCCCGAGCACCTGCCGCGCCGCCTGCGCGAATGGCTGACGGGCGAGCTGAAGACGCGGCTGGTGCCGCTGGTCCAGGCCAAGGCGGCGCGCATCGAGCGGCCGGTCGTGCGCATCACGCTGCGCGACAGCCGTTCGCGCTGGGGAAGCTGCGGGCCAGACGGGCGGATGTCGTTCTCCTGGCGCCTGGTGTTCGCACCGCCTGAAGTGTTGGACTACCTGGTGGCGCACGAGGTGGCCCACCTCGTGCACCTGAACCACGGTCCGCGCTTTTGGGCCCTGACACGCGAGCTGTGCGAAGGCCCGATCGAAGCGCCACAAGCGTGGCTCAAGGCCAACGGCGAGACGCTGCTTCAGTACGGCGGGTGAGAACCGATGTGGACACCGCGAAACTTCGCCAACTCTACGGCGGTCGGAGGCTCCCATCGTTTTTCGAAGAAGTCGAACATCTCGCGAGTCAGTTCGATCGTGAATGTGTTGCCTTTGTCGACATTGCGGGCAGTCACCCGTCTCCAGCGTTCGTCGCTCGGAACGTCGAGATAGTGAAGCTGAACCGAAAGGCGTTCCTGCTCGGCGATGGCGACAAGCCGGGCACGATCCGCGGCGCACAGGAATGCCTGGTCGAGAACGGCCGGCACGCCGAGGTAGGCCGACTGGCAAGCCATTCGAGCAATCAGGGCCTCGCACCGCGTTGCACGCTCGGCGATCCAGTCCCAACGCAATCGGGGCGGAGTGTCTCTGCCGAAGAGAGCCGTCATCCACTCATCGATGGAAAAATGGATGCCACCCAGGCGGCGGCTCAAGCCCAGGGCGTAGGTCGTCTTGCCAGCGCCGACGCCGCCGCAAATCATGTGGAGCATCGGATCGGTCACCGGCTTGCCTCCGGTGCCGCGAAGGCCGCGTCGGCAAGCTTGGCGGCAAAGCGGCGGACATCGACCGGCCAGCCGCCGGTTTGCGCCGTGAAGCGCGCACGGTCGGCGGCGAACAGGGCACGCGTCGCCTCCTCGTAGCCCGCCAGGTCGCCGGCCATCGCCGACATGAAGCGGTAGGCGGCCTCTTGCGCGCGGCGGACGTGGTCGCGGCCGTGAGTTCTCTGACGCGCTTCGTCGACCAGCCGCCGCAGGGCGACCGACGCGCCGCCGCGCTGTGCGTTGAGCCAGTCCCAATGCCGCGGCAGCAGCGTCACTTCGCGGGCCACCACGCCGAGCTTCGGCCGTCCCGGACCGCGTGGCGCCGCCGGCCGCAGTTCGACCGAGCCATAGACCACGTGCCGCTCCAGCCGCTGGACGGTATCGGCGTCACTGCCGCGCAGGTCGAGGTCGATCACGCGTCCGGTCTCGTCGTCGAAGACCAGTGCGGCCGCCGTGGGATCGCGGCTGGCAAGCCGTTTGACGGCCAAGGCGACCGTGTCGAGTGGCCCCGCGGCCAGTTGCCTGCTGCCGACAAATGCCGTGCAGGTCGGACGGTTGGTCATTGGAACGGAGATCCTATTTTATCCGGATGTAATTATCGAGGACAGAACGGCGCGTTGTCAATATCACCCGGATAAAAAAGGACGACTACTCGGCGGCGACGCGGATCGGCGGGGCGGCGAGCACGGCGGCGGCCTGCTTGGCCACGCGCGTGCCCTCGAAGAAGCGGGGGTTCTGCTGGCCCCACAGCCGGACGGCGTTGGCGAAGGCGAAGTCGCGGAAGTCGTCGGCCGTGATCAGCTCCTGCTCGACCAGCTCGTAGGCTTCGGGCACTGGGCTCAGCATGTCGGGCACGTCGAAGTGGCCGATGTCGGAGCTGAACACGGCGTTGATGCGCGCACCGAACGGATTGGCGCGGCCGAACGCCGTGACGTTCATGCGATCATCTGCCTCGCAGCCGAAATAGTAGGGTCGAGCGTAGAGGTCGAGCCAGTCCTGCTTGCGCGCGATCTTGCAGGCGGCGAAATCGTCGAGCATCGGCACGCCGCCGGTCGGCTCGTCCTCCTCGGCGCATGGCCAGCCGTCGCGCCGGTCGAGTTCGGCCGCCATGTCGGTATAGCCGTACTTGTCGATCAGGCTGCGCAGCAGCTTGCGGTCGAGCTTCTTGGGATCCATGTAGGCGATGCCCTTGGCGCCGCGCCGCTCCCAGTGCTCGATCAGGTCGGCGAAGAGCTGACAGCCCCAGCCCACGCCGCCTTCGAGGAAGGCGAAGTTGAGGTCGGGGAAACGTCGGGTGACGCCGCCCAAGAACAGGCCCTTGGCGATGGAATGCCCGGCCGCGGCGAAGTGGCCGATATGGTTGAAAGTGAAATTGCTCGGCGAATTGCGCAACCCCATGCTGCGGCCACCGGCATGGAACGTGGGTGCCATGCCGATCTCGCGGCATTTCTGCCAAACCACGTCGTAGTCGTGGTCGCTGTCGATGCCGAGATTCTCGTAGGTCACGGCGAAACGTCCGACCGGCATGTCGAGGTCTTTGGCGAGCGGCACGCGGCGGGCGAAGCCGCCGCCGAACATGCCGACCTTGGTGCCGAGCTTATTGGTGCAGAACTCCAGTTCGGCGATCGCCTCCTCGGGCGTGAACATCGGGATCACGGCGGCGGGCGTCAGGCGGTCGCCGAGCTTGTCGAAGTACTCGGCGGTGACGATGTTGAAGCCGCGGACTACGGCGTGCCGCGTTTCGTCGTCGGGAATGCGCGGGATGCTGAGACCCGACGTCGGATAGATCACCGCGAAGTCGATGCCGAGCTCGTCCAACCGATCGTAGAGCAGGCGCGGCATCATCGCCGTCGCGCGATCGCGGGTGTTGGTCGATTGCCGGCCCCAGTAGCCCTCCATGGCGATGCCGCGTTGCTTGCGTTCGGCGATCGACAGGTTGAGGGCGTCGGGAATGCGCCGCTGTGCGGCGATGAAGCCGTCGGCCGCCTTGTTGCCGGCCAGCGCACGCATGCGCTCGGCGAACACCGCGTTGTACTCCACCCAGTGGCCGTCGGCGTCGATGATGGGATGCTCTAGGCTGGACCGAACGTCGGCGGGGCTGCGATGAGCGCTCATGCTGGCCTCCATGGTCGCGTGTCGTCGGTGACCGGCAAACGCTAGTCCCGCCAACTTGGCAGCGCAACAGCCGAGGACTGCTAGAGCATCGAGCGCTTAATCGGGAGCATATCCGGCCTCTTTGAGATAGTTCCAGCACTCCTGCTCGGAATACAGGGCGCAGATGTCTCCGATGGCTTTCCAAAGGGCGTCGAT
>Ga0194131_10008466_pt1 | contig 13364 bp, 14 predicted proteins | sample TA2KigO120mmetaG_FD_148631 | JGI IMG/M metagenome (GOLD analysis project Ga0194131, IMG submission 148631) | Freshwater microbial communities from Lake Tanganyika, Tanzania - TA2015053 Kigoma Offshore 120m | ecosystem: Environmental > Aquatic > Freshwater > Lake | place: Tanzania: Lake... | reverse complement strand
GATCGCCGACGCGACACCTCCGCGGCCATCGCCGGGAGCGGCGACCGGCAGCGTGAGCGCGCAGCACGAGAGAATATGACTTTCACCGCGATTACTCGGACGGACTCCTAGCCCGGCGTGAAGCCGTTGTCGGGCCCCGCGGCCTCGGCCCGCGCGGGCACGCGGACGTACATCGCGCGCAGCGCGCCCACCAGATCGGCCGTGTCCACGCCTCCGCTCTCGAGGCCGCGCACGACGATGTCCTCGATCGACAGCATGCCGACCGGCCGCCTGGAGGCGTCGCACACCGGCAGGCGGCGCACGCGCCGGTCCCGCATCGTCATCAGCGCCTGGCGGACGTCGTCGTCGAGCTGCACGCTGAAGACGCGCCCCGTCATGGCCTCGTGCACGGTGGCGTTGATCGCATTGCGGTTCGTGCCGGCCAGCGTCACGCACACGTCCCGATCGGTGACGATGCCGACGAGCGCGCCGCGATGGTCCACCACCGCCACCGTGCCGTAATCGGCGTCGCGCATGAGGCGCGCGGCCATGGCCAGCGACGTGTGCGGATAGCAGGTCACCGCCGGCGCCGTCATGATGTCCCTGACTCTCATAACCACCTCCCGGCCGGAGCCGTCACGCGGCGCAGGCGCGGCGCTCGGCCTCCCGCTTCACCTGGTCGATCAGCGCGCGGCGGATCAGGCGCACGCCGGGCTCGACAAACGCCCAGTAGCGCCGGAAGCGCGCCCGCGCGAACGGATCGGTGGCCACCGCCCGCGTCTCCGTCCGGAAGACGCACGTGCCGGCGTCGGCGGGGTCGGCGCGCAGCGTCCACACGATCTTCACGAAGCCACGCTCGTTGAAGCCCGCGAAGTATCCCTTGCCGACGGGGCGAAATACCGGCTCGGCGTCCCACGGCGCGGTGACGGCGCCGAACACGATCTCGCGCCCTGGCACCTGCGCGAGCACCTCCCAGCCGATCGATTGCATCAACGGCAGCAGCCCGCGCGGACGCTCCGTGTCGTCGCGCTGACCGCCGAGGGCGAGCGCGCGCGCGGCGAAGATCGTCTTCGCGAGCAGTGTCTGCTGCACGCTGGTGTCGAGCGCGGCCGCCAGCGCGACCTCCGCTGGCGCGTCGACGCGCAGGTGATGACGTTCGACGACGTCGTAGTCGGGCATGAACGCGTCGAGCAGCGGCTCGGCGTCGGCCGGCGCCGCGGGGGCGATCATGCCGAAGCGCAGCCAGGTCCAGCCGGCGCGTGCCAGATACGCGGTCGCCGCCAGGCCGATCCCGCCGCCAATCCATTTCACGCGCGCGGGGATGCGTTGTGTGATGCGCATGGCGAATCTCCGTCGATCACTCACAGCACAATCCCTGCCGCCCGCGGGCGCGGAAAGTTCCTCGGTCCCTCGAAAAAGTTCCGCGCCCATCCGCGACCGACCTCCGCCTTGCGCGCGGAAAACGCCCGCCGCCGCTGGACCCGGTCTTGCCCTGTGGAGACGTTGTGACGCGTCTCGTCGGCACGCCCTACACGCAGCACCGAGACGAGGGCCCGTACGACGCCGTGGTGATCGGGTCCGGCATCGGCGGCCTCGGCGCGGCCGCGGCGCTCGCCAGGGCGGGCGGCCTGCGGGTGCTCGTGCTCGAGCGGCATCACACCGCCGGCGGCTTCACGCACGTCTTCCATCGCCCGGGCTTCGAATGGGACGTCGGCCTGCATTACATCGGGCAGGTCACCGGTGCCGGCGGCGCGGCGGGGCTGTTCGACTACGTGACGGGCGGCGGCGTCGAGTGGAACGCGATGCCGGACGCCTACGACCGCGTGACCGTCGGGGCCCGCCGCTTCGACTACGTGACGGGCAGGGAACGGCTGCGTGATGCGCTGGCGGACGCGTTTCCACGCGAGCGCCGCGCCATCGATCGCTACCTGACCGCCGTGCAGCGATGCCTCGGGGCGATGCCGCTGTACTACATGGAGAAGGTCCTGCCGCCGGTGACGCGCGCGCCGTTCCTACGCTACGCCAGGCGGACCACCGCCGACGTGCTGGCCGGGCTCGGGGCGAGCCCCGATCTGCAGGCGGTGCTCACGGCGCAGTGGGGGGATTACGGCCTGCCGCCGGGCCGGAGCAGCTTCGGCATCCACGCCATCGTCGCCGGCCACTATCTCGACGGCGCCGCGTACCCGGTTGGCGGCGCCGGCCAGCTCGCGCGCACGATGCTGCCCGTCATCGAGCAGGCGGGCGGCGCCGTCATCGTCGGCGCCGACGTGCAGCACGTCGTCCTCGGCGGCCGCCGCGCGATAGGCGTGCGCATGGCCGACGGGCGCGAGTACCGGGCGCCGGCCGTCATCAGCGACGCGGGCCTGGTCCGCACGTTCAGGGAGCTGGTGCCCGAACCCACGCGTCCGGTCGCCGCGCTCCTCGACCGCGTGGCCGCGATCGAACCCTCGCATGCGCACCTCGGGCTCTACGTCGGCGTCTCGACGGCCCGGCTCGCGTCGCCGCTCCCCGCATCGAACCTCTGGATCCATCCGACGCCCGACTTCGATCGCAACTGGGACGCCTTCGCGGCGGATCTCGAGGCGCCGTTTCCCCTGCTGTTCGTCTCGTTCCCGTCGGCGAAGGACCCGACGTTCGAGGCACGGTATCCGGGGCACCAGACGATCGAGGTGGTCGTGCCCGCGCCCTACGAGCCGTTCGCGGCGTGGAGCCGATCGGCATGGAAGCGGCGGGACGGCGACTACACGGCGCTGAAGCAGCGGCTGCACGATCGCCTCCTCGAGGCCCTCGAGCGGCAGATCCCCGGAATCGGCCGGGCCATCGTGGTCTCCGAAGTGTCGACGCCGCTCACGACGCGGCACTTCGCCAACGCGGCGCACGGCGAGACGTACGGGCTGGCGCACACGCCGGCGCGCTTTGCCTCGCGCGACCTGAAGCCGGTGACGCCGGTGCCGGGGCTGTACCTCACCGGCCAGGACGTGTCCACGTGCGGCGTGGCGGGGGCGCTGGCGGGCGCCGTCGCCTGCGCGTCGGCCGTGCTGCACCGGAACCTCTTCCAGACGATGAGGACCCGCCATGCGCGCACTCGCCCTGCCGCTGCTGACGCTGGCGGCCCTCGCGACGCCCTGCGTCGCGCAGGCTGACGGGCCGCAGGATCAGCGGCCGATCTATCGCGTGGACGCGATCGCCGGGACCGGCGCGGGAATCCTGGAGTCGTTCACCACGTGGCAGCGCGCGATCCTCGAAAAGCTCAATCGCGCCGACACGACACATCTGCCGCGGCTGCGCGAGCTCGTGGTCCCGCTGCAGTGGCCGGAGGACGAGCTGGCCTACAGTCCGTTTCCGGGCCGGCATCCGGGCATGGCCGGCTTCGCGAAGGCGCTCGTCGTGGATCAGTCGTGGCAGGCGTTCGCCGCCTACGAGCGCGGACTGCTGGCGCGGTGGGGACCTGTGAGCACAGGGCGGCGCGCCTCGCCCACGCCGGCCGGCTGGTTCCGCCTCAACTGGCGATCGCGCGGCCGGCACAGCACCGTGGACCCGGCGTGGTTCATGAAGTGGTACTTCAACTTCGACAACACCGCCGGGCTCGCGCTGCATAGTTACGCGCTGCCCGGCTACCCCGCGTCGCACGGTTGCATCCGGCTGCTCGAGCGCGACGCGATCTGGCTGTACGAGTGGGGCGGCGAGGGCACGCCGCTCCTGGTCGCCGGCCGCTACGAGTACGCCGGACGGCCGCCGTGGCGCACACCGGAGTCGCTGGCGCGCGGCATCGAGCTGTACGCCGCCGGATCGATGACGACGCTGCCGTAAGTCGGCCGCGCGAGATCACGCCGCAGGCTGAATGACCGCCCGTCCGCGGACCTCGCCCTGCTTGAGCCGTGTATACACGTCGTTGATGCGGTCGAGCGGCGCGACCTCGATCGGAATGGGCGTGAGCTGTCCCGACTCGGCGAGCGCGATCACCTCGCGCAGCTCCTTGATCGTCCCCCAGAGCGTGGCCTCGAACTGCACCTCGAAGCGCGTGTTCTCGAGCACCTTCACCCGCGCGGCGCCGCCGGCGAGCCCGATCTGCGACACCTTGCCGAGCGACCGCGTGCTCGCCAGCGCCAGCGCCAGCGTGGCGTCGCTGCCGACGAAGTCGAACGCGGAGTTCACGCCCTTGCCGCCGGTGAGATCGCGAATCGTCGCGGCGAGGTCGGGATCGCCGCCGTTCAGCGCGTGCGTGGCGCCCAGCTCACGCGCCAGCGCGAGCTTGTCGGCGGCCACGTCCACGGCGATCACCGGACAGCCCGCGAGCAGGCGCAGCAGCTTCAACCCGTACTGCCCCAGGCCGCCGAGGCCGATGACGAGCGCGCAGTGGTCCGGGTCGAGCAGCGGCAACGCCTTGCGGATGGCGCGGTACGGGGTCAGCGCCGCATCGGTGAGCGGCGCGGCCTGCTCGGGCTGGAGCGTCGCAAGCTTCACGAGGTAGCGCTCGTGGGGGACGAGCAGGTACTCGGCGTAGCCCCCGTCGTGGTTCGACAGGCCCGCCCACCGTGGCGTCTCGCACAACTGTTCGTGACCGGTCACGCAGTAATCGCAGCGCCCGCAGCCCCAGCCGCCGAACACCGCCACGGCATCTCCCTCGCGCACGCCCGTGACGCCGCGGCCCGCGGCCGCCACGATGCCGGCGTTCTCGTGGCCGAGCGTCAGCGGCAGGCGCGGGAGGATCTGGATCTCGCCGTCCATGACGTGAATGTCGCTGTGGCAGAAGCCCGCGCCGCGGACGTGCACCACGACCTCGCCCGGCCCGGGCTGCGGGTCCGGTATCTCTTCAATCACCAGCGGCTGCCCGTAGTGGTGCAGGCGTGCGGCTCTCATGGGCTGGGCCCTCTATGCAGCTTCCGGATGGTCGGTGATGCGCCGTCCCCAGTGTCCCGCCCCGGCGTCGCGGCGGCGATCGGACGCAGCCGCACGGGCACGGTCGTCGAGGTCCGAATAGGAATCGGGCCCGTGCAGTGCCGGTGTGATGACGACGCGGCCCTGCACCTCGCCGCGCTTGACGCGTGTGTAGATGTCGTGGATCTGTTCGAGCGGCGCGAACTCGAGCGGAATGGGCGTGAGGCGTCCGCTCTCCGCGAGCGCGATGACCTCGCGCAGCTCCTTGAAGCTTCCCGCCGCCGTCGCTTCGAACAGCACCTCGAAGCGCGTGTTGTCGAGCACCTTCATCCGCGCCGTCCCCCCGGCCAGGCCGACCTGCGTGACCTTGCCGAGCGGTCTGGTCGCGGCGACGGCCAGCGCGAGCGTCGCGTCCGTGCCGACGAAGTCGAACGACGCGTTCACGCCGTGGCCGCCGGTCAGGTCGCGGATCTGCGCCGCCACATCGGGGCTTCTCGCGTCGAGCGCGCGGGCGGCGCCGAGCTCGCGCGCGAAGTGCAGCTTGGCTGGCGCGAGATCGACGACGATCACGGGACAGCCGGCGAGCACGTGCAGCAGCTTGAGGGCGTACTCGCCGCGGCCGCCGAACCCGATGAGCAGGACGTGGCGTTCCGGATCGATCAGCGCCGACGCTTTCCTGATGGCGTGATAGGGCCTCAATGCCGTGTCGGTGAGCGGCGCGGCCTCCGCTGGTTTCAGCGTGGTCAGCCTGACGAGATACCGCTCGTGCGGCACGAGCAGGTAATCGGCGTATCCCCCGTCGCGCGCCGACAGGCCGGCCCACTGCGGCTCGTCGCACAACGGTTCGTGCCCGGTGAGGCAGTAGTCACAGCGGCCGCAGCCCCAGCCGCCGTACACGGCCACCGGATCGCCTTCGCGTACGGCCGTCACGCCGGGGCCCGTGGCGGCGACGGTCCCGGCATTCTCGTGTCCGAGCGTGACCGGCAGGCGCGGCAGCACACGGACCTCGCCGTCGATCACGTGAATCTCGCTGCGGCTGAACCCCGACCCCTCCACATGGACGACCACCTCGCCGGGCCCCGGCAGCGGCGCCGGCACCTCGTCGAGCACGATCGAGGTGCCGTATTCGTGCAGCCGCCCCGCGGTCATGGCCCCTCCTCCGGCCTACTTGATCACGGCGATGATGTCGTCATCCTCCGGCACCACCTCGCCCACGGCAGGACTCGTCCAGACCTCCCCGGTGGCGGTGTCAAGCTCGCCGTCGGGACCGGCCGAGATCGCAATCACCCACTCCTGGGTCGTTGCTCCTTCCAGTGAGGGATCTGCGCTGGCGATGTTCACGAGGTAACTCTGGCCCCAGGGATCGATCGTCGCGATGTTGAACAGATACGGTCCGTTCCACGCCCTCTTTCCGGACATCGGGTATGGATCCTCGCCGGCCGCATTGTCGCCGAACGGCTTGTTGTACACGAGCTGATTGTGCAGGCTGTCACCGAGTGCGGTGACGAGCGCCCACGAGGTGCCGGTGGAGTTGTCGGTCGGCGCGTTCGGGTCGCACGGCGATACCGCGGCTGACATGGCCGTGCCCGTGCAGTCCGAGTTGCTCGTCAGGACGGCGGCGTCGGTCCCGCTGGTATACGTCCCGGGCGGGTCGCCGTCCTTTTCGAACGGCCATCGGCCGGTGTCCTTGTAGAACTTCGTGATGCCTGCCGCAATCATGTTCACGTCGGCTTGCGCCTTGATCAGCTTCGCCTCGTCCACGTAGGGAAAGATGCGAGGCGTGATGAGCGCGACCAGCATGCCGATAACGGCGAGCACGACGATCATCTCGATCAGGGTGAAGCCACCCTGACTGCGTGACGTCCTCATGGTTCGCCTCCCTGGCGGGCCCGTGCCCACCGGAGTCCGTTGGTGCACGTTCGGCGCCACCGCCGTGCTCGCGGATGCATCGGCCCGCCACGGATGGCGATCGGGCGGTCACGAAAAAAGCCGCGCGGCGTCGCGCACAAGTCCGCGCTTCACCTACAAGACGCATGGCGGCGGAAAAATCCGCAATCTGTTGTTGTGAAATCCTTACGGGCATTCGCCCGTCTCTTCGCTATCAGCGCGTGGCGATTAGGCGTCAAAATATGTGCACTCGGCGTCAGGCAAGAAGGCACGCATGAAGACACCCTCCGACGACATCCAGTTGCTGCTCGCGCGTATCCGTGGTGAGTTCCTCGAAATGCCTGGGCTGCGGCTCTCCGCCGCGCAGGCGGCCCGGCTCTGGGGGCTCGAGGCGACGCGGTGCGAGGCGCTCCTTGCCGCGCTCGTGGACGCCGCGTTTCTGCGGCGCATGCCGGACGGCACGTTCGCCCGCGTGACGCCCGACGCCGAGCGGCGACCCGTGCTGCGCATGGCCAGGACCGGGCTCGAGCGGGCGGCCGCGCGCCGGCCCGCCTGACTACAGCTCGCCCGCGCCCACAGCCGCGGGCTCTCCCTTCGGCTCCGGCACTTCCGTCATCGTCGCCTCGGTGAGCAGCAGCACGCCGGCGACCGACACCGCGTTCTCGAGCGCGAGACGCACCACCTTGGTCGGATCGATGATGCCGGCCTCGATGAGATCGACGTAGGTGCCCGCGGCCGCATCGAATCCGAGATTGCCGCTGCCGCAGCGCATCTTCTCGACGACGACGCCGCCGTCCACGCCCGAGTTCTCCGCGATCTGCCGCGCGGGCGTCTCCAGCGCGCGCCGGAGGATCTGCGCGCCGGCGCGCGCGTCGCCGTCGGCGCGCGCCGCCTCCTGCTCGACGGCGGGAATGGTCCGCAGCAGCGCGAGGCCCGCACCCGGCACCACGCCTTCCGCGATCGCCGCGCGCGTCGCGTGGATCGCGTCGTCGAACGCCTCGTGGCGGCTCTTCATCTCCGCCTCCGACGGCGCGCCGACACGAATCACGGCCACGCCGCCTGAGAGCTTCGCCAGCCGCTCTTCCAGCTTCTCGCGGTCGTAGTCCGACGTCGTGTCGGCGATCTGCGTTCGCAGCTCCTGGCACCGGCCGTCGATCGCCGCCCGGTCGCCCTTGCCGCCGACGATCGTCGTGTGCTCCCGGCCGACCACCACGCGCGACGCCCGGCCGAGATGCGCCATGGTGACGTTCTCGAGCCGGATGCCGAGCTCCTGCGCGACGAGCTGCCCGCCGGTCACGACCGCGATGTCCTGCAGCATCGCCTTGCGCCGGTCGCCGAAGCCCGGCGCCTTGACGGCGACCGTGGCAAAGGTGCCGCGCAGGCGGTTGACGACGAGCGTCGCCAGCGCCTCGCCGTCCACGTCCTCGGCGACGACGAGCAGCGGCGACCCGCTCTTGGCGATCTGCTCGAGCAGCGGCAGGAAGTCCTTCACGCTGCTGATCTTGTTCTCGTAGAGGAGGACGAGCGCATCGGTCAGGACCGCCTCCATCTTCTCGGGGTCGGTCACGAAGTAGGCCGACAGGTAGCCGCGGTCGAACTGCAGCCCCTCGACGATCTCCATCGTCGTCTCGGTGCCCTTGGCCTCTTCGACGGTGACCGCGCCTTCGGCGCCGACCTTCTCGATGGCCTGCGCGACGAGCTCGCCGATGACCGGGTCGTTGTGCGCGGAGATGGTCGCCACCTGCTGCTTCTCGCGCTGGCTCTGCACCGGCCGCGACTGCGCCTTGAGCGCGTCGATGGCCGCGCGGGCGCCGCGGTCGAGGCCGCGCTTGAGATCGATCGCGCTGGCGCCGGCGGCGATGTTGCGGATGCCGTCGGCGAGAATCGCGTGCGCCAGCAGCGTGGACGTCGTCGTCCCGTCGCCGACCGCGTCGCCGGTCCGCTCGGCGGCGCCGCGCAGCATCTGCGCGCCGAGGTTCTCGTCGGGATCCTTGAGCGAGAACTCCTTCGCGATGGTGACCCCGTCGTTGCAGACGAGCGGCTTGCCCCACTTCTTCTCGATGAGCACGCTTCGCGACCGCGGTCCCAGGGTCACGCGGACGGCGTCGGTGATCGCCGTCGCGCCGCGCAGGACCTTCTCGCGCGCCTCGGATCGAAACAGCAGATGTTTGTGCGGCATACGTCACCTGTCAGCAATGGGCGCCGGCCGCCGTGGCGACCTCCGACGCCGCGCATGCGAGAACCGTGTCCGCGGGAGCCGAGGCATCGAGCCGCCGCCATCCCACCCGGCCGGCGCCCTGCGCGTACTGGCCGCGCAGCACGTCCGCATCGGCATCCGACGCATCCGCGCGGCGGCGCCGCATGCGCTCGACGAGGACGTGCGGCGGCGCGTCCAGCCAGAGACCCACAAAAGGAACGCCGGCCGCGCGCGCCACGTGTTCGATCGCCTCGCGATCGCCCGGCCTGGCGTACACCGCGTCGGCGATCACGCCGCAGCCGGCGCGCACGACGGCCGCGGCCTCCGTGGCGAGCGCGCCGTAGACGCGCCGCGACATCTCGGCCGAGTATCCCTCCGGCCCGAGCCGATCGAGCGGCGAGAGACCGCAGATCCGCTTGCGCAGCTCGTCGCTCCGCAGCACCACGGCGCCGGGCGGCGCGCCGACCTCAGCCGCCAGTGCGAGCGCCAGCGTCGACTTGCCCGATCCGGAGAAGCCGCCGATGGCGACGATCGAGGGCGGCGCCGGATCCAGGAACCGGGCGGCCATGGCGAGATACTCCCGCGCCGCACGCTCGAGATCGCTCCTGGCGCCGCGATCGGCCTGCAGGCAGGCGGCCGTCGCGCTCGTCTTGGCGCGGACCGCGGCCCGGCAGGAGAGAAAGAGCGGCAACAAACAGAGTCCGGAATGATCCCCGGCCTCGGCGAGGTAGCCGTTCCAGACCGCGTTGGCGTGCTGCGGCAGGCTCCGCCGCCACAGATCCATCAGCAGGAACGCGAGATCGTAGAGCACGTCCGTGCAGGCGATCGCGTCGTTGAACTCGACGGCGTCGAAGAGCGTCGGCCGCCCGTCGAGCAGGACGATGTTGCGCAGGTGCAGATCGCCGTGGCACTGGCGGACGAGCCCGCCGGCCCGCCGGATTTCGAGGAGCGCACGATGGCGGTGGATCTCCCGAAGGCTCCGCTCGGTCAGCCGCGCGCACGCCGCCGCGTCGAGGATCGAACGTCCGAATTCCGCAAACCCGTCCGCGTTGCCGTTGACCACCCACGTCATGCCGGCCGCGCCGCCGTGATCGGGGCGCGGCTCGGCGAGGGCATGAAAGCGCGCGATCGCGGCACCCAGCGGACGCATCAGCGCCGCGTCGAGCGCGCTCCGCGCGGCAAGGCGATCGAGCAGGTCATCCTCGTCGAAGCGGTTCATCTCGACGAGCCAGTCCACGACCGTGCCCGCGCCGCCGATCGCCAGCGAGCCGTCCGGCCGGCGCATCACCGGCGTGACGCCGCGATACAGGGCCGGAGCGGTGCGCCTGTTGAGGCGGACCTCGCCTTCGCACGCGAGCCGCCGCCGCTCGAGCGTCGAAAAGTCGAGATAGTCGTAGCGGACCGCGCGCTTCAGCTTCCAGGCGCGCGTACCGGCCAGGAAGACGGCCGCGGTGTGGGTGTCCACGCGTCTCACCGGCTCCCCGCCGTGCGTCGCCGCAGCGGCGAGGAAGTCGATGACGGCGCGCTGGTCGCCGGCGACCATCGGGTTACCTCCGTGTGCGCGCGCACCACCCGGCGCCGAAGCCCACGAGCACCCCGGCGATGCCGGCGACCGCGGCGGCGCCGGCGACCACGCGGAGCGGATGGCGCCGGATCGCCGACGCGGCTTCCGCCGCCGCATCCTCGGCGGCGTTCCGGGCGGTGGTGGCGACACGGCGGGCCTCACGCAGGTTCTCCTCGAGCGCCGCACGTGTCGGCCAGCGGCCCAGCCCGGTGACCCATTCCGTGTGAAGAGCAGTTGCCATGATTCACCTCCCTCCTGCACAGGCGAGCAACTCATGTACCTCGCGGCACCTCACCTACGCGGCGACCCCCTTGGCCGGCTTCGCCGGCTCCTCGATCGGGCCCGTGCGCGGCTTCGCCTCCGCCTTCACGGGCAGCGGCACGCTCACTTCGAGCACGCCGTTGGTGAACGTGGCCTTCACGTCCTCCAGCTTCGCGCCCTCGGGCAGCGGCACGGCGCGATAGAAGCGCCCGTAGGCGCGCTCGCACCGGTACACGTTGTCCTTGGTCTCCTCGGTCTCCGACTTGCGCTCGCCGGAGACGGCGAGGTGGCCGTCGGTGACCTCCACCTTCACGTCTTCCTTCTTCAGGCCGGGGAGATCGATCTTGGTGACGAGCCGATTGTCACGCTCGAAGACGTCGATCTGCGGGGCCCACGCCTCGCGGTCCCGGAACGCGAACGCGCGAAACGCCGGCCAGTGGAAGACCCGTCCGAACGGCTCGTCGAAGACCCCGTCCAGCTCGGACGTCATCTGCCGAAGCAGGGCGAAGGGATCGCGCCCGCGGGCCAGCGCAGTGTCTTTCCTGTCTGCCATGGCAACAACCTCCTCCATCGATGAACAGAGTGATGGATACAGGTCTGGAGGCAACCCTTGTGCCTTGGCCCAACGATGCGTCATCGCGCCCGGTCAGGGGTCCGCAGGAGTCTCAGGCGGCGCAGGCCCAAATAAGTCGCTGCGGCAGCGAAGAATTCCGCGCCCGAGAGGACGACCGCGACGAGACGGCCGCCGAAGACCGCGGCGATCGTGACCATCCACATCACTCACCTCGTCACGACGATCGATCTGATCGCCCACGCACTGCCCGAGCGCTCCAGCGTGAACGTCCGTCCGGGATGGCAGTCGGCCGTCGCCCGGTCGTCGCCAATCGCGACCTCGCACGTCGGCGGCGCGCCGTGAAGGCGCAGGTACCGCCCGACCACCAGCCGGATGCGGCTTTCGTCGTCGTCTGGCTCGACCGATTCCACAGCGGCAGCCGGTTCCGGATCCGGCAGCCCCGCCGCCTCAGGCGACGGCAGCGCCGGCCGCGTGCGCGCCTCGAGCGGTGGGGGCGACGGCGCGTCCACGCGGGTCGCGCGCACGATGAAACGATCGGGGGCGGGTCCCAGTGCCCAGAAGGGATAGCAGGTGACGAGCGTCAACGTGGCGTCGCTGGTGGGCGCAAGCACGCTCAGGTCGCGCGGATGCACCACACGCAGCGACACGACGCGGTAGTGGAACCGTCCGCCTGCGGCGGCGACGAAGATGTCGTCGCCGACACGGATGTTCCGCAGCGGCCGGAAGAAGGTGTCGCGGTGGCCGGCGATGACGGCATTGCCCGCCTCGCCGGGATAGGCCGTCTGCTCGAGATGGCCGGGCGCGCGCCGCAGCGTCTTCGCGTCCGAACCGTGCAGCACGGCCGCGGACAGCCCGATGCGCGGGATGGACAACGTGCCGATCGCGGCGCCTGTGTCCGGCGGCGGTCCTGCCGGCGCAGGCTCCGCGACGTCCTCCAGCGCGGGCGCGATCAGCGGCCGTTCGCTCGTCATGGCCGACCGCACCGCCTCACGCGCGTGGCGCTGGGCGATCAGCCGATCGGCGACGAACACGCCGTAGAGGACCAGCGCCGCGGCGCCCCCCGCCACGAGCGCGCGCTCCACCCACCGACCCGTGACGGCGGCGCGCCTACTGCGATCCTCGTGGAGGTCCGGCATAGTAGCCCGCTCGCGTGCGGGCCGTCAGCTGGCGACCGCGGCCGGCATCGACGGCAACGTGGATGGAATGGAAGCTGACGGTCGGCGTCTCCGACGGGGAGAAGCCGAGGGTATAGGCACTTCGAATCTCGTGCGCGACCTGTGCGAACGCGTCGGCGACGTGCTCCGGGTCCCGCAGCACGAACGCGCGTCCGCCGGTCTCCCCGGCGAGCGTCTTCAGGACGCCGGGCCGCGCGTCACGGTTGTCTGGATCGACCAGCCCGACCGAGTAGACGACGGCGCCAGCGCGGCGGGCGCCTTCCACGACATCCGGAAGCGTGTGCCTGCTCGCGTTGTCTCCACCGTCGCTGACGACGATCAGCGCTTTTCGATCGTGGGTCCCTCTCCGGACGTGAATGAGCCCGAGCGCGAGCGCGTCGTACAGCGCCGTCATCCCCCGCGCCGGCGCGTCCAGCGCGGCGCGAAGCTGCTGCGGGTCGGCCGTGAACCAGACACCGGGGGGAAGTCCCGGCCAGACCGCCTCGTTGAAGTGCAGCGCAAAGAACTCGTCGCGTGGATGCCGGATGTCCACCAGCGCGGCGGCGGCGGCGGTGACGTGTTCGCGGCGTCCCCGCATGCTGCTGCTGCTGTCGAGGATCAGCCCGATGTTGGCCGGCGCGTCCTCGTTCGTGAAGAACTGGACGTCCTGGCGCCGGCCGTTGTCGTACACGGCGAAGTGCTCCGGCCCCAGCCCCGTGACGACGGTGCCATGCCGATCGACCACGGTGACCGACAGCGTCACCAGGTCGGTCCTGATGGACAGGACCGGAGGCCCGGCGCGCTGAGGCGCGGCCACGACCACCGCGCCCCAGACGGCCAGCAGCAGCGCAACCCGGTCAGCGCGCACGG
>Ga0194131_10008464_pt1 | contig 13368 bp, 9 predicted proteins | sample TA2KigO120mmetaG_FD_148631 | JGI IMG/M metagenome (GOLD analysis project Ga0194131, IMG submission 148631) | Freshwater microbial communities from Lake Tanganyika, Tanzania - TA2015053 Kigoma Offshore 120m | ecosystem: Environmental > Aquatic > Freshwater > Lake | place: Tanzania: Lake... | reverse complement strand
CGATGCTCTCCCTAAGCGCTTACATCACGACCGAAGGCTGCCGCCCCACCACGCCATCATGGGAAGATTAGCGAGATTCGTCAGGCCCGGCGGCGCAGCAATCACATAAGGCATCGCGTTCACCGCCCGGGCCACGGTGGCGGCGTACACGCCGCGCGACTCGTTGAGCTCGCCGCCGAGCTGGACATCAATGTTCGGCATGCCCTCGATGCGCACGCGCGTGCCCGGCTCAACGCCATCGGCCGCCGGATCGGGGCGAACAACGCCGCAATGCTCGAGCTTGATCGCAGGGCCGGTCGATGAGCGCGCGGTGGCGATGTGGCGGAAGCCGCAGACCTGCCCGGGCTCGATCACCGCGACCTTGCCGACCCGCCGCGTCTTGCTCACGATCGATAGGCGCTCTTGGCGGAAGTCCAGCATCGTTCCGCCCATGGCGTGCGCAATCATGCCGATGGAATGTGAGATCTCGGCGTGCAGGCTGATCTGGCCCGAGGCAACGCGCTCCTCGAACTGGTTGGGCCACAGGCCCATGCCGTAATTGTTGATGGTCTCGGGCCCCCAGGGCGAGAAATCCGCCACGCGCGACGCATGAACCAGCGTGATCTGCTCGCATGCGCTCGACATCAGCATCGGGATCGCATCGAGCAGAAGGCCGGGGTTGAGGCCGGTGCCGAGAGCCGTCGCGCCACCCTCGCGCGCCGCCGCATCGACCGCGCGGGCCAGCGCCTCGTCGAAGGAAGGCAAATAGCTCACGCCCGAGATGGAGATGAAATTCACCCCAACTCTGAGAAAGGGAATCGCGTCGTCGGCGCTCTCCTTCGGTCGATAGCGTGTGGCATGGAACATGACGTCGGCCACGCCGCGCCGGCAGAGCGCGTCGGGGGTCGTCACCTTCACGCCATTGGCACCGATGCCCGCAAGCTCGCCGGCGTCCTTGCCGAGCTTGGCGGGGTCGGCATCGATCGCCCCGACGAGCTCAACCCCCTTCGAGCGTGCGAGCCGGATGATCGCGCCGCCTGCGGCGCCCATGCCAAACTGGATCATCCGGAGCGGACGTTTTCCGCCGTTGTCCTGTTCTGCCATCTTGGTTCTATCGTTTGGTCTGGGCGCGGGCAGGGGCCACCGACTTGCGCGATTGATGCATCGTCAATCACGAAAATCAATCGTCTTTGCCGCGCCCGCGATGCCGTGTGCCACGAGCTTCCTTCTATCGCTTTTTCGCGGCGATGATCTCGACCTCGACCAGCATCTCGGGCTTCACCAGCGCGGGAACGAAAAAGCCGGTCATCGCCGGGCTGTGCCCGGCCAGATAGCCCTTCCGAATTTCTACGTACTTCGGGAAATTGTCCTTGCCCACGATCAGCTGCGTCACCTTGATGATGTCGGTGACGGCCATGTCCGCGGCCTTGAGGATCGCGAGAATGTTGTCCCACACTTGGCGGGTCTGATCGCCGAAGTCGGGCGGCAGCGTGCCATCCTTCCGATTGCCGACCTGTCCCGAGGAGAACAGCACCTCGCAGCCCGGCGGAATCACGATGCCGTGGCTATACGCATTGAAGATCGGCTCGGCCATTTCGGGCGGGCTGATGCGCTTGAAGGTCATGGTCGGTTCTCCTCGGATGGGTTCACATGTCGTTCAGCGGCGCGCACATCAGGCTTGGCTGACGCGCGCCCAGCTTCAAGGGCTGGGCGTCCGTCTTACCAGCGCCGCGCTACAGTGCGTGCAGGTCTACTCCGCCGCGATGGAATGCTTGCGACCAGCTCGCGTTCGCTTCTCGTTGAGCAGGGTGACCATCTGCTCGACGCTGCGCACGACCGCCGCGAAGCCGCCCCGGAACGAGGCGAGCGTCGCGTCGTGCGAGGCCTGATCGAAGCCTGCGACCGCCTCATCGATGACCACAACGGAGAAGCCGCGATCCGCGGCATCGCGTACCGTGGTCTCGACGCAATAATTGGTGACACAGCCGGTGATCAGCAGCGTCTCGATGCCAAGCTCGTGCAACAGGTTCTCGAAGTTCGTGCTGTTGAAGGCGCCGAAGCTGCGCTTGCGGAACACGGTCTCGTGCGGCAGGGGTGTCAGCTCATCGAGGATGCGGAAGGTGGGAGAGCCGGTCCAATAAAAGTCGCTCATACCGGCGCGCGCCTGCAGATCGAGGATCCAGGTGCGCATGCGGCGATTGAAATCGCGCAGGTCCTGATAGTCGGAGCCGACCACGAGGTGAATGATCTGCAGGTCGGTGGCGCGGGCATGATCGAGCAGCCGCCGGATCGCGGGCACGACGGTCGACAGGCGCTTGGCATAATATGCGGTTGAGCCCGGGTGGAGCTTCTCGAGGGCCGCCACCACGCCGTGATCCGCATGGGCGTCGTGATATTGCATGTCGATGATCACGAGCGCGCACTTCGCGGGATCGACCTCGATCGGCGGCAGTAGCGAGATCTCTCCGGCCGGCCGGTCGAAATACTTGTCCTCGATCGTACCCATGGGTCCCTCCACGCTTGTAGGTCAAAGAATAGGCGGGTTGCCATTCATGGGCAATTCCCTATAACCGCTCGCGAGGATGTCAGCGGAGGGTTGCGTGTTTCCGGTGCCGCGGCGAGAGACCGTGTTCGGTGCGTTCGAGGCTTCCGCCGCCGCCTTCCCTGAGCGCGGCGCCTTGTGTGCGCCGGCGATGTCCGGTCGGGCCTACGCGCCCGACGGCGTCGAGCTTAGCTATGCCGAGGTGAGCGAACGCGTTGAGCGGCTCCGCCGCCTTTACGCGGCCTCGGGTTATGGCGTGGGCCACCGGGTCGCGCTGCTGCTCGAAAACCGGCCCGAGTTCCACCTCCATTGGTTTGCGTTGAACGCGCTCGGCGTTTCCATCGTGCCGGTCAACCCGGCCTATCGCGACGACGAGCTGAGCTATTTGTTCGAGCACTCCGAGGCCGAGCTCCTCGTCTCGGTGCCGGAGCGCGTGGAGGGCATGGGCACTGTTGCACGCGCCCGCCCGAAGCCCTTGCCCGTGGTCGACGCGGCGGCTTTGCCGGCGCGCTTGCCGCCCCCGTCATCGCCGACACGCGGCGATGCGTCGAAGCCACGCGACGAGGCGGCGCTGCTCTATACCTCTGGCACGACCGGCCGTCCCAAGGGTTGCCGGCTTTCGAACGCCTATTTCATCCAGGCCGGGCGCTGGTACATCGAGGCCGGCGGCGCGATGACGATGCGGCCTGGGCGGGAGCGCCTGATCAATCCGCTGCCGCTCTACCACGCCAATGCGCTCGCGATCTCAAGCATGGCGATGCTCATGAGTGGCGGCTGCATCATCATGGCCGACCGCTTCCACCCGCGCTCCTGGTGGCGCGATGTGGCCGCGACCGAGGCGACCATCATCCACTATCTCGGCGTCATGCCACCGCTGTTGCTCGGCCTGGCGCCGACGCCCGAGGAGCGTCGCCACAAGGTCAGGTTCGGGGCGGGGGCGGGGGTGGACCCCGCGCATCACCAGGCCTTCGAGGAGCGTTTCGGCTTCCCGCTGGTCGAGGGCTGGGGCATGACCGAGGTCGCCATGCCGGCCTGGGCCAGCCGCGAGCCGCGCGAGACCCAAACGCGCGCTTTCGGCCGGCAGCTCTCCGGCGTCGAGTTTCGCGTGGTCGATGAGCATGACGCCGAGGTGCCGGTCGGTGCCTTCGGCGAGCTTGTGCTGCGGAGCAGGGGGCCGGAGCCCCGTGCGCTCCAGTTCTCAGACTACCTCAAGGACGAAGCGGCGACCGAGGCCGCCTGGCGCGGCGGCTGGTTTCACACGGGCGATGTGGTCACGCGCTCGGCCGATGGCATGCACTATTTCGTCGACCGCAAAAAGAACATCATCCGACGGAGCGGGGAGAACATCGCTGCGGCCGAGGTGGAGGCGGTGCTGCAGGCGCACGAGGAGGTGGCGCAGGCCGCCGTGATCGCGGTGCCGGATGAGCTGCGTGAGGAAGAGGTGTTCGCCTGCGTCGTGCCTGCGGCGGGGAAATCGCCTTCGGCCGAGGCGCTGCAGGACTGGTGCTTCGCCCGGCTCGCCTACTACAAAGCGCCGGGGTACGTACTCCTAGTTGACGCTTTGCCGACCACGGGAACGCAGAAGGTGCACAAGATCCGCCTGTTTCCGGCCGGGCACGACCCGCGCACGGAGGTCACCTGCATCGATCTGCGCCACCGCAAGAAGCGCGCATAGAGCGAGCGGGGATCGCCGCACGGGAAGCGCGGCAGCCGCGCATTGAGCAAAAAAAGCGGGCCGAAGCCCCTGCAATTCAAGATTAAGCGATTCCCGTCTTATGCCGGGACTGAACATATAGACAGTGCGCCGCCTTCCAAGATTGCCTTGGTTAACACTACAAGTCTGCTTTGGAGTTACTGACGCGATACCGATCGAGCGCCTCGAGAAAGCGGTCGATCTCAGCTCCCGTGTTGTAATGCGTCGGGCCTACGCGGACGACGCCGCCCTTCTCCAGAAGGCCCAGGCGTGTGACTGGCTCGACCCCGTAATTGTGGCCGCTCCACAAATTGATCCCACTGGCCGCCATGAAGCGCGCGATCACGGCGGGGTCGTGGCCAGGCAGGTCGAACGAGACCGTCGGCACCCGACGCGAGAGGTCGGTCTCGCGAGCGAGGCCGAGCACGCGCAGGCCTGGCACCGCGCTCAGGCCATCGATCAGCCGCTTGGCGAGGCCGCGGTCATAGTCGCGCATCGCATTGGCGCCGGCGACGATCGCGGCACGGCGCGTGGCATCGGCGACGACACCGCCGAAATTTCGGCCGATCCATTCGAAGTGCTCGATCGCGCCACGAATACCCGCCAGCGCCTCGCGGTTGGTCGTGCCGTTGACGAACTTGAAGGGCAGGGCGTTCGACGCCGCGCGCACCTTGTAAGCGGTCAGGCGCTCGAGCAGCTCACGTCGGCCCCACGCCAGCGCATAATGTGGTCCGTAGAACTTATAGGCCGAGCAGACCAGCACGTCGCAGCCAAGCGTCTGAACGTCGATCGGCAGATGCGGCGCAGACTGCACCGCATCGACATAGACGAGCGCGCCCACCGACTTCGCACGCCGAGCAATTTCGGCCACGTCATTGACCGTGCCCGTCACGTTGCTCGCGTGATTGACGGCGACCAACCGTGTGCGCGGCGAGAGCGCGCGACCAAGACTTTCGAGATCGTACTCAAAGGTCTCAGGACTGAAGTCGAGCCAGTGGACCTTGAGCCCACGGTCTTCGGCCAGCATGAGCCAGGGCGTGACATTGCCGTCATGGTCCATGCGGGTCAGCACGATCTCGTCCCCCGCCATGAACTCGCGCCCGATCGCGCGCGACAGCGTGAATGTGATCGCGGTCATGCTCTGGCCGAAGAAGATTTCATCGGGCGAGGTGGCGTTGACGAAATCGGCCGCGGCGGCATGAGCCTCGCGCACCCGGGCGCCGGCTTCGATCGAAGTCTCGAACAGGCCGCCGAGATTGGCGTTCGCGCTGGTCATCGCCTCGACCATGCGATCCACCGCGCGCCGCGCGATCTGCGAGCCTGCCGGGTTGTCGAAAAAGACGGTGCGTTGCCCGCCTTGCATCCGCTCGAGGCCGGGAAACTCGGCCCGAATGCGCTCGACGTCGTAGCTCATGGCGATCCTTTCAGCGGTGCGTGCTCATCGGCCGTGATATGCCTCGGTCCGGTCACGCGAACGCGCAGTTGACCCACCCCCGGCAGGCCGGCTAGGGAAGGATAAGCCCGTGAAGAGGCATTGGATATCGCAAGAGGGGGATGATGGCCTATCGCATCGCAATCGATACCGGCGGCACGTTCACCGATGCCGTTGTGGCCGATGAAGCCGGCGCCCTGACGATCGGCAAGGCGCCGACCAACCCGGCCAAGAGCTTCGAGGGCGTCTCCGGCGCAGTCGCCGACGCGGCACGCCAGCTCGGGCTGGATTTTGCCGACCTGCTGGCGCGCTCGGAGATTTTCATCTATGGCACGACGCGGGCCACGAACGCCATCGTGACGGGGCGTACCGCCAAGACCGCGGCGCTGTTTACCGAGGGCTTTCCAGACATTCTGGTCTATCGGCAGGGCGGCAAGTTCAACGCCCACCGGCTCGAGGTCGAGTACCCCGACCCCTACATTCCGCGCAGCCTGACCTATGAGATTCCTGAGCGCATCGGCGCCGAGGGCGGGGTGGTTAAGCCGCTCGATGAGGCCGCCGCGCGGCGCGTGCTGGAGCGGCTCAAGGCGCGCAAGGTCGAAGCCATCGCGGTCTGCCTCCTATGGTCGATCGCCAACCCGGTTCACGAAGTCCGCCTCGGCGCACTGATCGAGGAGATGCTGCCGGGCGTTGCCTACACGCTGTCGCACCGGCTCAACCCGATCCTGCGCGAATATCCGCGCGCGTCCTCGACCGCGATCGACGCCTCGCTGAAGCCCCTGATGCAGGCTCATATGCGCGAGCTCGAGAGCGAGCTCAGGGCCGCCGGCTATCGCGGCGACATTCTGGTCAGCGCGTCGGTCGGTGGAGTCATGAACGTGAAGGACGTGATCGAGCGACCGATCTTCATGGTCAAGTCGGGACCCGCCATGGCGCCGGTCGCCGGCCTTTCCTTCGCGCAGAATGAGAGCCTTGGCGGCGACGTCATTGTCGTCGATACCGGCGGCACGACGTTCGACGTGACGCTGGTACAGAACAGCCAGGTGCGCTTCACCCGCGAGACCTGGCTCGGCGAGCAATATACCGGGCACAATATCGGCATGGGCTCGGTCGACATTCGCTCGATCGGGGCCGGCGGCGGCTCGATCGCATGGATCGATTCCGGCGGGCTCCTGCACGTCGGCCCGCAGAGCGCGGGCGCGAAGCCCGGGCCGGTTTGCTACGGGCAGGGGGGCACGGAGCCGACCGTCACCGACGCCGCTGTCGTGCTCGGCTATATCGATCCCAAGAATTTCCTGGGCGGGCGCATGACGCTCGATGCGGCAGCCGCGGAGCGCGCGCTCGAGGCTCTCGGCAAGGCGCTCGGCCTCGGCGCCAAGGATGCCGCGCTCGCGGTCTTCACCGTGGCCAATGAGGTCATGATCAAGGCAATCCACGAGATCACCATCAAGGAGGGTGTCAACCCGGCCGAGGCGGCGCTGGTGGCGGGCGGCGGCGCGGCCGGCCTCAACATCCTGCCGATCGCGCGCGCGCTCGACGTCAAGCGCGTGCTGATGCCGCGCGCGGCCGGCGCCTTCAGCGCCTGCGGCGCCCATTTCTCCAACATCGTCACCGAATATGGCGCGAGCCGCGTGGCCTATTCGAACCAATTCGATTTCGCCGGCGTGAACGGCACGCTGGCCGCGCTCGACGCGCGGCTCGACGAGTTCCAGCATGGCCTCGCCACCAAGGACTTCAGCCGCTACGAGCGGCACTATTTCGTCGAGGCGCGCTACATGAACCAGAACTGGGAGCTCGAGGTGCCGCTGCGGAAGGGGCGCGTCGAGACCAAGGCGGAGCTCGACGTGCTGGTCGAGGATTTCCACAACGTGCATGACCGCATGTTCGCGGTGCGCGACCCCTACAATCCGGTCGAGTGCACCAATTGGAAGGCGCGGCTGACCGCCTATCTGGGCCATCGCGCGCCGCCCTCGCTACGCTCGGCGGCGGTTGGCAGCAGTGGAGCGCCGCGCTCGCGGACCGCCTATTTCGGCGAGACAAGGGCAGCTGCCATGAGCACGCAGGTGCTTGCCGGCGGGGAGATTGCGGCGGGCACCGTAATCAAGGGGCCGGCGATCATCGAAGAGCCGACCACCACGCTCGTCGTCTATCCCGGCATGAGCGCCCGCGTCACCGCGCGCGGCGACTATCTGGTCGAGCTGTGAAGCCCAAGAGGTCAGGGAGCAACGCGTCATGAACGATCCCACCATGATCCCCAACACGTCCTTCGACCCGGTGCTGCTCGCCGTGATCAGCAACCGGTTTGACGCGATCGTGCGCGAGATGACGAACACGCTGCTCCGCGCCGCGCGCTCGGCGGTGCTGGCGGTCGCGCGCGATTTCTCCTGCTCGATCTCGACCGCCGATGGCCGCCTGCTCGCGACAGCCGAGGGCGTGCCGGTGCATGTGTTCGGCTCGCAGCTTCAGGCGGCGTCCTTGCTCGAGATGCACCCCGAGCGGCAGGAGGGTGACGCCTATCTCCACAACGATCCTTATCTCGGCAATTCCCACCCGGCCGATCAGACCGTGTTGGTGCCGGTCTTCTTCGAGGGCGAGCACCTGTTCACCGCGGTCGCCAAGGCGCATCAGGCCGATTGCGGCAATTCGATCCCGACCACCTATCACGCCGCCGCCAAGGACGTGTACGAGGAAGGCTCGCTGATCTTCCCGTGCGTGCTGGTGCAGCGCGATTTCAAGGACAATGAAGACATCATCCGAATGTGTCGGAAGCGCATCCGCGTACCCGACCAGTGGTATGGTGACTATCTCGCGGCGATCGGCGCGGCGCGCATCGCCGAGCGGCGCATGAAGGAACTGACGGCGAAATATGGCCGCGAGACGATCAAGGCCTTCGTCGAGGCCTGGTTCGATTACTCCGAGCGCCGCACCGTCAACGCCATCCGCAAGCTGCCGAAGGGCCGGCTGTTCAACAAGACGAGCCACGACCCGGTGCCGGGTATCCTGCCCGATGGCATTCCGCTCCAGGTTTCGATCGAGGTCGACCCCGATTCCGCCATGATCGATGTCGATCTGCGCGAGAACATCGATTGCGTGCCCTGCGGCCTGAACGAGTCCATGGCCTGCACCATGGCAAATGTCATGATCGGCGTGTTCAATTCGCTCGAGTGGGACATCCCGCACAATTCGGGCACGTTCCGACGCATTCGCGTGCATTTGCGCGAGAACTGCGTGGTCGGGATTCCGAAGTTCCCGCATTCCTGTTCGGTCGCGACCACGAACGTCGGCGACCGCCTGGTGAACATGACGCAGGCGGCCTTCGCCAAGATCTCGGATGGCCATGGTTTGGCGGAAGGCAACACATGCCTGTCGGCCGGTTGCGCAGTGGTCTCGGGCGATGACGCCCGGCGCGCCAATGGCGCCTACATCAACCAGATGTTCCTGATGTCGGGCGGCGGCCCGGCGTCGTCCAAGTCGGATGGCTGGGTCAACTATCTGCTGCCGGTCGCGGGCGGATTGCTGTACCGCGATTCCGTCGAGCTCGACGAGCAGAAATACCCCATCCACGTGCGGAGTCAGAGACTGGTTCCGGATTCAGGCGGTGCCGGGCGCCAGCGCGGCTCGCCGGGCACCGAGGTTGTTTACGGGCCGCGCAACAACAGGATGCGGGTCGTGATCCAGCCCGATGGCTGCATCAATCCGCCGCAGGGCGTGCAGGGCGGTCATGCCGGGCGGCCCGCCTCGAATTGGTGGATCGACAAGGACGGCTCCAAGCATCAGATCGTCGGGCTGGTCGATGTCTCGCTCACGCCGGGCCAGAACGTGGTTGGCGTCGATGGCGGCGGCGGCGGCTATGGTGATCCGCTGACGCGCGATCCCAGCAGGGTGCTGAAAGATGTGCGCGAGCGCTGGGTCACACGTGGCACGGCTGAGTCCGTCTATGGCGTGGTGCTGAGCGGCGAGGCCGAAGCGGAAACACTCGCGATTGACATGGCCGCAACCGAACGTCGCCGCGCAGAGATCGAGCAAGCCGCGCGGGCCTAGTCGGGGCCGAGATGCCAGAGTCACACGCGCGCACGCGTCAATTGTGTCAGCTCAGGTCCCGTCGGCAGCGCCACCGGGCTTGAGTACTGGCAGAGGCACAACATGACCCGGCACTCCAACCGGATCTTCGCCGAACGCGGGCTCGACCGCGCCGCGCTTGACGCCGAGATGGTGCAACTTCGCGCCAAGGACCGGCAATGGAACGAGCTCAAGAATCTTCGCGCCGCCTATGACGGGGGTGATGACGTGACGGCGGTTGCCAACGCCGCCTTCCTCGCTCAGATCGGCGACAACATGATCTATTCGAGCAGCGCCTATCCGTCGCTGCGTCAGCACGAGCAAGGCGTGATCGCCATGGTCGGCGAGATGCTGAATGCACCCGAGGGGGCGGTCGGCAGCATCACGACCGGTGGCACGGAAAGCATCCTGATGGCGGTCAAAGCCGCGCGGGACTGGGCGCGGGCGACGAAGCCACGCGCCACCCAGCCGGAGATGATCGTGCCGCGCACGGCTCATGCCGCCTTTAACAAGGCAGGCGAGCTGCTTGGCGTCAAGGTCGTGCGCATGATTGAAAGTCCGGGCTATCGCGCGGACATCGAAGGCATGACGCACGCCATCAACGGCAACACCATCATGCTGGTGGGCTCGGCACCACCCTATCCTTACGCGCTGGTCGATCCGCTGACCGAGCTTAGCGGGCTCGCGTTGGAGCATGAGCTGTGGCTCCACGTCGATGCCTGCGTCGGCGGTTTCGTGTTGCCGTTCGTGCGCGAGCTGGGGCACGAAGTGCCGGGCTTTGACTTTCTGTTGCCGGGCGTGGCCTCCATGTCGGCCGACCTGCACAAGTATGGGTATTCAGGGCGCGGCGCGTCCGTTTTGATGATCCGAAGCGAGGTATTGGCCAAGTATCAAGGCTTCCACTTCGATGCCTGGCCTGCCGGCGTCTACTACACGGCGAGCGTCGCCGGCTCGCGCAATGGCGGCGCGGTTGCTTCGTCCTACGCGGTCATGCGCTATCTCGGCCGTTCGGGTTATCGCGAGCGCGTCGCCGCCATGCTCGAGAGCAAGCGACGCATCGGCGAAGGTCTTGTGCGGATCGGAGACCTCGGCATCCTCGGCAGGCCGGAAGGAACGCACTTTTCCATCGTTGCCAGCGATGTGGACATGTATGCGCTCGGCGATGGGCTAAACGATCGGGGCTGGCTGTTCCTGCGCGGCAAGGAGCCTCGGGCGATTCAACTTCAATTGAACGCCCGCCACGGCGCAATCGTCGACGAGTTCCTGGCGGATGTTCGCGAGGTCGCCGGGCTGGTCCAGGCAAACAAGATTGAGGGCCGGGGTGGCGGCCCGGTCTACATCGCTTGAGCAAGCACCCGGGCGGAGACACTTGGATTCGAAACATTCTGCGGGGACCACGCCAAGGATCCAGGCGGGAACGAACGAAACGAATTCGCCTGAGGTACGCTGGAGCGGCTTGGGGAGTCGAGAGCAATGAATGAGAGTGCGGCTCGAACAAATGTCGCCTTCGACCCGGTGCTGCTCGCCGTGATCAGCAACCGGTTCGATGCCATCGTGCGCGAGATGACCAACACGCTGCTCCGCGCTGCGCGCTCCGCGGTGCTGGCGGTCGCGCGCGATTTCTCGTGCTCGATCTCAACCGCCGACGGGCGGCTGCTCGCGACGGCCGAAGGTGTCCCCGTGCATGTGTTCGGCTCCCAGCTTCAGGCGGCGTCGATAGTTGAGCTTCACCCCGAGCGTCGTGAGGGCGATGCCTATCTCCACAATGACCCCTATCTCGGTAACTCGCACGCGGCCGATCAGAGCGTGCTGGTGCCTGTCTTCTTCGAAGGCGAACACTTGTTCACCGCGGTTGCCAAGGCGCACCAGGCTGATTGCGGCAACTCGATCCCTTCAAGCTACCACGCCGCCGCGAAGGACGTGTATGAGGAGGGCTCGCTGATCTTCCCGTGCGTGCTGGTGCAGCGCGATTTCAAGGACGTTGATGACATCATCCGTATGTGCCGAAAGCGCATCCGCGTGCCGGACCAGTGGTATGGCGACTATCTGGCAGCGATCGGGGCAGCACGCATTGCCGAGCGACGGATGAAGGAGCTGGCCGTAAAATACGGCCGCGAGACCCTAAAGAAATTCATCGAGGAGTGGTTTGACTATTCCGAACGCCGCATGATCAACGCCATCCGAATGCTCCCCAAAGGGCGCCTTCACAATAGGACGTGCCACGATCCCATACCCGGTATCCTGCCGGAGGGCGTTCCAATCCAGGTGTCGATCGAGGTCGATCCCGAGGCCGCCATGATCGATGTCGACCTGCGCGACAACATCGATTGCGTGCCGTGCGGCCTCAATGAGTCCATGGCCTGCACGACGGCAAACGTGATGATTGGCGTGTTCAACTCGCTCGAATGGGACATCCCGCACAACTCAGGCACGTTTCGACGCATTCGCGTGCATTTGCGCGAGAACTGCGTGGTTGGCATTCCGCGTTTTCCGCATTCTTGTTCGGTCGCGACCACGAATGTCGGTGACCGGTTGGTGAACATGACCCAGGCGGCCTTTGCCAAGATTTCGGATGGCCATGGTTTGGCAGAAGGCAACACCTGTCTCTCGGCCGGCTGTGCAGTGGTGTCGGGCCATGACGCGCGGCGGGGCGATGGCGCCTATATCAACCAGATGTTTCTGATGTCAGGCGGCGGACCGGCCTCGCCGAGCACGGACGGCTGGGTCAATTACGTCCTGCCAGACGCCGGCGGGCTGCTCTATCGTGATTCCATCGAACTCGACGAGCAGAAATACCCGATCCATGTGAAGAGCCAGAGACTGGTTCCGGATTCGGGTGGCGCTGGCCGTCAGCGTGGCTCGCCCGGCACCGAAGTGATCTACGGTCCGCGCAACAACAAGATGCGAATCGTGATCCAGCCCGATGGTTGCGTCAATCCGCCCCAGGGCGTGCAGGGTGGTCGACCCGGCGCAGGCGGCGCCAATTGGTGGATCGACAAGGATGGCACCAGGCATCGGATCATTGGCTTGGTCGATGTCTCGCTCACGCCGGGCCAGAATGTCGTTGGCGTCGATGGCGGCGGCGGCGGCTATGGCGATCCACTGACGCGCGATTCGGCGAAGGTGCTGAAGGACGTGCGCGAGCGCTGGGTCACCAAGGCAGCTGCCGAATCCGTCTATGGCGTGGTGCTGAGCGGTGACGCCGAGGCGGAGACGCTCACGATCGATTTGATCGCGACCGAGCGCCGGCGCGCCGAGCTGAAGCGGACAGGAGCCACGCATCCATGAACTGCCGCATGGACGGGCGCGTCGCTCTGATCACCGGCGCGAGCAAGGGGCTCGGCCGCGCCATGGCCGGCGCGTTCGCCGCCTCGGGCGCCGAGGTCATCATGCTCGCGCGCCGGGCGGATGTGTTGGACGAAGCGGTCAAGGAGATTAGCGCGGCCGGCGGACGCGCACATGGCATTGCCTGTGACGTCTCCAAGGCCTCATCGATCGAGGCGGCCTGGGCCACGATTTCCGCCCGACAGTCCAAGATCGATATCCTGATCAACAATGCAGGTGTCGCCGCAGCGAAACCGTTCGAGGCGGTGAGTGACGTCGAGTGGCAGGCCGATCTCGATCTCAAGCTGTTCGCTGCGATCCGCTTGGCGCGTCTGGTCC
>Ga0194131_10008463_pt1 | contig 13369 bp, 14 predicted proteins | sample TA2KigO120mmetaG_FD_148631 | JGI IMG/M metagenome (GOLD analysis project Ga0194131, IMG submission 148631) | Freshwater microbial communities from Lake Tanganyika, Tanzania - TA2015053 Kigoma Offshore 120m | ecosystem: Environmental > Aquatic > Freshwater > Lake | place: Tanzania: Lake... | reverse complement strand
CCGCACCCCGCCGGCCTCGTCGGCACGCACATCAGCCGCATCCAGCCGCTCAAGCCCGGCGAGGTCTGCTGGGCGCTGACCGCGCAGGACGTCGCGCGCCTGGGCGAGTGGGCCAAGACTGGCCGCTACCCAGCGAAGGTCGTCGTCGCCGTCGGCGGCAGCGCGGCGACCAACCGCAAGCACTATAAGGTGCGCCAGAGCGGCCACGTCGGCGCGCTCAACGGCGGCAAGACCTTCGCGGGCGACGTGCGCGTGATCAACGGCACGGTCCTGCACGGTGACGTCGTCGGCGAGGACGCCTGCCTCGGCTTCTACAACAAGACGCTGACGGTGATCCCCGAGGGCACCGGCGTGCGCGACCTCTTCGGCTGGGCGCTGCCGCAGTTCGCGCGCCCGAGCTGGCACCGCAGCGTGTTCAACTGGCTCGCGCCGAAGAAGGAGTACGAGGTCGACGCGCGCGTGCACGGCGGCCACCGGCCGATCGTCAACATCGGCGCCTGGGAAGGCGTCACGCCGCTGGACATCGTGCCGAGCTACCTCGTCCGCGCCATCCAGGCCAACGACGTCGAGGAGGCGGTCAAGCTCGGTTTGCTCGAGGTCACCGAGGAGGACGTCGCGCTGTGCACGTTCGTCGATCCCTGCAAGATCGACGTCGGGCAGGTGATCCGTGAGGGCCTCGACATGTACGAGAGGGAGGGCTGAGTCCGTGCAGTTCCTACGCGACCTGATCGAGAAGCAGAAGACGCTGTACCACGCCAAGGACAGCCGGTTCCACAAGGTCTGGCCGCTCTTCGACGCGTTCGAGACCTTCCTGTTCGCGCCCGATCACCGCACCGGCACGAGCCGCGTGCACGTGCGCGACTACGTCGACCTCAAGCGGGTGATGAACAACGTCATCCTTGCGATGGTGCCGTGCCTGCTGTGGGCGATCTGGAACGCCGGCGTGCAGCACTTCGCCGCCGTCCAGGCGATGAAGATGACGCCCGAGGCGTACGCCGGCGCGCTCGGCTGGCTGCAGTCGCTGCTCGGCGGCCCGGACCTCGCCGCGCTGACGCCGTTCGACAACGTCGTCTTCGGACTGCAGCGCATGCTGCCGATCCTGGTCGTCAGCTACGGCGTCGGCCTCGGCATCGAGATGATGTTCTCGTGCGTGCGCAAGGAGGAGGTCAGCGAGGGCTACCTCGTCTCCGGCATGCTGATCGCGCTGATCGTGCCGGCCTCGATCCCGCTGTGGCAGCTCGCCGTCGGCATCGCGTTCGCCGTCGTGCTGGGCAAGGAGGTCTTCGGCGGCACGGGCATGAACATCTTCAACCCGGCGATGATGGTGCGCGCGTTCCTGTTCTTCGCGTTCGCCGCGCAGATGTCGGGCGACCTGATCTGGGTCGCCGGCAACCAGATGGCCGGCAGCGCCCCGAGCTACGTCGTCGACGGCTACAGCGCGCCGACCGCGCTCGCGGTGGTCAAGGCGTCGACCGTCAACGCCAGCGAGGCGCTCGCGGCGAAGTACAGCCACGCCGACCTGTTCTTCGGCAACATCCCCGGCAGTGCTGGCGAGATGAGCAAGCTGGCGGTGCTGCTCGGCGCCGTGTGGCTGGTGATCACCGGCGTCGGCAGCTGGCGCACGATGGTCGGCGGCGTGCTCGGCCTGCTGGCCAGCGCGTTGCTGCTGACGACGCTCTCGGGCGCCACCACGGGCCCGCTGTCGCTGCAGTGCTGGGAGCACCTGCTGTGCGGTGGCTTCCTGTTCGGCATCGTCTTCATGGCGACCGATCCGGTGAGCTCGCCGGAGACCAACACCGGCAAGTGGATCTACGGCGCGCTGGTCGGCCTCGTCACGATCCTCGTCCGCACGATCAACCCGGCGTACCCGGAGGGCACGATGCTCGCGGTCCTGCTGCTCAACGCCTTCGCGCCGGGCATCGACCACTTCGTCGTCGCCGCCAACATCAAGCGGAGGCTCGCTCGCGCATGAACACCAGCAGCAACGGCTACGTGCTCGGCTTCGCGGTCACGGTCTGCGTGACCATCAGCGCCATGCTCGCGGCGACGGCGACGTCGCTCGCGCCCGAGCAGGCCGCCGCGGCGGAGCTCGACCGCCAGAAGAACGTGATGATGGCCGCCGGGCTGCTCAAGGCCGGCGAGGTCAAGTCGAAGGAGGAACTGGTCAAGCTCTACAACGACCGCATCAAGGAAGTCGTCGTCGACACCGTCGACGGCAAGGCGCTCGACGGCAAGGCCGCGGGCGACGCCGACAAGCTCAATCAGGACGGCGCCGCGGCGGCGAAGGACCCGGCCGACAAGAAGAAGGCCGAGACCCGCTACCGCGTCGTCGCGCAGGCAAAGGGCGACGACGGATCGTCGACGTACGTGCTGCCGATCTCGGGCAAGGGCCTGTGGTCGACGATCTACGGCTACCTCGCGCTCGGCGGGGACGCGGCGACCGTCAAGGGCGTCACGTTCTACAAGCACGGCGAGACGCCGGGCCTCGGCGGCGAGTGCGAGAACCCCGAGTGGTGCGCCAAGTGGGTCGGCAAGTCGATCCTCGACGAGTCGAAGCAACTCGTCGGCGTCATCGTCAAGAAGGGCTCGATCGACCCGGCGATCCCCGAGGACAAGCGGCACAAGGTCGATGGCCTGTCGGGCGCGACGATCACGTGCAACGGCATCACGAAGTTCGTCAAGAACGACCTGACGGCCTTCGACAAGTACCTCGCCAGCGTGCGCAAGTAGCCCGCGTCATTCATTCAGCGATCCAACGAGAGAACCAAGACCCCATGACCGCTACCGCCACTCCGCCCGTCAAGAAAGGCGGCCTGTTCGGCCCGGACGAGATCAAGGTCATCAAGGACCCGCTGTGGGACAACAATCCCATCGCGTTCCAGATCCTCGGCATCTGCAGCTCTCTGGCCGTGACGACCCGCCTGGACAAGGCGCTCGTGATGGGCATCGGCGTGACGCTGGTGACGGCGCTCGCCAACCTGATCATCTCGACGATTCGCAACTTCATCCCGAACAAGATCCGCATCATCGTCCAGCTCGTCGTCGTGTCGGGCGTGGTGATCGTGTTCGACCAGTTCCTCAAGGCCTACATGTTCGACCTCAGCAAGCAGCTGTCGGTCTTCGTCGGCCTGATCATCACCAACTGCATCGTGATGGGGCGCCTGGAGGCCTACGCGATGAGCAATCCGCCGTGGCGCAGCTTTCTCGACGGCATCGGCAACGGCCTCGGGTACCTGTGGATCCTGGCGGTCGTCGGCACGGTGCGCGAGATCCTCGGCAGCGGCAAGCTGCTGGGCGCGCAGGTGATCCCGCAGTCGCTGTACGAGGCGGGCTACGTCAACAACGGGCTGATGGTGCTCGCTCCCGGCGCTTTCATCCTGCTCGGCATCATCGTCTGGGTGCAGCGCTCCATCTCGGGCTACTCGGAGAAGTGACCCATGACCGCCATGCTCGCTTTCAGTGACGAAGGCCTCCTCAGCGTCCTGCTGAAGTCGATCTTCGTCGAGAACATCCTGCTGTCCTTCTTCCTGGGGATGTGCAGCTACCTCGCCGTCAGCAAGCGCGTCGACTCGGCGATCGGTCTCGGCATCGCCGTGATCTTCGTGCAGGTCCTGACCGTGCCGATGAACTGGGCGCTGGAGGAGTTCGTGCTCGGGCCGGGCGCGCTGGCGTGGGCCGGCGTCCCGGACAGCGACCTCAGCTACCTGCGGTTCCTGACCTTCATCGCGTCGATCGCCGCCGTCGTGCAGGTCGTCGAGATGGCGGTCGACAAGTTCAGCCCGAAGCTCTACGCGGCGCTGGGCATCTTCCTGCCGCTGATCGCCGTCAACTGCGCGATCCTCGGCGGCTCGCTGTTCATGGTCGAGCGTAAGTACGACTTCGCGCAGGCCGTGACCTACGGCTTCGGCTCGGGCTTCGGTTGGGCCCTCGCGATCGTCAGCATGGCGACGATCCGCTGGCGCATGCGCACCGCGCACGTCCCGGCCCCGCTCAAGGGCCTCGGCATCACCTTCATCACGACGGGCCTCGTCGCGATGGCCTTCATGACCTTCAGCGGCATCTGACCGGCGGAGACCAAGCGATGCTCACCACGATCCTCACCGGCGTCGTCGCACTCACCGCAGTCATCGTGCTGCTGGTGCTGGTGCTGATGTTCTGCGAGAAGAAGCTCGTCGCGAAGGGCAAGGTCAAGCTGCTCATCAACGACGACCCGAGCAAGTCGCCCGAAGTCGATGTCGGCAGCAACCTGCTGCTCGCACTCAGCAACCAGAAGATCTTCCTGCCGTCGGCGTGCGGCGGCAAAGGCTCCTGCGCGATGTGCAAGTGCCAGGTCTTCGAAGGCGGCGGCGACATCCTTCCGAGCGAACTCACGCACATCAAGAAGGCCGAAGCCAAGGCCGGCTGGCGCCTCTCGTGCCAGGTCAAGGTGCGCAGCCCGATGAAGGTGAAGGTGCCGGACGAGGTGTTCGGCATCCGCAAGTGGGAGTGCACCGTCCGCAGCAACGACAACGTCGCCACCTTCATCAAGGAGCTCGTCGTCGACCTGCCCAAGGGCGAGGCCATCCACTTCGAGTCGGGCGGCTACATCCAGATCGACGTGCCGGCCTACAAGGACCTCAAGTTCAAGGACTTCGACGTCGCTGAGCGTTTCCGCGGCGACTGGGACAAGTTCAAGCTCTGGGACCTCGTCGCCAACAACCCGACGCCGATCTTCCGCGCGTACTCGATGGCCAACCACCCGGCCGAGGGCAACATGGTGATGCTCAACATCCGCATCGCCACGCCGCCGCCGAAGCAGATGGCCCTCAACCCGGGCATCTGCAGCTCGTACGTCTTCTCGCTCAAGAAGGGCGACAAGATCACGATCTCGGGCCCGTACGGCGAGTTCCACATCAACCAGACCAAGCGCGAGATGATCTACATCGGCGGTGGCGCCGGCATGGCGCCCCTGCGCAGCCACATCTTCCACCTGTTCCACACGGAGAAGACGACGCGCAAGGTCTCCTACTGGTACGGCGCGCGCAGCAAGCGCGAGATGTTCTACACCGAGGAGTTCGAGGCGATCGAGAAGCAGTTCCCGAACTTCAAGTACAACGTCGCGCTGTCGGAACCGCAGCCGGAGGACAACTGGACCGGCTTCACGGGATTCATCCACCAGGTGGTGTTCGAGAACCACCTGAAGAACCACCCGAACGTCGACGAGATCGAGTTCTATCTCTGCGGTCCGCCCATGATGAACAACGCCGTGCAGAAGATGCTCGGCGACCTGGGCGTCGAGAAGGAGATGATCCGCTTCGACGACTTCGGCAGCTGATCGCCGCCGCGATGGCAAGATGGGCGGGCGCGCGAGCGCCCGTCGTCGTTTGAGGAGACAACCCGCAGTGCCCCAGCGCCCTGTCCGAGTTCCCTGTGTTGTTCCGCTGGCGCTGGCGCTCGTCGCCTGCGGCGGCGAGCCCGTGGTCCATCAGATCGGCGGCCCGACGATGGGCTCGACGTACACGGTGAAGTACGTGGCGGCCGCGCCGCTGCCCGCCGTGCCGGCCGTCATCGCCGAGGAACTCGCCGCCGTCGACGCCGCGTTCAGCAACTGGCGCGCGGACTCCGAGATCGCGCGCGTCAACGCGCACGCCAGCGTCGAGCCGCTGCCGCTCTCGCCGCGCTTCGTCGGCGTGCTCGAACTCGCGCTCGCGATGGCCAGGGCCACCGACGGCGCGTTCGATCCGACGGTCAAGCCGCTCAGCGACCTGTATCGCGCGGCCAAAGACGACCCCGACCATCGCCTTGACGCCGACGCGCTCGCCGACGCCAAGGCGCGTGTCGGCTGGCGGCTCGTCGCGGTCCGCGGCGGCGCGTTGGTCAAGGCGCAGCCAGATGTGCAACTCGATCTCGACGGCATCGCCGCCGGGGCTGCTTGTGACGCGATCGCCGCCCGCTTGCAGGCGCTCGGCGTGGCGGACTTCTACCTCGAGGTCACCGGCGAAGTGCTGTGCCGCGGCCGCAAGCCCGGCGGTGAGCCGTGGCGCGTCGGCGTCGTCGATCCGACGGCCGACCAGATGGGGGAGGACACGCCGATCCGCGCACTGGCCCTGCGCGACCTTGCGCTGTGCACCAGCGGGGACTACCGCAACGCGATCGTCGTCGACGGCGCGCGCTTGCACCACGTGTTCGACCCGCGCACCGGCGCCAATCCTAAGAACGACATCGTCAGCGCGTCAGTGTTGGCCGACAGCGCCGCGGTCGCCGACGCGCTCGGCACGGCGTTGCTGGTGCTCGGCGCCGACGGCGCACAGGCGATCTGGCCGCGGCTCGACGCCTTCGGCGTGCGCGGCGCATTGCTGCTGTCGCCCGGTCCGGACGGCAGCGTGAAGCAGTTCGAGATAACCTGGCCCAAGGACGACGCATGAACCCCCGCTTTCCCGCGCGCTCCGCGCTGTTCGCCGTTGCGCTGCTCGCGTTCGCCGGCTGCCGGTCGCTGGGGCCGCTGGGCGTCGGCGCCGAGTGCTGGTCGCTCGATGGCCGCGCGCTCGTCTCGCCGCCGCCGGCCGCCGATACCGCAGCGCGTCTCGCCGCCGACCTGACCGAAGCCGAGCGCGCGCACGCCGCGCGCCCCGACGACCGCGACGCGGCCATCTGGCACGCGCGGCGCCTGGGCTACCTCGGCCGTTACCGCGACGCCGTCGCCGTGCTGACCGAGGCGCTGGCGCGCCATCCTGGCGATCCGTTCCTGCTGCGCCATCGCGGCCACCGCTGGCTGACGCTGCGCGAGTTCGCGCGCGCCCGCGCCGACTTGCTCGCCGCCGCTGTCGCCTGCCGCACGACGCCAGACGTGACGGAGCCCGACGGCCAGCCGACGCCGGGTCGGCCACCGCACAGCTCGCTGCACTACAACGTGCACTACCATCTCGGACTCGCGTGCTTCCTGCTCGGCGACTGGGATGCGGCCGAGCGCGCCTGGTTGTGCTGCCTCGCCGTCGTCGATGACGACGAGTCGCGCGTCGCGGTGACGCACTGGTTGTGGTGCGCGCGCATGCGGGCGGGCGACCAGGCCGGCGCGTTCGCCGTGGTTGCGCCGATCCACGCCGGCATGGATGTGGTCGAGAACGTCGCCTACCAGAACCTCTGCCTGCTCTATCGCGGCGATCGCAGCCGCGCCGACCTCGCGCCCCGCGCGGGCAGCTCGGGCAGTGCGCTGGCCTTCGGCCTCGCGCACCATGCGCTTGCCACCGGCGATCGGGTCCGGGCGCGCGGCGAGTTGCAGGCGCTGGTGGCGTCGCCCGGATGGTCGGCGTTTGGGGTGATCGCCGCCGAGGCAGAACTTGCCCGCTGGCGCGACTGACGCCGGGTCAGGCGGGGGGCACTGGCGGCTCGGCGCGCAGCGCTGCGGGCGGGAAAAAAAGCGGGCTCCGGCGAGGCACCACCCTCACCGGAGCCCATCCCTGTCACTGGCTCAAACCCATGCGTTCATTCCACCGGTCGCTTGGGAGCAGAATGTGTGCCGGCCGCGCCCGAGGCCAGAAAATCTCGGCAGAGAGTTCCTAAAGAACTTCGACAAATATACTTGTGGCGACTGTGCCAGCGGCACGTTCGGTGCGTCGCACCGCCGGTCGTCGGATTGCCGACAGTGCGCCGTCGGCGGGGCGTCAGCCCGTCGTCAGCGGTCCAGCGCCGTCCGCCCGCTCGGTTGCCTTGGCCGCGTTCCATGCTGCGTCCATCGCCGCGAGGGTCTGCCCGTGCAGGTCGAAGTCGAACGCCTGCTCGACCGCCAGGAAGCGCCGCTGGAACGTGTCGATCGTGCCGGCGAGCGCGATTTCGGGATTCACGCCGGCGTGGCGCGCGACGTTGCACAGGCTGAACAGCACGTCGCCGAGTTCGGCCGTGATCGCGGCGCGGTCGCCGCTGGCGAGCGCCTCATCCAACTCGGCGAGTTCTTCGGCGACCTTGGCGCGCGGGCCGGTTGCGTCCGGCCAGTCGAAGCCGGTTCTCGCCGCTTTCTCGCCGATGCGGAAGGCGCGCAGCAAGGCCGGCAGGGCCACAGGCACGCCGGCCAGCACGCTGCGGGCGGCGTCGCCGACCGCGGCCTTCTCCTTCTGCTTCTCCCGTTCCCAGGTGGCGTAGGCGACCTCGGCGCTCTCGGCCTTGCGGTCGCCGAAGACGTGCGGATGCCGGCGGACGAGCTTGTCGGCGGCCTGCCCGGCGACGGCGTCGAAGCCAGCGCCGCCCGACTCGCTGGCGATCTGGCGGATCATCGCGACGTTGACCAGCACGTCGCCGAGTTCTTCCTCGCTCGCGCGCAGTGCGCCGCGCCGCAGGGCGTCAGCCGCCTCGAAGGCCTCCTCGACGAGGCACGGCGCCATGCTTGCCTCGGTCTGCTTGCGGTCCCACGGGCAGCCATCTGGCGCCCGCAGCCGCGCAATCGTCGCGAGCAGGCGCTGCACGCCGGCCAGGGAAGCAGTGGGAGACGTCGGTTCGGCAGCCATGACGGCAGGGTAGCCACCAAGCCCCGGCCCCGCGCCGGTTTCCCTGGGCGCGGGCGCGCGCCCTCCGTATCGTCCTTGTCCGGCGATCCTCGCCCCTGGATCCGACGAACAAACCCCATGGCCATCGAACTCCCGCCGCTGCCGTACGCGCTCGACGCGCTCGCTCCCCACATCAACAGCCAGACCCTGACGATCCATCACGGCAAGCACCATCAGGCTTACGTGACCAACGGCAACAAGCTGATCGAGGGCACCGAGTTCGCCAGCATGTCGCTCGTCGACATCGTCAAGGCGACGGCCGGCAAGGCCGACAAGGCCGGCGTGTTCAACAATGCTGCCCAGGTCTGGAACCACACCTTCTACTGGCACTCGATGAAGCCGAAGGGCGGCGGCAAGCCGACCGGCGCGATCGCGGCCAAGATCGCCGCCGACTTTGGCAGCTACGAGAGGTTCGTCGAGCTGTTCAGCCAGGCCGGCGCGACGCAGTTCGGCAGCGGCTGGGCGTGGCTCGTGCTGAAGAACGGCAAGCTCGAGGTCACCAAGACCGGCAACGCCGAGACGCCGCTGACGCAGGCCGGCGTGACGCCGCTCTTGACGATGGACGTCTGGGAGCACGCCTACTACCTCGACTTCCAGAACCGTCGACCGGACTACATCAAGACGTTCCTGGAGCACCTGGTGAACTGGGACTTCGCCAACGCCAACCTGGCGAAGGCCTGAGAGCCCGAGAAGGAATCATTCTACGGGCTTCCAGATTGCCCCTTGTGACCGCTTTCGCGGCCACGCCGAGCCCGAGAAACGGTTGTTTCCCAGGCTCTGAGTCGCCGCCGCGCGGCCAAACGTCGCGCGGGCCTGCATGAACGTCCCCGACGCGCGCATCCTGCACTTGTTCGCCAACTACAAGTGGACAGGTCCCGCGGATCCGGCGATCCGCGCCGCGGCGCGGTTGCGCGCGCTCGGTCTCGACGTCGTCTTCGCGCAGGGCGTGGTGACGCATCGCGGCGGCGAGCATCGCATCGCGCAGGAACTCGCGCGCGCCGGCGTGCCGGCCGTCGTCGGCCTTGCGCTGCACAAGCACTTCCACCTTGGCGCGCTGCTGCGCGACGTGCGCGCGCTGCGCCGGCTGCTGGCGCGCGACCGCTACGACGTGCTGCATTGCCATCTGCCGGCCGACCACCTCATCGCCGCGCTGGCGGTGCGCGGTCTTTCGCGCCCGCCAGTGCTCGTGCGCAGCCTGTACGACCCCGAGCCGCCGGCCGGCGGCCTGCGTGCGCGCGCGGCCTTCCGCGCCACCGGCGGCGTCATCGCGCCGACGCGCGCGGCCGCCGAGGGTGTCGTGCGGCGCTTCGGCCTGCCGCCGGCCCGCGTGCTGTGGCAGGAGCCGGTCACCGAGCCGCGGCCGGTCGACGGTCCGGACCTGCGGGCCGCCTGGGGCCTCGACGCGTCGCACCGCGTCATTGGCATCACCGCGCGCGTGCAGTCGCATCGGCGCTTCGACCTGCTTTGGGCGACAGCGCGCCGCGTCGTCGACGCCATGCCATCGGCGCGATTCGTGCTGCTCGGTCGCGGCAACGAGCAGGACGTCCGCGAGCACGTCACCGAGCCCGTCGCGCGGCTGGGGCTGCAGCGCCACGTCGTGCTACCCGGCTACCAGCAGGGCGACGCCTACCAGGCGGCGTTGCGGTCCTTCGACGCGTTCCTGTTCCTGGTGCCGGGCAGCGATGGCACCTGCCGCGCCGTGTGCGATGCGATGGCGTTCGGTCTGCCGGTGGTCTCGACGCGAGCCGGCATCCTGCCGGAACTGCTCGCGGAGCGGCGGTCCGGCGAGACGCCTGGCCATGCTTGCGAAGACACTCCGGCCGCCTTGGCCGCAGCGCTGCTCGCATACCTGCGCGACGACGCGCTGCGCGCGCGTGACGGCGCGGCCGCGCTGCGGCGTGCGACGGTCGACATGGATCCGACGCCTGCGGCTCGTCGCACTGCCGCGCTCTACCAGGAACTGTTGACGGCGCGCACCGAAGCCGCGCGATGAACGGCCGCGGCTCGGAGACGGCTGGCGCCGTCGTCGTCGCGCGCTGGTGGCGCGCGTTCGTCGACACGACCGCTTTGCCATCGGCGTTGGCGCTCATGCCTTCCCGCCTAGTCCGTGGCGTGCGTCGCGCGAGTCGCCGGCTGGCCCGGTCTTGGTGAAGACCATGGTCTTCCCGCGCGCGCAGGATCGGCCGTGCAACGTGTGTCGGGCGGTGTCAGCCGCGCACGAAGCGACGCTGCGGCGAGGGCTCGCCGACGCAAGCCTGCCGGTTCCCAAGGCCGTCGGCGTCCGCTGCCGGGCCGTCACGGCCGGCATCGCCTTTGCGCTGGATGCCTGTGCGCCCGCTGGCGGGGCGCCGACCGGCCAGGGCGTGCGCGCGATCGCGGAGTTCGGTTGCGAGCGCGGCATCCTGGTCCGCTCGCCGGCGGCCACCGCGGCGCGCTGACCTCGCGCCGGACACGGCGCTTTCCTAGGATCCCTACCCATGTCCAACCTGCTGCGCACGTTCCTCCTTCCCGTCCTCGGCCTCGCGGCCCTGATCCCCGCCCAAGACGACAAGGCCAAGGGCCAGGCCCCGAAGGCCGAGGCCAAGCCGGCGGTCACGGTCGACGACGCCGCCACCGCCGCCGACGCTGCGATCAAGGCGGTCGACGCCTACCTCGCCGAGAAGAAGCTCGACAAGTCCAACGCCCGGTGGCGCAACCTGCTGCCGAAGTTCCCCGACCTGACGTTCGACGCCAACAGCGACTACTTCTGGCACATGGAGACCGACGCCGGCGCGCTGAAGATCCGCTTCTACGCCGACACCGCGCCCAAGCACGTCGCCAACGGCATCTACCTCGCCCGCGCCGGCTTCTACGACGGCATCACCTTCCACCGCATCATCCCGGGCTTCATGGCGCAGGGCGGCTGCCCGAACGGCGACGGTCGCGGCAACCCGGGCTACGCCTTCGCCGGCGAGTTCAACGGCAGTCGCAAGCACACCGGCCCCGGCATGCTCAGCATGGCCAACGCCGGCCCGAGCACCGACGGCTCGCAGTTCTTCCTCACGTTCCAGCCGACGCCGCACCTCGACGGCCGCCACACGCTGTGGGGCGAGGTCGTGGACGGCAAGGACGCGCTGAAGGCGCTCGAGGGCAAGGGCACGCCGCAGGGCATGCTCGAGAAGGACAAGCAGCCCAAGATCGTCCGCACGTGGATCAGCGTCGCGCCGAAGGCCGCCAAGGCCGAAGCGAGCAAGCCGATCGACAAGAAGCCGGAAGCGCCGAAGGACGGCGAGAAGAAGTGATCGCCGGCGCGGCGCTCAGACGTCGGTCTCGAGCGCCAGCGCGATCTTGCGCGCGAGGTCTTCGACGAGTTCCTTGCGCGCGGACGTGAGGTCCTCGCCGATCGGCGTGCGGAACTCCGTCCGGTCGGTCACGCGGCGTTCGAGCACGACGCGGCCGTCGCTGCCGACCAGCCGGATCCAGACGGCGGCTGCGAAGGCGCCTTCGCGCACCGGGTCGCTGAGGATCGGGTCGACGTTGCGCCGCCCGACGACGAGCGTGCGCTCGTCCGCCGACTGCAGCACGACCGACAGGACGGCGTCGGCGCGGTTGCGCGCGGCCAGCGTCAGGTCCGACGAGACCGGCAGCTCGCGCGCGAGCGCGGCGCCGAGCTCGACCTCGAGCCGCTGCCGGAACGTGTCGTTGCCGACGACGTCGAGCGCGACGGTGCGCACGCCCTGCTCGGGCAGGCCCGACCCCATCGAGTAGCCGCAGGCGGCGAGCGCGGCGGCGAGCGCGCATGCGACGACGAGCTTCACGGCTTGCCGCTCCCGGCGGCCTTGCGCGCGTTCGCTCCAGCAAGTTGCGCTGTGGCTTCCGCGTGCCGCGGGGCGCCCGCGAAGCGCGCGTCGGCGGCGCGCTCGAGATGCAGCAACTCGCCGGCGGCGTTGCCAATGCGCGCGTAGAACGCAGCGATGCCGAGCTCGCGCTCGAGCTGCCACTCGACGAGCGAGCGCGTGGTCGCCTCGGCGACTTCGTTCATCGTCGGGTTCTCGAATTTGCCGGCGAGGTACTGTCGCAGCTCGCGCTCGGCCTCGGCCATGCGCGCCTGGTCGTATTCTGGCCCCTCGAGGCTGGCGACGATGCTCATGGCGTAGCGGAAGCGCGCGTAGGCGGTCCACTCGTCCGGGTGGTCGAGCAACAGGTCGCGGTAGCGCTGCTGCGCTAGTTCGAAGTTGCCGTCGTCGTAGGCCATGTCGCCGAGGATCTTCAGCGCGTCGCCGATGCGCGGCGACTCGGGATGGCGGGCGACGAGGTGTTCGAGCACGGTGCGCGCGCCGGTGCGATCCGACCAGAAGAAGAGGAAGCCGCTGTCGCGCCGCCGCAGCGCCTCGGCGACGTCCCATAGCATCGCCGTCGCCTCTGGCCGCAACTCGCTCAGCGGGTAGTCATCGGCGAACGGCTTGAGCCCGTTGTAGGCGTCCAGGTATTCGCCGATGGCGAAGCGGGCGCGGGCTAGCGCGAGGTCGCGGCGATCGCGCAGGCGCATCGGACACTTATCGCCGTCGATCTCGTCGAGCGCGTCGAGCGCGCCCTCCCAGTCGCTGGCAGCGACGCGCGCTTCGCCTTCGGCGAGGAGCGGGTCGGCCTCGGCGAGCGGCATGGTCGTGGTCGTGCAGGCCGTCGTGGCGAGAGTTGCGAGCAGCGCCAAGACGCAGCAGAAAGATTGCAGGTGCGGCATCGACGGGGCCATGTTCGGGCGGCGTCGGCCGCGCTGCGAGAGGTTTCTCAGCAGCGGTCGAACAGCAGCCCGCGCAGGCGGGGGCGCTGCTCGGTCGCGGCCGCCAGCCACGCCGCCGGCAGCGCCGCGGCGA
>Ga0194131_10008461_pt1 | contig 13371 bp, 9 predicted proteins | sample TA2KigO120mmetaG_FD_148631 | JGI IMG/M metagenome (GOLD analysis project Ga0194131, IMG submission 148631) | Freshwater microbial communities from Lake Tanganyika, Tanzania - TA2015053 Kigoma Offshore 120m | ecosystem: Environmental > Aquatic > Freshwater > Lake | place: Tanzania: Lake... | reverse complement strand
ACTCGAAGCATTGGGCGTTCGTGACGCCGAAGCGTCCCGCGGTCCCAGCAGTGACGAGCAAGGGTTGGCCGCGCAATCCGATCGATCTTTTCATCCTGGCGAGGCTCGAAAAGGAAGGCTTGAAGCCGTCGCCGGAAGCGAATCGCGAGACGTTGATTCGCCGTCTGGCGCTTGACTTGACCGGCCTGCCGCCGACGCTGAGCGAGGTCGATGCATTTTTGAAAGATAAGAGCCCCGATGCGTATGAGAAGGCCGTTGATCGCTACCTTTCATCGGTTCACTACGGCGAGAGGATGGCGCTCGACTGGCTGGACGCCGCCCGCTATGCCGACACGCATGGCTATCACATCGACGCCGGCCGCGATATGACGCGTTGGCGCGAATGGGTGATCGACGCGTTCAACAACGATTTGCCGTTCGATCAGTTCACGATTCAACAACTAGCGGGCGATTTGCTTCCCAATGCGACGATCGAGCAAAAGATCGCCAGCGGGTTCAATCGCAATCACATGATCAACTTCGAAGGAGGCGCCATTCCCGAGGAGTATCTCAACAACTACATCGTCGATCGCGTCAACACCACGGCCACGGTTTGGCTCGGGCTGACGATGACGTGCGCGCAATGCCACGATCACAAGTATGATCCGATCTCGCAGCGAGAGTTCTATCAGCTCTATGCCTACTTCAACAACGTGCCCGAAAGCGGTCTCGACGGCTCGCGCGGCAACGCGGCCCCCATGATCAAAGCCCCCTCGAAACGCGCGCTCGACGCCATCGCCAAAATCGATGCCGACATCCGTTCGCTCCAGGAACGCCTCCTCGCGTCGTCGCCAAAGCTCGACGCGGCTCAAGCAGAATGGGAGAAGACCGCCCTCAATGATCAGGTTGTTTTTAGACTGCTCGATCCGATCGCGCTGAAGTCGGCCGGCGGCGCTACGCTGACCAAACAAGCCGATGGCTCCATCCTCGCCACCGGGGCGAACTCGGCCACCGAGACGTATACGTTCAAGGCAGTCGTCGATCTGCCGGCCCTCACCGCGCTGCGTGTCGAAGCTCTCCCCGATGCCAGCCTCAAGGACAACGGACCAGGCCGGTCGGCGAACGGCAACTTCGTGCTGACCAAGGTCGAGCTTAACGTCGGCTCATCCGACAAATTCGACTCGACCCCGCCCAAACCCGTTGCTTTTCGCAAGGCCTCCGCTTCGTTCGAGCAGAAGGACTATCCAGCCGCCAATGCGATCGACGCCGATCCGAAGTCGGGCTGGGCGATCTTCCCCAACGTTGGCAAACCCGCGAACGCCGTCTTCTCCTTCGATCGCGTGGCACAACAAGACAAAATCGGCGTGACTGTTTACCTTCGCTTCCAGTCGCAGTACGCTCAGCATCAGATGGGCCGATTCCGCTTGTCGGTCACCGATTCCAGTAGCCCGCATGGCAAAGCAAGTCTGCCTGCGTCGATCATGGCGATTCTCCAATCGAAAGAGCGAAATGATCAGCAGAAAAAGGAACTGGCATCCTACTATCGTCTGGAGATTTCTGCCGAATCCGCCGAGGTGCGCAAGACGATTGCACAACTTCACAAATCGAAAAGCGCCTTGGAGGCGCAAGGCGGCTCAAGCATGGTGATGCAGGATCTGCCGACGCCGCGCGACACATTCATGCTGATTCGCGGCGAGTACAACAAGAAGGGCGCGAAGGTGACGGCCGGGGTGCCGGCGTTTCTGCCGCCTCTGCCGATGGGCGCCCCGAACAATCGTCTCGGCCTGGCGCGCTGGTTGACCGATCCGTCGCATCCGTTGATGAGTCGAGTGATCGTCAATCGCTACTGGCAGATGTTTTTCGGCACCGGCCTCGTCAAAACGGTCGAGGACTTCGGCTCGCAGGGGGAATTGTCGAGCCATCCGGAACTGCTCGATTGGCTGGCGGTCGAATTCTCCTCCACTCTCCCCGCCGGGGGAGAGGGGCCGGGGGTGAGGGGGCGGCGGGCCTGGAGCGTGCGCGACCTGATCCGCATGATCGTCACCTCCGCGACGTATAGGCAATCGTCCGTCGTCACGAAAACACACCTCAGCAAGGATGCTGAGAATCGGCTGTTGGCGCGGGCGCCTCGCCTTCGATTGCAAGCCGAGTTCATCCGCGACCAGGCGCTCTCCATCAGCGGTCTGCTCAATCGCGAGATCGGCGGGGCCAGCGTCAGCCCGTATCAGCCCGCCGGGTTGTGGCAGGAACTCGCGTCCCGCCAAGACAGCAAGAACTGGTCCGCCCAGTTCTTCGTGCAAAGCCACGGCAAGGACCTTTATCGCCGATCGATGTACACGTTTTGGAAGCGCACCAGTCCGCCGCCGCAGATGGCGACGTTCGACGCTCCGGACCGCGAAGTGTGCACGGTCCGCCGTTCGCGCACGAACACGCCATTGCAAGCGCTGGTGCTGATGAACGACCCGACGTATGTCGAGGCGTCGCGCAAGTTTGCCGAGCGCGTGATGCTGAAGGAGAAGGACGCCGGTCCTCGTTTAGCGTTTGCTTGGCGTCTGGCAACGGCGCGTGCCCCGTCCGACCGCGAACTGGCCGTTCTGCAACGCGTCCTCGACAAGCAGTTGCAGACGTATCGCGCCGACCCGAAAGCCGCCGCCGATCTATTGCGCGTCGGCGAATCGGCGCGTGACGAATCGCTGCCGGCCCCCGAGTTGGCGGCGTACACGATCGTGGCGAGCATGATCCTGAACGTCGACGAGGTGGTGACGAAGAATTGATCCGCTCGAAGCCCAGGGGTGAGCGCAGCGAACCCCTGGGATTGACGCCTCCCTATCCCAGGGATTCGCTGCGCTGATCCCTGGGCTTCGGTGATTCATCATGAATCCACTGAGTGATTATCCGCTCCTGCTCACCCGCCGCCAGTTCTTTGGCCGAACCGCGACCGGCATCGGCGTTGCCGCGCTGGCGTCGCTCTTGGATCGCGATGGCGTTCGCGCCGATGCGCCGACGCCACGCCAAGGCATCTTGCGCGCCCTACACCACGCGCCGAAGGCCAAGCGCGTGATCTATCTCTTCATGTCGGGCGGGCCGTCGCATATCGATCTCATCGACTATAAGCCCGCACTGCGCCGTCATCACGGCCAGGAACTGCCGGCGTCGATTCGCATGGGGCAACGCATTACCGGCATGACCGCGGGACAAAGCACGTTCCCGGTCGTCGCTCCGATGTTCCGCTTCAATCGCCACGGCCAATGCGGGCTTTGGCTGAGCGAATTGCTCCCCAATATCGGCACCATCGCCGACGATCTCGCCGTCGTCAAGTCGCTGCACACCGAAGCGATCAATCACGACCCGGCCATCACCTACATCCAGACCGGACATCAACAGCCCGGCCGACCGAGCCTCGGCAGTTGGCTGAGCTACGGCATCGGGACTGAAAACGCCAATCTGCCCGCCTTCGTCGTCATGGTCTCGCAAGGCTCGGGCAACCGCACCGATCAGCCGCTCTTCTCGCGCCTGTGGGGTTCCGGCTTCATCCCGTCGGAGCATCAAGGCGTGCGTTTTCGCACCGGTCAAGATCCCGTGCTCTATCTCTCCAATCCGCCAGGCATCGACGCCCAGACGCGCCGCACCATGCTCGATGGTACGCGCGAGCTCAACGAGCTCGCCGCCCAGTCCATCGGCGATCCGGAGATCAACACGCGCATCGCTCAATACGAGATGGCCTTTCGCATGCAGACCAGCGTCCCGGAGCTGACCGATCTGTCCAGCGAGCCACGCCACATTCGCGACATGTACGGCCTTGATCGCGGCTACGACGACGGCGGGTTCGCCCGCAACTGCTTGCTCGCTCGCCGCATGATCGAGCGCGGCGTGCGCTTCGTGCAGCTTTTCCACCGCGGTTGGGACCAGCACGGCGCGCTGCCCAGCCAAATCCGAGGCCAGGCGCGCGACGTCGATCAGCCGTCCGCCGCGCTCGTCAAAGACCTGAAAGCACGCGGCCTCTTGGAAGACACGCTCGTGATCTGGGGCGGCGAGTTCGGCCGAACTGTCTATAGCCAGGGCACGCTCACCGCGAACAACCATGGCCGCGATCATCATGGCCGCTGCTTCTCCGCCTGGCTGGCGGGAGGCGGCATCAAGCCGGGCGTGAGTCACGGCGAAACCGACGACTACTGCTACAACATCGCCCGCGACCCGGTCCACATCCACGATTTCAACGCCACCATTCTCCACTGTCTCGGCCTGGAGCACACCCGCCTGACCTACCGCTTCCAGGGGCGCGACTATCGCCTGACCGACGTGCACGGCGAAGTCGTGCGGGCGTTGCTTCGCTGAAAGTTGAGCCAGAGTATGCCGTTTTTGGCTTTTTTTGATTTCCTCACCTGGAGACCTTATGAAACGCATTGCCTTGTTCGCGATGGTGTTGCTGTTCGCGCTCGCCGGGCTTACTCCGGAAGGAGCGAGCGGCAACGAAAAAAAGAAGAAAAAAAAGGAAACGAACTTACCCGCGGTCGAGCGCGGGCCCGAACATAGGGTCCTCGAGTCGCTCGTCGGCGCCTTCGACGCCAAGGTCAAGTTTTTCATCAACCCCGACAAGCCCATGGAATCCACAGGCACGATGACGCGCAAAATGATCCTCGGCGGCAACTATCTACAGGAATCGTTCCAGGGCGATTTCCTCGGCAAGAAATTCGAAGGCCTCGGCGCCATCGGTTATGACGCCGTCAAGAAACAGTTCGTCAACACCTGGTGCGATTCCATGTCCACCAACATCCTGATCCTTCACGGGACTTATGATCCCGACAAGAAAACGTTCACGCAAAAGGGGGACGATTACGATGTGAACACCAAGAAGAAGATGAAAGCCCGCGACGTGCTCACGATCATCAGCGCCGATGTGCAGACGCTCAGCATGTATCGCCATCCCGAAGGAGCGACCGAGGAATTCAAGGTCATGGACATCACCTTCACACGCAAGAAGGTCGACGAGAAGAAGAAGGGGAAGAAGTGATAGCCTAAGCCGCTTGCGGCGTAGCAGTGGACCCTGCTTCGCCGCGAGCGGCTAATCAAACACGCGTAGTTTCCGTTCCCATTCATCGCAGATCGAGATCGTGCGTTCCTGAGCGGCGCCGAGGTACTTGGCCGGGTCGTCCAGGATCGCCAGATGCTCGGGCGACATCTTCGCGAGATATGCGGCCAGACTCGCATCCTCGCGCAACAGCGCCGACAAGGGCCGCTTCTGAATACGCGCATCGCGCGCCAGCACGCGCGCCTTCTCATGCGCTTCCGGATGGCCGTGCATCGCCAAGAGCACATACAACGGCTCGGCGGCGATTGGATCCTTCCCCGCATCCAACAACTCGCGCATGCGGGCCGCGTCGGGCTCGACGGCGTCCAGCGTTTGACTGAGCCGATGGATCGCGTACGCAAACGCCGCCACATGTTCCATCACGAAGCGCATCGACGCCGAGTTCGTCAGGTCGCGCTGATGCTCGGAAATCTGATCCATGAGCACGGTCAGCAGCCTGGGCACATACGCCTTCCACATGCTCTTGATATTCTCAAAGTCCTTCGGATTGACCTTGTGCGGCATCGTCGACGAACCGACGATCGGCGTATTCGGATCGGACGCCTTGCGGTCGCGCAACTCGCGGATTTCGCTGCGCTGAAGGTGGCGAAAGTCGTCGGCGAGATTGGCAAACACGCCCCAGCAGGCCGTGAGCGAGTAAATGTAATCGGCGATATACTCGGGTTGCGTCACCTGCGTTGAGATTTCCGGAGGCGTCAGGCCGAGCTTTTTCATCAGCGCCGCTTCCAGATCCGCCGGCTTCTTGCTCAAGAGGCACAAGGCGTTGTACGCTCCGACGGCCCCGGCGAATTTCCCGCGCAGATTCTTCGCCGTCACCGCAATGTGCTCGATGCGCTGGCCCACGCGCGAGACATAGAGCGCGACCGCGAAGCCGAACGTGATCGGCACTGCGTGCTGCCCGTGCGTACGACCCATCTGCGGCGTGCCGGCCGACGCCCGCGCCATGCGGATTAGCTGCTTTTCGAGCGCGAGTAGATCGGGAATCAATACAGTTCGCGTCACATCGACCAGGCACAACGCGCGTGCCGTGTCCATGATGTCCGCCGAGGTCGCGAACAGATGGACGTACGGTTTTGCCGCTGGGCTGACTTGCTTGCCGATGCAGTTGACGAGCGCTCGGATGTTGTGCTGAATTCGGCGTTCTTCCTCATAGACTTCGTCCGGCGTGACATGGCTCGCCGCCTTGGCGATCTCGTCGGCCGCCGAGCGAGGACAAACGCCGAAGTCGGCCAGCGTCTCGGCGAGCGCGGCCTCCACGCGAGCCAGGTAGCGAACCTGCGCGTTCTCCGAGACGAAGGGACTGAGTTTTTCAAAGAAAGCCCGATCAGCGAAATAGTATCGAGCATCAAACGGCGACGCGGCATCAAATGGGTTCATGCTGGTTTTTTATGAGTGCATCATGGCGCCTGGTAGGTGGTGAGTGGTGAGTGTCCCCAGACAAGCGTCTTCGCGCTCGCTCGGCGGTTTCGCGCTCACCGCCTCACCCTTGCATGGACTTCGCGTCACGCTCATGTTACAACGGTAGAGTAGCCCAACATCCCTCAAGAGATTCTTCCGTGCCTCGCATCATCCTTGCATTCAATGGCGATCTCGAATCACGGCTGGCCCTTTATTGGCTCGTCCATGAACGCGGCTACGAAGTGGTTACGCTGTCCATCAACCTCGGACAAGAAGTTTACCTTGAACCGGTCGGCGAACTCGCGCTGGATTTAGGCGCTGCCACGGCACAGGTGCTAGATCGCCGGGAGATGTTTCTGCGTGAGTTCGCACTTGCCGTGCTGCAAGCGAACGCCGTGTATCAGACGAATTGCTTCCTCGGATCGGCGCTCGCGCGGTACGTCATCGCTCAGGAGTTGGTCCGTGTCGCGCGTGACGAAGGGTGCGACATCGTGGCGCACGCGGCTGCCAGCAAGGGGAATGATCAGGTCCGCATGGAGACGGCGATCGCCGCGCAGAATCCGAGGCTCAAGGTGCTGGCCGCGGTCCGCGAGTGGAATCTGAAATCGCAGGAAGATAAGCTGAAATTCGCACGCAAACGGAGCATTCCGATCGACGAGCCGATCCAGGAGCGCGTCAAAGTCGACCGCAATCTGTGGGGCGTCAGTTCGTACGTGAGCGACCTCGCCGATGCCTGGCAGGAACCCCCGCCCGAAGCCTTCGTGCTCACACGCGCTGTCGAGGAGACGCCTAACGAACCGTGCGTTCTGACCATCGGCTTCGACGCCGGCACGCCAACCAGCCTGAACGGCCAAGCGATGGAACTGCTCCCCATGGTTCGCGAACTCAATCGGCTCGGCGGCGAGCATGGCATCGGCCGCAGCGACGTCGTTGAAGATCGGCTGTTCGGCATCAAGAGTCGAGAGTTCTACGAGGCGCCGACGCCGACCATCTTGTGGACCGCTCATCGCGATCTGCAAAGTCTCGTGCAGAGCCGGGAGACGCTCCAGTTGCGCGAGCTACTGGGCCGGCGCTACGCGGAACTCGTCTATATGGGGCACTGGTTCCACGATCTTCGCCTGGCGCTGCAAGGTTTCTTCGGCGAAACGCAAAAGCATGTGACCGGCGAGGTGCGTCTCAAGTTGTTCAAGGGCTCTTGCAGCATCCTTGGACGCCGCAGCCCTCACAGCCTTTACGACAGCCGGCTCGCCAACCAGTCCAATGTAGAGCTGTTCGACAATCAATGGGCCCAGGGTTTCACGTCGCTTTGGACGCTGCCGACGCGATTGGCAGCCCGGCTTCATCCGACTGAGCAATCGTGAACGTCGCGTGCCCAAATCGACCACGCGTATTCGCAGAACCGCGCCTTCGTTCTGCCGGCGCATCGTTGTGACCATCGTCACGGCGCTCTATGATAGACTTTCGATCCTACCAATACAGGAATCATCATGAAGATCGGCATTTGCGGATTCTCCGGTTCGGGGAAGAGCACCGTATTTCAATGGCTGACCGGCGACGCTCCCGATTTGGCGCGCGCTCAGCACGGCCAGGTCGGCAATCCAGCGGTGCCCGATGCACGCCTCGTTTTCCTTTCGTCGCTGTTCAATCCCAAAAAAACCACGGCGACGCGCATGGAACTGCTCGACACGCCGGGCTTGCATCCGACGGAGCGGCGCGACAACCCGCGCCGCCTCGCCATCATGCGCGATGCCGGCGGACTCATGGTCATCCTCAATGGATACGCGGGTGGGAGCCTGACCGACGAGTTGCGCCGATTCCGAGAGGAACTGCTATTCGCCGACCTGGAAATCGTCACCAATCGCATCGACAAGCTCAAGGATTTGGCCAAGAAAACCAAGCCGACCAAGCAGCGTGAAGCGGAGGAAGCCGAGTCCGCGCTCTTGACGCGCGTCGCCGGCTGTCTTGAGAAAGGTGAAGGCGCTCATGCCGCCCATCTCAGGCCCGATGAAGAAAAAACGATTCGCAGCTTCCAGCTCCTGACGCTGAAGCCGGAGCTTGTCTTCGTCAACATCGGCGATGACCGCATCGGCAAACCGCTCCCCGACGAGTTGCTCAAGGTCGCGCCCACCGCTCTTCAATCGCCCGCCAAGCTGGAGCTCGAATTGGCCGAATTGTCTGAAGACGACCGCAAGGTGTTCATGCAGGACCTGAACCTGACCGGGTTCTCCAAGGACGAGACGCTTCAAAAAATCTTCTACGCCATGAACCAGATCGTCTTCTTCACCGTCGGCGAGGACGAGTGCCGGGCATGGGCGGTTCCGAAGGGATCGACGGCGCCGCAAGGGGCCGGCCAAATCCATAGCGACCTCGAGCACGGCTTCGTCCGGGCCGAAGTGGTCCACTTCGATGACTTCAAGAAACACGGCAGCATGAAGGAGGCCAAGCACCACGGCGTCTATCACCTCGAAGGCAAAACGTACATCGTGCGTGACGGCGACATCATGCACATCCTGCATTCGTGAGTTTTTAGTTGCCCACGCTCGGATAATCGAGGACAATGATCTCATGACGACTACGCCGGCAAAACGGACGCATTCGACTCGCTTGCCTTTCCGCGCGAGGCAAAGCGATGCAACGAGCGCACCTTCGCCGTCCACCATTTCGATTCCGATCTGGTGTGTGCGCATCCTGTGCGCCGTGGGGTTGTTGACGGCCATGCTGTTCGCCCACGGCTGCCACCCCGATGAGGACACAGAGTTGTTCGGCGCGGTCATTGAACTGGTCAAGTAACGGCGCGGCCTGCGGATCGACACGAAAACCAGCAAACGCGGAGACCTTTGCATGAGCAAGGGAGAAAAGCGATTTCACTATCTCAAGGATGGCAAACCGGTTGGGCCGGTCCCTTTCGCGGAGCTCAAGCAGCTTGCCGATTCTGGGCAGATCAAACCGACCGATTACGTTTGGCCGGAAGGTGCGCCGAACTAGATACCGGCGTCGCAAGTGGAGGGCTTGTTCGCGGCCCGTGCTCCAGCGCCACCGCCGCCGCCCCCCGCGCCTGCTCCAGCGCCCGCGCCGGCCGCCAGCCCTGAGCCCGCTCCGACCGGCCGCAGCGCCAGTGGGGACGCCGCGCCCGGTGCCGACGTCGACGACGCCTCCACGGCGAGACAACCTCGCCAAGGCCAAAGAAATCTTCACTTACATCATCTCGACGCTCCCAGGGGCCGCCGGTGTTGCCGTCCTCGGCCTTCTCTTCTTCTGCTGCGGCGGTTGCGGCATGTACTTCAGCCTTACCGCACAGAAAGCGCCCACAAAACACACCATCGACGACCTCGAAGAAGACAGCAAGGACCCGAACTCCTCCTGGATGGAAATTTCCAACGGCCAGTTTTTCTGGCCGGAAAAGGTCACCGACCAGACGAAGAACACCAAAACCGGACAGGTCACAGACAATTGGCACTATGTTCCGCTCGTCAGCAAATCCGTCATCGGTGAATGGGATGTAGAGTTCGTGAACAGAGGACGTGATTCAAGATACTCTTATGCCAAAGCCCGCGTATTCTTGAAGATCTCACCCGAGCAGTTGCAAAAAGAGTTTCCCGAGGCCGAGAAACAGACGGTGACCAAAAAGAGCCCCGTCAAGGGAACCGTAGGCCGATTCACAAGCATCTCGGACAAGGTCATGGAGGGCATCAAGGCCAACGCCAAGGACCAGAAGGCCGAGCGAATGATCCTCATCAACTACGGCGAGGAGGGAGGATCGAGCGGAGTCGGCGTCTGCATGGCCATCTTCCTCTGGCTCTTCGCCCTCCCTTTCTTCGCCCCGCTCGCCTGGTTCCTGTTCCAGCAACTGAAAGCGAGGCAACAAGCGGCGTCGACTCCGACGTAACCGTCGTCGTTTGGCGCCCGCATGACGGCGAGCGATCGCGCGTGATATTGCGGGCGCGAAACGACGAACGGCTTGACCTGCGACTCCAAGGGATTCCCCCTGTGCCTGCTTCGTTTCAGCGGCTATCATGCCTGGTACAGTCGTCTCTGGCGAGGTTTCCTACGTGAGCCACAAATTCCAGGTCCATCTCCGCGGCATCATCGAACTTTTGTCGCAGCACCTCTATAGCGGCCCGCACGTATTCGTGCGTGAGTTGCTGCAGAACGGTGTCGATGCAATTCAAGCACGCACACAACATGAACCGCAGTTTGTCGGCGAAATCACGCTCGAGATCGTTCCTGGCAAGAAGGGGTCAATGCCCACTTTGATCTTCACCGATAACGGCATCGGCCTGACCGAAGCGGAGATTCACGAATTCCTCGCCACCATCGGCCAGAGCTCGAAGCGCGGCGAGTTTCAGCCGCCGGGCGGGTTTATCGGCCAGTTCGGCGTCGGACTGCTCGCCTGCTTCATCGTCAGCAACGAAGTCGTCGTCGTCACGCGCTCGGCAAAGGATCGTTCCCAGCCGGCCCTCGAATGGCGCGGTAAGCAGGATGGGACCTACGCGGTCAAGTCGCTCGATCACGATCTCCCAGCGGGGACGCAGGTGTATCTGACCTGCAAAGAGGGCTCGGAAGAGTTTTTTCAGCCCGACCGGGTCCGCCAGCTCGTACGGTATTTCGGCGGCATGCTCCCTGTACCGATCCGCTTCATCGAAAGCCAATCGAGCCAAGTCCTCAACGGCGACGGGCCGCCCTGGGCTAAGAAGTTTCGCAGCAAGGCGCACGAACGCAAGGCCCTGCTTGAGTTCGGCAAGGAACTTTTCGACGCCAACTTCTTTGACGTGATCCCGCTGCATTCGGATGCCGGCGGCGTCGACGGCGTCGCTTTCGTCTTGCCCTACTCGCCGAGCCTGGCGCACAAGCGAACGCATCGCGTGTATCTGAAGAACATGCTGCTCTCCGAGTCGGCCGAGGGGCTGCTGCCCGACTGGGCGTTCTTCGTCAAATGCGTCGTCAATGCGCAATCGCTGCGCCCGACGGCGTCGCGCGAAGGCTTCTACGAGGACGAAGCGCTCGCCGCCGCCCGTGAGAGCCTCGGCCAGTGTTTGCGCGACTACCTCGTCGCTCTGTCCGAGGATGAGCCGGAACGCCTGCACAAGCTGATCGCGCTGCACCACTTGTCGATGAAGGCGCTGGCGGTGCAGGACGACGATTTCTTCCGGTTGATCATCGACTTCTTGCCGTTCGAGACGACGCTCGGATTGATGACGCTCAAGGAGTATCGCCAGGAGAATCCCGTGCTGCGCTTTGTGCCAAACCACGATCAGTATCGGCAAATCGCCGGCGTGGCGGCGGCTCAAGGCGAAGGCATCATCGACGGCGGCTACGTTTACGACGCCGACCTTTTGGCACGCTATGGCGAGTTGTTTCCGGAGACGCGCGTTGAGGAGGTCGACGCCGCCGGCTACGCCCAGACGTTTGAGGAATTGACGCTAGAAGAACAGGAAGAGACGTTCGCCCTGATTCGCGCCGCCGACCTGGCACTGCGGCCGTATCGATGCTCGGCCGACATCAAGAAGTTTCTCCCGGCCGAGATGCCGGCGCTGTACCATTCGAGCAAGGAGGGAGAATTCCTGCGTTCAGTGGAGCGATCGAAAGAGATCGCCGACGACTTGTGGTCGGGCGTCTTAAACAACCTGACGAGCAAGTCGCCTGGCGGCACATTCGCTCAGCTCTTCTTCAACTTCCGCAACGCCTTGATCCGCAAGCTGGCGAAGCTGAAGGACTCCAAGCTGCTCAAGCGAGCGGTGCAGATGCTATACGTTCAAGCACTGTTAATGGGGCATCATCCGCTGCAAGGCAATGAACTGGCCCTGCTGACGGAAGGATTGTCCGACCTGATCGAGGAATGCGTGGCGCGGAATCCCGAACCGGAGCGATGACGATGCGAGAGATCGATCCCACTCGCCGCAAGTTCTTGGGCTGTGCCGCCGGTTGGATTGGCATCGGTGGACTCTATCCCTCGCTTCTTTCAGCCGCGCAATTAGGCGATGCCCAAGTCGTCGCCCCGGCGCGCACGCATCATTCCGCCAAGGCGCAGCGGCTTGTTTTCGTCTTCCTCACCGGCGGGTTCTCGCATGTCGATACGTTCGACTACAAGCCGAGCCTGCGTCGCGATCATGGCCGAGCCGTTCCCGCGGTGCATCTGCGCGGGACCGATCAATTGCCGCTCCTGGGCTCGCCGTTTCGCTTTCGGCAACAGGGGCAGGCGGGCCACTGGGTCAGCGAGATCTTCCCGCATTTGGCAGGCGTCGCGGACGATCTGTGCATCATCCGTTCGCTGCACACCGACATCATCGAGCATTTTCAGGCGGTGCTGGCGATGCACACCGGATCGTCAACCGTTCCCATGCCGAGCATTGGCGCATGGCTGAGCTATGGCCTGGGAACGCGAAATCCGAACCTGCCGGCGTTCGTGGTATTGGCGGAGCATCTGCCCTATGCGGGGACGCAGAATTGGGACAGCCATTTTCTGCCGCCGGTGCATCAGGGCGTGCGCGTCGTGCCTGGCCCTGATCCGATTGCGAACCTGCGCTCGCCGGCGCGGAGCCTGAGCCTGCACGATCTCGAACTGGAGATGCTGCGCGAAATGAACAATCGCCACGCTGACGCCCGGCCCGATGACGCCAATCTGCGCGCCCGGTCCAACACGTTCGAAGTGGCGCGTGGCATGATGCGCGAAGCGCCCGAAGCACTCGACCTGTCGCGCGAAACCGACGCCACGCTTGGCATGTATGGCCTCGCACGCAGCGATCAGCGATCGTTCGCCTATCAGTGCGTGTTGGCCCGGCGATTGATCGAACGCGGAGTGCGCGTCGTTGAGTTGATCGACACCGGCGCTGCGGACAACTGGGACGCGCATGGCGACATGCAGCAGCACCGAGGCAAGGCCGCTCGCGTCGATCGCCCCTTGGCTG
>Ga0194131_10008459_pt1 | contig 13372 bp, 12 predicted proteins | sample TA2KigO120mmetaG_FD_148631 | JGI IMG/M metagenome (GOLD analysis project Ga0194131, IMG submission 148631) | Freshwater microbial communities from Lake Tanganyika, Tanzania - TA2015053 Kigoma Offshore 120m | ecosystem: Environmental > Aquatic > Freshwater > Lake | place: Tanzania: Lake... | reverse complement strand
AGAGTCAATTTCCAACTCTATCCAGAATGGCGTGGTTGAGCCGGCGGGAAATTTCCCATCAAGTTCGAAGCAATGATTGTACCGGCCGCCCCATAAAACCCCCGATTGCGCTCACTTATTTTGCGGATCGCCCTCAGGAGGCGCGCCCGGCGCCCGAGAAGGGGAGTGGACGGTTATGGGTCTGGTCACAGGCGTGAAATGCGCACTGGTTTCGCTGTGCATGGTTGGATTCGCTGTCGGTTGCGGCGGAGGAGGAGGAGGCGCAGGCGGTGATACTGGCGCTGCGCCGGTCCAAGCGACGTTAATTGCCGCGCCGTTGATGGTGGCCGCTGGGGGCTCGACGCCGAGCGCGCCGACGGCGGTCCCGCAGATCGAGGGATGCCCGATTTTTCCGGCGGACAATCCCTGGAACACCGACATTTCGAGTTTTCCAGTCCACCCGAATTCCAGCAATTACCTGGCGCACATGAACGCCGCAACGCGCACGCTGCACCCTGACTTCGGGGCCGATCCAACCTACGGAATTCCGTTCGTGGTGGTGGGAGGCGCCCAGGCGAGGGTTCCAATGTCCTTTGATTATGCTGACGAGAGCGATCCGGGTCCCTACCCCATCCCGCCGAATCCGCCCATAGAGGGGGGCACGGACGCGACCGGCGACCGGCACATCCTGGTGCTGGATCGCGACAACCGAAGGTTGTACGAGGTGTGGAACGCGCATCCCAGCGGAGCCGGCTGGCACTGCGGCTCCGGCGCCGTCTTCGATTTGACGAGCAACGCCCTGCGTCCTGACGGCTGGACTTCGGCGGACGCCGCCGGGCTGCCCATCCTGCCGGGCCTGGTGCGCTACGACGAGGTGCGGTCCGGCGCGATTCATCACGCCCTGCGCTTCACGGTGCGGCGGACCCAGCGCGCGTACGTTCCACCCGCGACACATTATGCGTCGTCGAGCACGGATCTCGACGACCCCCCCATGGGACTGCGGGTGCGCCTGAAATCCACCTACGACATCAGCGGATTTGTCGGCGCTCCGCGGGTCATTCTGGAGGCGCTGCGCCGTTACGGCATGTTTGTGGCGGACAACGGAAGCGACTGGTTCATTTCCGGCGCCACTGACAGCCGCTGGAACGACGCCGAGAACAATCCCCTGAAGTCCGTGCCGGCCAGCGCGTTTGAAGTGGTGCTCACCCGCTGACGCCGGCCACCGTCTTCAGCAGCGACGCCTGGATGTCAAACTTGTGTGCGTCCGTGACCGGCGCGTATCTGCCATCCGGTTGCAGCGCATAGGTGTGCGCGGTGCTGCGCAGGTAGTCTTCGAGGAGCGCGAGGATGGTGGGGCGGATCGGCTCCTCTACCGGAACCAGCGTCTCCACGCGGCGATCGAGCTTGCGGGGAACCGGGTCGGCGCTCCCGATGAACACTTCGGCGCCTCCGCCATTGTGGAAATAATAGGCACGGCTGTGCTCGAGAAAACGCCCCAGAATGCTGATGACCCGGATATTTTCGCTGAGGCCGGCCACGCCCGGGCGCAGACAGCAGATGCCGCGGACGATCAGCTCGCAGCGGACGCCGGCCCGACTGGCGCGATAGAGCGCCGCGATCACATCCGGGTCCTGCAGCGAGTTGACCTTGAAGATCAGCCGGCCGTCGCCGCGCTCGGCATGGCGGGCGACCTCCCGCTCGATGCGCGCGATCAGCTCGCCGTGCATGGTCATCGGGGCCACCAGCAGGGTGCGATAGGCGTTCTGGCTGGTGTGCGCGGTAATGAAATTGAAGACTTCCAGGCAATCGCGGGTGACGTCGTCGCGGCAAGTGAGCAGCGCGAAGTCGGTATAAAGCCTCGCCGTGCCCGCGTTGTAATTTCCGCTGGCCAGGTGCGCGTAGCATCGCGTGTGCCCGCCCTCGCGGCGCAGCAGCAAAAGCAGCTTGGAGTGGGTGTTGAGCTCGGCGAAGCCGTAGCTCACCTGCACGCCGGCCTCGTACATCTGCCGTGCGGTCTCCAGGTTGCGCGCCTCTTCAAAGTGCGCCTTGATTTCGACGACCACACAAACCTTCTTGCCGCGGTCGACACCTTCAATGAGCAGCGGCACCAGTGGCGACTCGTCCCCGATGCGGTACAGGGTCTGCTTGATGGCCAGTACGTCCGGGTCCCGCACCGCCTGCTCGAGCAGGCGCACGACGACGTCGAACGACTCGACGGGATGGCGGAGCAGGACGTCGCCCTGCCGGATCGCTTCGAAAATGTCCTTGCCGATGGCGACTTCAGGCGGCGTGACCGGCTGAAAATCCTCGAACTTGAGATCAGGGCGCTGCACCGCGCGGTACACTTCCGTGAGGTCTTCGAGCCCCTGTGGAGTCTCGCTGATGTATATGTCGTCCGGCTCGAGGTCGAGCTTTTCGATGAGCCATGCGCGCAGGTCGTCCGGCACGTCCGAGCAGAGACGCACGGCCACCGCCGCCCCGAAGCGGCGGCGCGCAACGGCGCGGTGAACCGCTTCGCCGAGGTCGCTTTTTCCGCTTTCGTCGAAGTGAATCTCGGCGTCGCGCATCACCAGGAAAGTGTGCACTTCCTGAACGGCGTCGCCGGGGAGCACCACTTCCAGCCGCCGCGCGATCAAATCCTCCAGGAAGATAAAGGTGTCCGCGCCCACCCGCACCATGCGCGAAATCTCGCGCGGCATCTCCACGATGACCCAGGTGTGCTCGCCGTGGCGCTCCACGAGCGCGGCCAGGTAGACGGCGAAGCCGGTGATGAATGGAAAGGGCAGGTGAGGGTCCACGACCTGAGGAGTGCACAGACCGAATACCTCGTTTTCGAAATAGCGGTCCGCCGTGGCCCGGCAGGTTTCGTCGAGAGCATCGTAGCGCGTGATGAACACCTTTTCCCGGTTGAGCAGCGCGAGAACGGCGGCGTAGCTTTCGGCGCGGGCGCGCAGCAGGTCGGCGACGGCCGCGCGCACCACGTTCAGTTCGTCGCGCGGTGTGAGACCGTCCAGCGAGGGCAGGTGCCCGTCGCGGATATTCGCCTTGAGCCCGGACATCCCCATGTCGAAATTCTCATCGAGGATGGACGACGCAATGGCGATGCACTTCATGCGCTCCAGTGGGGGAAGCGTCGCATCGTTGGCCATTTCCAGCACCCTGCGGTTGAACGCGATGGCGCTCAAGCCACGATTGAAGAAGGCTTCCGAGCCGAATTCGCGGTGGGCGCTTCGATGCGGATCAGTGCGCTCCATTCGAGGCTCCTTCCATCTCGGTTTCTTCCAGGGAGACGCCGCGCGTTTCGACTGCGAAGAACCAGGTGACCAGAAAACCGATGAAGACGGCGCAGGCGGTCAGGCCCAGCGTGGGCGCGAGGCCCAGCCGGTCGCGGGCGACGGGCAGAAGAAATACGCCCACCGCGGCCCCCAGCTTGCCGAAGGACGCCGCGAGACCGTGTCCGGAGCCACGCAGCGCGGTGGGGTACAGCTCGATGGGCAGCAGGAAGGTGGTGGCGTTCGGCCCCATGTTGACCATGAGATTGAACAGCGCAAATCCCGCAAAAGTAAGAAAGAGATCCAGGTTGTCTTCTGGGAGCACCGCGGCGACGGCCAGCATCAGGAGCCCGACCGTCATCCCCGCGAAGCCGATCAACTGCAGGCGGATCCGTCCCCAGCGGTCGACCAGCCAGATGGCCAGCAGAAACCCCGCGACCAGGAAAATGTCAACAATCATGTCGCCTTCCGTGGCGGCAATGTCCTGGGCGATGAACGAGCCCTTTCCGCTGAACGCCATGGCGGCGAGAATTGTCGGAGTGAAGAATCCCACGCCGTACAGTCCCACGTCCATGAAAAACCAGGGGACGGCGGCCAGAATGGTGCGTCGCAGCAGCGGCTCGCGCAGCAGGTCCAGATACGAGCGGCGAATCGGCTGCACGACAAGGCCGCGCTCAACTTCGGTGAGCGCCGCGGCCACCACCGGGGACTCCAGTGCCGCCGCCGACTCGCGGGCGAGGAGAACAGCCACCGGCGGCTCTTCGATCACCTGGTCCACGACCTCGCTGACGATGCGCCGGGCGTCCTCGGCACGGCCGTGCGAGAGGCTCCACAGGGGGCTTTCCGGCAGGGGCAGGCGCATGATCAGCACCACCAGGGCGGGCACCGTGCCGGCCGCGAGCATCCAGCGCCACGCCTCGTCCTGCGGGTAAATCCACAGGATGACGAGCCCGCAGGCGGCGCCGGCCAGCGATCCCAGCGCCTGGAAGCTGAAGCTGCCCACCAGCATCCGCCCGCGCACCCGGGAGGGCATGAATTCCGACACGTACGATGAGGAAATGGGATAATCGGCGCCGATTCCCACGCCCAGCATGAACCTCCAGAGGGTGAGGGCCCAGATGCTGTCGGAGGTCGCGCACAGCACGGAGAACAGGATGAACAGGCCCAGGTCGGCGACGTAGAGTTTTTTTCTGCCCCAGGCGTCGGTGAGCCGCCCGAGAACGCTGGCCCCGATGAGCGCGCCCAGCATCGCGGACGCGCCCACCATGCCCAGCGAGGCCGGGTCCGGGTGGTAATGATGATCAATGAGCGGCAGCGCCACCGCCATGATGAACAGGTCAAACCCGTCCAGAAATACTCCCATGGACGAGAGAAACCAGATTTTCCAGTGGTGTCGACCCACCTGCGCCTCGTTGAGCGACTGGTGGATGGCCCGTTCGTGCGGCTTCATCTACAGTCCCGGCGGCTCGCGGAAATGGCCCTGTTCGTCGCTGGAGAGCGGAATTACCCGGATGACGGCCTCGGTTTCCAGCGGGCCGTACAGGTGGGGAAACAGCTGGCCGTCGGCGGGCTCGTAGCGCACTTCCGCGGCGGCGCGCCCGGGATCCACGCAGAGCAGCAGCAGGTTTTTCTGGCCGCGGTAGAAGCGGTTGGCGGTGCCAACCACCTGCTCGCGCCGGGAGAAATGGATGAATCCCTCCGCGGCAAGCGAATCCGCCACGTAGAGGCCACCGCGCTGCGCCTTGCTCCAGGCTTCGGCGGTAGTGATATGGTAAATCACCCCTAGTTGTCAGCCAGGCGGATGGCGACCATTTGAATGCTGGTCATCTCCTCGATGGCGAAGCGCAGCCCCTCGCGGCCCAGGCCGCTTTCCCGGTTGCCGCCATAAGGCATCGGATCGGCGCGGAAATTCGGGGCGTCGTTGATGATGACCCCCCCAAAATCCAATTTTTTGACGGCCTGGAAAATCCGCTTCACGTCGTTGGTGAAGACGGACGCCTGCAAGCCGTAGCGGGACCGGTCGGCCAGGGCCAGCGCTTCGTCGAAGGAGTCGACCGCGATGATGGAGGCCACCGGCCCGAAGACTTCCTGGGCCACAACCTTCATTTCCGGGGTGGCGCCGGCCACCACGGTGGGCCAGTGCACCGGGCCGTCGCGGCGCCCGCCGGAGAGCACTTCGGCGCCCCCGGCCCGGGCCTCCGACACCCAGCTTTCGACGCGCTCGGCCTCCGACTGCGCGATCATCGGTCCCACGTCCACCCGCTCGTCGAGCGGATCGCCGACCACCATGGACTCGGTCGCCTTGACGAATTTCTCGGAAAATGCGTCCCGCACCGGGTCCATCGCGTAAATCCGCTGCACCGAGATGCACACCTGTCCCGAGTTGTAGTAGGCGCCCACCGCGCAGCGCTTCGCGGCGGCCTCCAGGTCGGCGTCCGGCGCGATGATCACCGGTGCGTTGTTACCCAGCTCGAGGGTTACCTTCTTGATTCCCGCCAGCTCGGTCAGGCGTTTCCCAACCGGCGGGCTGCCGGTGAAGGTAATTTTGCCCACCCGCGGATCGGTGACCAGCCACTCGCCCACCGTGCTGCCCGGCCCGACCACGAGGTTGATCGCGCCGGCCGGCAAGCCGGCTTCGGTCAAGATCTCGCACAGTCGCGCGGAGGTGATGGGCGTGGTGCTGGCCGGCTTGAGCACCACCGCGTTGCCGGCGGCCAGGGCCGGGGCGACCTTGTGCGCCACCAGGTTGAGCGGGAAATTGAACGGCGTGATGGCGGCCACCACGCCCACCGGGCGCCGCGTCCAGAACCCGAAGTACCCCTCGCCGGCCGGGATGGCGTCGAGCGGAACGGTTTCCCCGTGCGTGCGCCGTGACTCGTCCGCTGCAATATCAAAGGTTGTGACCGCGCGGTCTACTTCCGCGCGGGCGTATTTCAGCGCCTTGCCGGCTTCCGCCGCGATGGTGCGCGCGAGGTCCTCGCGATTTTCCCGGATCAAATCGGAGGTGCGGGATAAGATCGCGTGACGCCGATGGGCCGGCATCTCCGCCATGGTTTCCGCGGCGCGGTGCGCGGCGGAAATGGCGGCCTCCACGTCCTCGCGGCGCGCCTGCGCGAAACCGGCGATCTCCTGGCCGGAATATTTGTTTGTGACGGCTAGGGAGGGTACGTCCCCCTGCCAGCGGCCATCGATGAAGAGCTTGTACTCCACGGTCCGAATCCCCCTGGGGAGGCCGCCGTTCGACGGTTGGAAATTCCTCTCCTGTAGGCCAGGCATGGCGTCGGCACAGCCGAGCCGTCAACGTCCTTGACGGCCCCCTGCGCGGCCTGTGGGTTTACCGCCCGTCTCCCGACGGGCTCGCAAGGGGGGATTCGGAGAGGCGTCGAAACCCGGCCCTTGATGATCGGAACGCCTTCCTTTCTCCTGGAATCCGCGCCGGTGCTGTTCGCGCTCATCCTGCTGGTGGCCGGGCTCGGGATGCGAGCCAGCAAGCAGCCGCAGGGGCGGGTGCTCCCCTTGATTGTGGCGGCCATCGTGATGGGATGGCTGATGGGCGTGCGCTTCTTCCTGCAGTGGAAGACCCACCAGTACCTGGAGCGTCTCGACGCTGCCAGCGTGCGGTCCATCCTGGTCGGCGACCAGACCATCGACAAGCCGGAAGACGTCAAGCGCATCGTGGACGCGCTTCGCGGCGCGCGGTGGTTTTCTCCGAACCACGGCGGCTACGACCGCGCCATGCCGTTCGAGATCGTGGGCGCCGTGCCGCCGCCGGTCCACTTTCGGGTGGCCGTGTACCGCCTCGAGACGGGCGCGATTCTCTTGCTCTCGCGCGGCGGGGGATGGTCGGACGGCTACGTTTTCTGCCGTGATCTTCCGGCCGCGATGGCGGCCGCCGGCGCGCCGTTCTCCAGTGGAAAGTGGGTGCAGTTCCACGACCACGAAGGATGGGTGGCATGGTATGATCCGGACACCATCACGACGGAGAGTCCCGGGCTCCGCGTGGTGTGGGTGAAGCTGAAGAAAGACGCCTGGGAGGGCAGCATGCGCGCCTACCTGGACTGCGCGAGGAAGGTGGTCCGCTACGAGCGGCTGCCCAATTTGCCGGAAAGTTGGGCCACGCCGCACCACGGGAGAACCGGCTCGGTCACCGAGAGCCTGCAAAAGACCGTCTGCAAATGAGGCTTCCCGAGGTCCGTCCAGACGCGGAGTGGTCGCGCGTGCGGGCCCACGACGTGGAATCGACATCGATCGCGCCGTAGAAATCGAAGTCGCCGAGCACGTTCAGTTCGGGGTTGGGCGTGTCGCACGTGAGGGTGCCACCGGGCGCCACGTACACGTTGGCGTACGTCTCGCGCCCTGAAATGGTATGTGTCTGGCCCGACAGGACGTTGAGATCGTCTTCCTCGGCGAGGTCGATGCCCCGCTCCAGGCGGGCGTGCTGCGTGACGTCGGGAGGCGTGCCCTTGCCCCAGTAGTCTTTCACGATGGACTCGCCGAACTGCGCACCGTTAAAGCTGGCCCAGCCGGTGGAGTAATTGATGGCCACCTGCATGTCGCCGGGCTCGATGTCCTGGTCGATTCCTCGAACTGCTCGCCCATCTCGACGAGGACGAATTTCGGGCGCTGGCCGGATGTCGCGTGGTCGCTGCTCGAAAACTGCCGCTGCACGTTGTCGGTGGCCTCCGATGCGCCACCAGCTTCCCACGCCTCAACGTGTGTTCGAGCGTGTCGTGGCAGTCGTAGGCCTCCACGGTTTTCTGAATCAACGCGCCTGCCATGTCGCGATGTGCCTTCGAAAGGAACCCTGAAATTTCGTCCTCGCATACGAGGCTGCGACGTTGCGGGGCGGGCGCCGACTCGCCTTTTTCTCTCAGAGCCTTCGCCTCATCAGCGTCCATCTCGGCGATTGCCAACTCCTGGATCAGGCCTTCTGCTGAGCCGATTCCCTTGATGACGTTTACCTTCGGATCGATACGCTTCATCAGAGATCATCTTGCTGAGCATGGTGCCGGCGGTGAGGTTCGGTGCGTTCTCCACGTGGCGATGTCCTCTCGATGAAAATCGTTCAACCTGTAGGCCCAGAAGAGGCGGGCCCGTCGCCCGCCTGGTGGTCGGGGTGTCACGCCCCGCAGGTGGAATGGGTGCCACCCGCGGGGCAAACCGAAGAGTCCCCCGGTCCGGCGTGGTGCTGCCGTTCCACGCCGTCCCGGGAAGCCTCGAACGCCGCATTCGTAGCCGCCGATCGTTTCGCGCTGAATTTGGAGTCGTTCAGCCAGTTGGGCCTGGGTCAACTTGGCGTCGCGCCGACACCTGGCGGTCCCTGGCAGACCTTTGCTGGTACCGTTAGACTGTACACTCATAGCCAGAGTGTACATCGATAAAGTACACTCGTCAAGGGGGTACAGTCATGAAATCCAAAGAAAATTGTATTGTGGCGGAGTACATAACAGACGACCTGATGGGGGCGCGGATCAAAGAGGCGCGCAACCGGGCACATTTGACGCAGAAGCAACTTGCGGATCTGCTTGGAGTAACGCGCGGAACCGTTGCGTCGTACGAAAGCGGCGTGATAACGCCACCTACACGCTCGCTAAAGCGCATCTCCGAGGTCACTGATGTGATCATGCCTTACCTGCTGGGAGATGTGCCGCATCCAGTGACCTTTACTGAGTCCGATCGGCGGATGAAGGAGATGGAAGCTGAGCGCGCGGCCAACCTGGATCCGGAGTTGGCGGCAAACGTAGACGAGGCGTTCAGTCTACCCAAGGAGATCCAGCGCAAGCTCGCGGATCTGCTCGGCGACGAAATCGAGCGGTACCACGAAACAGGCACAGTCGCTTCACTGGAAACACGCGTCCGTGAAGCTATCCGCGAGGAGATCCAGGCCGCGCTTCATCTCAGCGACATCCACCTGCGGCAAAATGAAACGGGAGGCCCCACCAATGGACGATCTGAAACGGGATCTGAAGGCGGCGCGCACGCAGCTCGGGATGCTGGTGACTCAGGTAAAGCTGCTGAGCGACAGCGTGCAGGGCCTGGAGGGCACCTTCGCCAGCATCGAGACACACATGGTGAAACTCTTCGAGGAAGACGCGAAGCGGAAGAAGGACATCAAGGATCTGCAACGCCGGGTAGAGGCGCTGGAGAAGAAGCCCCCGGCCGCGTAGAGGAGCGACGCCGAGATCCGGAGTCTATGCGTTTCCATCCCAAAAGTACCGGGCGCGCCGGCGGTGCATCGCGGCCCACGACCGCGGCCAGCGACGAAGCCGACGAGATACGCGCCAGCGAAGGCCGCAAAGGTGCAGGTCCCGGCGGTGGTCCCGCGGCCGCTCCCGCTCCCCAGAAGAAGCCTCGCAAGAAGAGGTCGCCATGACCCGTGTCGCTGTCATTCCCATGTCCATCGGCCGTGCCCCTCACAAACCGGATGCTCAATGGTGTACGCGCGTACACGTGCAGTCTCCTCTGTTGAGAAATGTTCACCGGGAGGCGGCCTGAATGGACAGGATCGCGCGCGAGCTGGCGGCGTTCCGCCACGAGCTGGACGAGAAGTTCACGGATGTCGAGGAACGCCTGCACGGCGTCGAGCAGTCCATGGGCGGCATCAAGAAGACGCTGGACACGCTGCTCGACAAGTTGGAGGCAGAGTTCCGCTTCCTGGCTGATGACCGCGAGCAGGACCGCCAGCGCCTGGCCGGCATCGAGGCGCGGCTCGACAGCGTCGAGAGGAAGATCTCGTGAGCGACGACATCGCGGCGAGCTGGACCGAGGAATGGGTGCGGTGGGCCTAGTTGATTGCGCGGCCTGCGGCCACAAACCGCTGCGCTAAGAGTGGGAGCACTGCCCGGAGTGCGGGGAGCCGCTTCACGAGTTCACGGTGCGCGTGGGGGACATGCGGGGTGTGCAAGCGATGAGGACCTGGGTCGTCAGACGGAGGAGGCACGCCACTTTCTGTCGCATGCCGGGCAGACTTACGCCCCCGGAATCGAGAACCCTACGCACAGGGCGATTGCCGCCGCTATTTCCTCCACCTCGTTGTCGGTAAGCTGTCCCAATTTGCGCACGAAGCGTCTCTCTGAAAGCGACTTCACGCTGAAAGCATCCGCGCCGGACTCCTTGGTGAGGCCATTGTTCTTGTTGGGCAGCAAGTGCACGAACCAGGGATATGATGCGAACCGTGGGTCCCATTCAGTGATGGGCACAACGATGCGAAGCGGAAGCTTCCCGATATTTTGGTCGCTTATCACGACCGCGGGGCGGATCTTCTTCATTTCCGAACCGACGGACGGATCAAAGTTGAGCGCCCAGACCTCTCCGCGGATGAAAGCACTCACTCGAAGTCGTCCTCGGAAAGCGCCTCGAAGTCGGAGAGCTCCGGCTTCTCAGCGTACACCTCTGCGGCGTCAGCCGCGGCCAGCGCAAGAATGCGCGCCCGCTCAGCGTAGGGCAGCTTGAGCAATTCTCTTGGAGACATGCGATTTTTCGCCTCCATCCCGTCCGAAGTCTCAACACAGCCGGGGCACAGGCGTTCCGCTTGATCACGATTGATCAAGCCCTCGGAGAGGGCTCGCAGCGTGAGCTGCTTTAGCCTGGTCGGTGTCTCGTTTCCGGTGTACTTGAATGGCTCGAGTTTTCGCCAGCGCCGGCGTGAGAATTCAACGCACAGACCCTTATAGTAAGCGCCGTCGATGATCTCCAGCTCGCAGGCCCGATGCATCCAGGCCTGCATACTGAAGCCGTACTTGGCCTTCAGCATAGCCAGCTCGTGCATGCTCAGGTGGCGTCGTCTCGGACCCAGTTCCCGACGAGCGGCCTCTGCTGGGACAATAAAGGCGGCTGCAAAACGATGGGCCCGCAGTTCCTCTTCTCTCTCGGTCAGCCCCGAACAGTCGAGGATGAGGTGGCCAAGTTCGTGAGCGAGGTTATAGCGCCGACGATCGTCCGATACGGCCTGGTTAACGACCGCCAGCGGCAGTTTGCCGTTCACCCAGCCGGAGAGCCCGTCGAAGTCGGCATCGCCGTCGGCCACCGGAACGACGATCCCTCCGCGATCCTCGACCACCTGCGTGACACTCTCGAGCGGAAGGTCCGACAGCTCCCATTCCTTCCGCAGCCAGTCAGCGGCAGCTTCAGCGTCTTCCAGGCTATGACCCGGCCGCCGCTCCGACAGAATTCCTTCGGTGCGGATTTGCAGCCTGGTTTGCAGCCAGACGTGGGCTTCGACCATGTCGATGGCATATGCCCGAATCTGATCCTGCCGGAGTTGGGTCAGCGTACTCTTCTTACGGTAGCCACCCCACGCAACCTTGACCTCCTGTTCACGGAGGAAGTATGCGGAGGGGACGTTGAGCGCTTGCCCGAGTTTGAGCAGGAAAGTCGCCCCTGGAACGCTCTTCCCGAGCTCATACTTCGAGAGCCCTGCTTTGGTGATGTCATAGCCAGCGCCAGCGAGGCGAGCCACAACTTCGTCTTGAGTCAGGCCGGCCGACAAGCGGGCGTGGCGAACCCGCTCCCCGACCTGAACCGTAGGAGTGGTGTTGAGCGGTTGTCTATTCGATGCCATGATACTATCCGAGTGTGTTTCTGTTGACAGATTAGCACTTTTTCTCATATTATGTCAACGCTCCCTGGGAGGAGCGTCGACTAAAACGATTAGGCACCTCGACGATGGCTGGCCCCACACCCTGAGGCTGGTCAAGGCCCCACGTACTTCGACTGCGGCCGCATGAGCTTGCCCTCGCGCTCCTGCTCGAAGACGTGCGCCGTCCAGCCCAGGACGCGCCCGGCGGCGAAAGCCGGGGTGAACAGCGTGCGGTCGAGCCCGACCGCTTCGAGCACCAGCGCGGTGTAGAATTCCACGTTGGTTTGCAGCGGACGGTCCGGCTTGTGCCGCCGCAGCGCCTCCAGCGCGGTCTGCTCCACTTTTTCCGCGAGCGCCAGGCGCGGCGAGGCGTCCTCCTCACGAAGGCGCTCCACCACGTGCCGCAGCACGTCCGCGCGGGGGTCGCGCACCCGGTAGATGCGGTGGCCGAAGCCCATCAGCCGCTGGCCGGCCGCGAGCCGCTCGGCGATCCAGGCGGCGGCGCGTTCCTCAGTCCCTATGAAGTCGAGCATGTCGAGCACCGGGCCGGGCGCGCCCCCGTGCAGCGGGCCTTTCAGCGCGCACAGCGCGGCCACCACCGAAGCGACCATTCCGGCCCGCGTGGAAGCCACCACGCGCGCGGTAAAGGTGGACGCATTCATCCCGTGATCCGAGACGCTGGTGAGGTAGGCGTCCAGGGCCCAGGCTCGCGCTTTCGGGGGCGGCTCTCCAGCCAGCATGCGGAGGAAGTCGTGGGCGTGCGTCGCCGTCGGGTCCGGGGCGACGGGGTCGAGACCCTGCTGCAGTCGGGCCAGTGCCGCGGCGACCACCGGCATGGCCGCGGTAACCAGCAGGTGCGGCAGGATGCTCTCATCGTCGCCGAGGCTCGCCAGACATCCGCGCAGGCCGTCAATTATCGGCAAATTGGCGAGGTGCGGAAAGATCTTCGCGAGACGGCCGAAGGCGTACGCTCGGCCGTCTCCCAGGGCGCGGCGCGGGTCGTCGATCTCGGCGAAGCCTTCCCAGAGGCGGGCCGCCATTTCCTCGAAGGGGATGCGGCCGGCCACCGCTTCGACCGGCAGGCCGCGGATGACGAGTCGCCCGTTTTCGCCGTCCACGTCGCTCAAGACGGTGGAAGTGACGACCACGTCGGCCAGGCCCGGGGGTGCGATAATCATCGGGTTGCTCCTTGACAGGTGGATGGATTGATGTGATTATGGATTCATTGATCGTGTTTCGTCAATCTTGATTCTGTAATCAATCCATTGGGGGTGCAGTGATGGAATGGCTTTCCGCGGACGAGGCGGCCCGCCGCCTCAACATTCGGCTCGACTCGCTGTACGCCTACGTGAGCCGCGGCCTCATCCACTCCGAGCGCGAGGGAGGAGGTCGGGCCCGCCGCTACCGCGCCGCGGACGTGGAGGCGCTGAGCCGCAAGCAACGGGTCCGCCGCGACCCCGAGAGCGCGGCCCGCGACGCGCTGCACTGGGGCGTTCCGGTGCTGGACAGCCAGGTGTCGTCGATCCGCGACGAAGTGCTGTCC
>Ga0194131_10008458_pt1 | contig 13372 bp, 15 predicted proteins | sample TA2KigO120mmetaG_FD_148631 | JGI IMG/M metagenome (GOLD analysis project Ga0194131, IMG submission 148631) | Freshwater microbial communities from Lake Tanganyika, Tanzania - TA2015053 Kigoma Offshore 120m | ecosystem: Environmental > Aquatic > Freshwater > Lake | place: Tanzania: Lake... | reverse complement strand
TCACCATGGCCCAGCACGAAGCCGACGGTTTTTATTAAAGGATTCCCCCCGCGCGATACACCTCGCGCCAGGCCGCCTCTTCCGCCGCAAGCGTGTACCTCGCGCGAACCTGCCCGGACGCCTCGAGCGCCCACCCGCGGGCCATCCGCGGATACTTCAGCGCCTCCTCGATGGCGGCCGCCAGCGCCGAGGGATTGCGCGGCTCCACGAGCCGCCCGTTCACGCCGTTCTCGATACCCTCCAGAATTCCGTGCACCCGCGACGCGATGACCGGCACGCCGGACAGCATCGCCTCCAGGATCTTGTTGGGTAATCCTCCCTCCGCCATCGAGGGGAACACCATCAGGTCGCACGCTCGCACATATTCCAGCACGCGCGCATGCGGCACGGTACCCGTGCGAAATATCCGCTTTCGGTCGTGGAGCACGCGGGAATAATACGCCGCCTCCAGCGGATTGAGTGGCCCCACCAGCAAGAGAGACGCCGGCCGCCGCAGCATCTGAAAGGCGTCGAGCAAAACGTCGAGACCGCTGATGCGGCGAAATTCCGCCACGCACCCGATGATCGGGCGCTCCAGCGGCACTCTGGCGACGCCCCCCGAAAAATCCGATTCGTTGACCATGATGGGCACCGTTATCACCGGCCCGTGGGGAGGAAACAACCGACGCACCAGTTTCTCTGGGAATGGACTCAGAACTGTCATTACCGTTGCCGCCGAAGCCGCCTCGAGCATCGTCGCACCGCCGTACAGGCCGAGGTTGATGTCACTTCCTCGCAGGGACACAATAAGCGGCAAGCACAAGAACCGGGCCGCCGCGACCGCCGCCAGCGGATATCCAAACGCGCCGTACAGATGCAACCCCTGCAATTTTTGGCCGCGGGCCAGCGCGATCAAGCGATCGGCCACCTGGCGCTCGTCGATGCCGCGCACTCGCCAGCCATTGCCGTGCGCCACCACATCGGGTCCTGTCTCGAGCCAGATGGGAACGGCGTCCACAAAGTCCGCCACCATCTCGACGTGCCGCGCCGCATTTACCGGCGCGCCCCCAAATGCCGTCGTGTTCCCTTGCACCAACCCGACCCGAGGGCTCACACGCCGAATGCCTCGCGCGCTTTCTGCTGGAGTGATCCGTCTTGCATCATAATCAATTCGACAAATTCCACGCGCCGCACGCGGTAGCGGCTGTCCGCGGGATCCACCGCGCCCGGGACAGTGGTGAAGGCGCCGTCGTAGCCCGCCTCCTCGGCCAGTTGCGGCGCCACCTCTCCCACGTCCTGAGGGCGGCCGTACGGATAGGCCAGCCAGCGGGGCGGCGCGCCCAGCAGCTCGGAAAGATCCGCGCGGCTGCCGGCAATTTCTTCGCGCGCTTGAGAATCGTCAAGCTGGCTGAGCGCGCGGTGCGGGCGCGCAGTGACATTTCAGGCTTCATAGCGATATCCAACTCCCCATACGGATCGAATCAGATCTTCTCCGCCAGCCGGGCGAAGCTTGGCGCGCAGTTTGCTGACCAGGAGGTCCACCCGACGAGTTTCGCCGAGAAATGCGTCTCCCCAGATCAGGTCGAGCAATTCCTCGCGCGTGAAATTCTTGCCGGGCGTGCCGGCCAGCGTGCGCAGCAAGTGATATTCCAGCGGCGTCAGATCCAGCGGCCGCCCGTCGAGCCAGGCGCGGCGCGCGTCCGGGTCGATGAGCAGGGGACCGGCCACCCGGCTGCCCGCCGCGGGCATGCGGGCCCGCCGCAGCAGCGCGCGGATGCGGGCCAGCAGCTCGCGTGGGCGGAACGGCTTGCACACGTAGTCGTCCGCGCCGACCTCCAGGCCGCTCACCCGGTCGCTCTCCTCCTCGCGGCCCGAGACGACGATGATGGGCGTGAGGCTGCCAGTGGCGCGCAGGCGGCGGATGATCTCCAGGCCGTCGACGTCCGGCAGATTGACGTCGAGCATGACGAGGTCCACGTCGCGGCTCGTGGGATCAAGGGCCTGACGGCCTTCGCGCACCGCTTCGACCTGGTAGCCGGCTTCTTCCAGGTAGTGGCGGACGAACGAGCGGATTTCCGCGTCGTCCTCCACCAGGAGGATGCGCGCCGCGCTTACGCTGCCGCGCCGCGACTCGGGGGCGGGTTCCAGACGGACGCTTTGCATAAGCCCATCATGCGACGGCCCTGTCGTGATAGTTTTCGAAAGTGTAACGAAATTGTCGCGGGCTCGTGATGCGGATCACGCGCTGGAAAGCCCGCGACGAGCGGTCCAGGAGCCTCTCTGGCCAGGATTGCCAGCACAATTTCAGCAGACAGTGCCGCGCATACCAGACTGGCGCGATGCCGTCTCGACGAGGTTGGAAAGCAGCATCGCGGTAGTCACCGGTCCCACGCCGCCGGGCACCGGAGTAATTCCGGCCACCTTGTCCAGCACCCCGTGATAATCCACATCGCCCACCATGCGTCCCTGCTCGAAATTGATCCCCACGTCGACCACGTACGCGCCCTCGCGCACGTGGCCGGGACCGATGTGGCGGGTCTGCCCGATGGACACCAGCAGCACGTCCGCCTGCCGCGTCTCGGCGGCCAGGTCCGCCGTGCGCGAGTGACACACCGTCACGGTGGCGTCTCGCGCCAGGAGCAGGACGGCAGAGGCTTGCCGACGATGTTGCTGCGCCCGACCACCACGGCCTTGCGGCCGGCCAGCGGCACCTCGTAGAAATCCAGGATTGCCATGCACGCCGCCGCTGTGGAGGCGACCATGTTGGGCGCGCCCAGCAGCAGGCGGCCGAGGTTTTGATGGCTGATCCCCTCGACGTCCTTGTCAGCGGGAATCTGGGCGTACAACTCGATGGGGTCGACTTCAGCGGGCAGGGGATGCTCGATGAACAGCCCGTGTACCGCCGGGTCTGCCGCCAGGGCGCGGATGCGCTCGTGCAGCGAGGCGGGTCGCAAATCGTCGGAAAGATCGTGCACCGTGCAATCCATGCCGACCTCGCGGCACGATTTCACCTTGGCCTCGGCGTATTTCCGCGATGCCGCTCCGGCCTTGAGAAGCACCACCGCCAGACCGGGCCGGCAGGCCATCCCTTCCAGGCGGCGGGCGATACGCTGCTTGATGTCGCGCGCCACGCGGTTGCCGTCGAGAACCCGGGTGTCGCTGTGCGTTGCCGTCATCTCAGCCCCGCCAGCTCAAGGGCGAAGAGCAGCACCGCAAGGGCCACCTTGCCGAAGAGCAGCCATGCGATGAGAATGCCGCCCATCAGCAGCGCCGGCTGTCGCATTGTGTTTTGCCACTGGCGCGCCGCGCTCTCCGACATGAACATTCCGATGACGCCGGAGCCGTCCAGCGGCGGCAAGGGCATCAGGTTGAACGCGAACAGGAAGACGTTCAAACAAAACGCGATGCTCAGCATTTGTGCGAGGGCTTGCGGCGTGCCGTTCACCGCGCGCACCAGGTGGTCGAAGCTCTGAATGTCGGATACGAACCACCCCTGGTGCATGCCCACCCGCAAGGCCACCGCGGCCAGCACCGCGATGAGCAGGTTGGCCAGCGGTCCGGCCAGCGCCATGCGGGCGGCGCGGTGGGGATAGCGGTCGGCCCACCAGGGGTCGTAGGGCGTGGACGCCCAGCCGATCATCCAGCCCCCGCTGAAAAACGACAGAATGGGCACCAGCACCATCCCAAACGGCTCGCGCTGGATGTGGGGGAGGGGATCGAGGCTGACCTGCCCGCCGCGCTCGGCGGTGTCGTCCCCGCCCAGCTTGGCGGCCAACGCGTGCGACGCCTCGTGCAGCACCGTCGAAAACAAAAAGACCACGTACCACGCGATCCCGACCGCCAGGGCGTTTCCTTCTGCCATGACGCGATGCTTCTCCTCGCACGAATCCTCCCCTTCCGGAGGGGGTTCCGCGGCGAAGTCGAGCTGATTCCTCAGGTGGGTGAATTCGTCGACCAGGTGTACGTCGCGGGTCGGTGCAAATCGGCCCCGGATAATTCGGATCGTTTCGCGCCCCGTTTTCGGAAGAGACGTCAGGCTATGTTTTTGGTTTGGGCCCCACGAACTGGTAATAGGTGCAGGGGAGCAGGCCGTTGTAGAGCTTGCGCTTGCGGACCACCGACTGGCCGAAGAGGCGGTCGAACGACGGATGCGTGGTGAGCACGTAGATGGACCAGGTGTCGAGCGCCGCGGCCGCCTTGCCGAACGCGCGGTAGATCGGCTCGATCTCGCGCCGCTCGGAAAGGCGCTCGCCGTACGGCGGGTTGGTCACCATCACTCCGTATTTTTTCTGGCTGCGGAACTCGGTGGCGTCCTTGCGCTCGAAAAATATCCCCCGTTCGTCCAGGCCGGCCGCCTTCAGGTGATAGCGGGCCATTTTCAGCACGTCGCCGTCGACGTCCGAGCCGTGGATGGCAAGTTTTGTGGCGCGGTCGAACATTTCCTCGGCCTCGGCACGGACGGCTGCCCAGCGCTTGCGGCCCACCATCGGCCAGTGCTCGGAAGCGAACTCGCGGCAGAGGCCGGGGGCGCGCTTCAAGCCAATAAACGCGGCTTCGATGGCGATCGTGCCGGAGCCGCAGAACGGATCCGCAAACGCGCGCTCCGCGTTCCACACGGAGAGCAGCACCATCCCGGCGGCCAGCGTCTCGCGTAGCGGCGCCTCGGCGGTAAGCGTGCGATATCCCCGCTTGTGCAGGCCGGCGCCGCTGGTGTCGAGCGCGAGGGTGCACACGTCGTTCACGATGGAGGCGCGGATGCGGTGCGTGGGGCCGGTTTCGGCGAACCAGTCCACCCGGTGCTTGCGCTTCATGGACTCCACGGCGGCCTTCTTCACGATGGCCTGGCAGGCGGGCAGGCTGGTGAGCTGCGAGCCGTGGGACATGGCATCGACCGGAAAGGTGGCATCCCGGGGAAAGAGGTCTCCGAACGGCACCGCCTTCGTCCCCTCGAACAGCTCGTCGAACGTGGCGGCCGGAAAGCGCGCCAGCCGAATCCACACGCGATCGGCCGAGCGGAGCCACATGTTGGCGCGGCAGACCGCCTCCAGGTCTCCCTGGAACGACACGCTGCCGTTGTCCTGGCGCACGTCCGTGTAGCCGAGCGCCTTCAACTCGCGGGCGACCACGCCTTCCAGCCCGAACGCGCAGGTGGCCGCCACCTCGTAGGCCATCAAGCCAGCACCGCCTCCTCGGGCCAGAGCTCGAGCTGCAGCGGGCGGTCCTTTTCGACCAGCCCGGACACGCTGACGCCGACCAGCCGCAGGGGCCGCGTCGGAAACTCGGTTTTTTCCAGCAGCAGGTGGCGCGCAAGCTTGAAGATGGGCCGCGCGCCCGAGACGAGGCGGGTGGTGCTGACGCTCCGGGTGACCGTGGAAAAATCCGGATACCGTGCCTTGATGGTGACCGTGCGGGCGACGTATCCGTGACGCTCCAGGCGGCGGGCCACTTCGTCGGCCTGCTCGGCCATTTCATCGAGCGCAAAGTCGACGCTCTCGACGTCCTGCGCGAAAGTGGTTTCGGCGGAAAGGCTCTGCGGCTCGTGCCCGCACACCACCGGGCGATCGTCCTGGCCCAGCGCGAGGCTGTGGAAGAAGGGTCCGCTGCGGCCCAGGTGGGTTTCCAGCCAGTCGACCGGGCGGGCGGCGAGATCGCCGATGGTGCGCAGGCCCAATCCGTGCAGCCGCTGTGCCGTGACCGGGCCCACGCCCCACAGGCGTTCGACGGGCAGGGGTGCCAGAAACGCGACCACGCGCTCGGGGGGGACCACCACGATGCCGTCGGGCTTGCGGATATCCGAGGCGATCTTGGCCACCAGCTTGTTGGGCGCGGCGCCGGCCGACGCGGTGAGGCCGGTCCGCTCGCGGACGGCCTGCTTGATCTCGCGCGCCACGGCGGCGGCGGTGCGCCCGGTCTGGGCGCAGTACTCGCTGAGGTCGAGAAAGCTCTCGTCGAGGGAGAGCGGCTCGATGTGCGGCGTGTACGCCTCGAAAATCTCCATGATCTGGCGCGACACCTCGCGGTAGCGGGAAAGGCGGGGATCGACGCGGATCACCTGGGGACACAGGCGGATGGCGCGGCTGGTGGGCATCGCGGAGCGGACTCCGAACGCGCGCGCCTCGTAGGACGCGGTGCACACCACGCCGCGGCTGCGCTCGCTGCCGCCGACGATGACCGGCTTGCCGCGCAGTTCCGGGCGGTCGTGCTGCTCCACCGCCGCGTAGAAGGCGTCCATGTCGACGTGAAGGATGCGGCGCATGCCCAATGATTCCGTGTTTTGGACGCCGCTTCCTGTGATGGCGGCCACTCGAGACGCGTGACCGTGGGCACGGCGCCAGATTTGGCGACCGGCTATGATGAGGCCACAACAAAAAACACTCTTCCTCTCTCTCCCAGACTGAGGCCCCTCAGTGGATCAAACCACAGGGGGCCTCTTCATTTCCGTGGAATCATCGCCGGCGATGGAAGAACCGCGCTGGCTTCACTGGGCACGGCAACTGGAAACCATCGCGCAGAACGGGCTCACCTTCGCGCGCGATCCTTACGACCGCATGCGTTTCGAGCAGGTACGCGAAATCGCGAGGGAAATGCTGGGCCACAACCTGGACTGGCCGGCTGAAAAAGTGGGCCCGCTGTTCGAGCACGAGAAGGGCTACGCCACCCCGAAAGTGGACGTGCGCGGGGTGGTTTTCCGCGACGGCAAGATCTTGATGGTCCGCGAAAAGCAGGATGGCCTGTGGACTCTGCCCGGAGGCTGGGCGGACGTGGGCGAGCCGCTGAGCACTTCAGTGACCCGCGAGATCGTCGAGGAGTCCGGTTTCCAGACTCGCGCCATCAAGGTGCTGGCATTCTACGACCGAAGCCGCCACGCGCATCCCCCGTCGATTTTTCACTCGTACAAGATCTTCGTGCTGTGCGAGATCACCGGCGGCGAGGCGACGCCCAGCATGGAAACCACCGAGGTGGGTTTTTTCAGCGAGGATAACCTGCCAGAGGTCTCGGTGCAGCGAACCACGGAGGCACAGATCCACCGCATGTTCGAATACTTGCGCCATCCCGACACGCCCACGGATTTCGATTAGGCGCTCACCTACGCGCGATATCCGTCCGGATGCGCGCGGTGCCAGTCCCAGGCGCTTGACACGATGGTCTGCAACTCCCCGTGGCGGGGGCGCCAGCCCAGCTCTCGCTTGATTTTTTCCGCGCTGGCCACCAGCACTGGGGGATCTCCCGGACGCCGGGGCGACTCCTCCGCGGGAATGGGATGCCCGGTCACCGCGCGAGCCACTTCCACCACCTGGCGCACGCTATAGCCGGTCCCGCTTCCCAGGTTGTATATCATGCGGCTTTCCGACGGGTCGGCACTTTTCTGCTCCTGCCTCTGCAGCGCTTCCAGGGCAAGCACGTGCGCAGCGGCAAGATCTTCCACGTGAACGTAGTCCCGGACGCACGTGCCATCCGGGGTCTCGTAGTCGCTTCCGAAAATCGCGATTGAATCCCGTTTTCCCAGCGCCACCCGAAGCACCAGCGGAATCAGGTGGGATTCCGGCGCGTGATCCTCGCCGCGCTCAGAGGTCGCGCCGCACGCGTTGAAATAGCGCAGGCAGGCGTAGCGCAGTCCCCGAGTAATATTGTGCCAGTGCAGCATGCGCTCGACGATGAGCTTGGATTCGCCGTACGGATTGATGGGCGCCAGCCGATCCTCTTCCTGAATCGGCATCCGCTCCGGAATTCCGTACACCGCGGCGGTTGAGGAAAATACCATGGCGCGCACGTTGTGCGCGATCATTGCTTCCAGCAAGCCCATGGTATTTGCCGTATTGTTGCGGAAATAGCGTTCCGGCACCTGCATCGACTCGCCTGCCTCGATCAGCGCGGCGAAGTGCAGCACCGCGTCGATGCGCGCGCCGCGGAAAACCCGGTCGAGGGCGTCGCGATCCTCCAGATCCCCCACGATGAGGTCCGCGCCCGCGGGGACCGCCTCTCGATGGCCGTGGCTCAAGTTGTCGTAGATCAGCACCTGGTGACCGGCGCGCATCAAGGCCGCGGCGACCGCGCTTCCCACGTAGCCCGCGCCTCCCACCACCAGCAGCGTTGATCGCATGGTCCCTCCTGCGTGAAAATTCACCGAGGACATACCCCGGCCGCCCGCATGGGCTAGGTCCGGTAAGCACCGTTGATTGTAACGTAGTCGTGCGAAAAGTCGCAGGTCCACACGGTCGCCTCGCCGGGCTCGCCGCCCAGGTCGAGGTGCATGGAAATGGTCTGCTCGGAGAGAATCTCCAGCGCGCGCGCTTCGTCGAGCGGTAACGGGCGCCCGTCCTCGAGGACCTTCAAGCCGCCGAAATGGAGGCTCGCCCGCTCCGGAATGAACGGAACCTGCGCGCGTCCCGCGGCGGCCAGCACCCGACCCCAGTTCGCGTCGCGTCCGTACAGCGCGGTCTTCACGAGCGGCGAGGTGGCCACCACGCGGCCCACCCGCCGCGCGGCGTCGAACGAGCCGGCATTTTTCACGTGGATGGTGACGTGCTTGCTGGCGCCCTCGCCGTCGAACGCGATCTGGCGGGCCAGATCCATGCAGACCGTGGTGAGCGCGTCGCGGAACTGCTCGAGCGGCGGGGCCACCCCGGACAGGCCGCTGGCCAGCACCAGCAGAGTGTCATTGGTGCTGGTGTCCCCGTCCACGCTGATGCAGTGGAATGAGCGGTCGGCCGCGTAGCCAAGTACCGTCGTCAAGACTTCGGGGGTGAGCGCCGCGTCCGTGAGAATCACCGAGAGCATCGTCGCCATGTCTGGATGAATCATGCCGGCGCCCTTGGCCACGCCCGCGAGACGCACGTCTCCACAGGTTGCCATCGCTGTCTTCGGACGCGTATCAGTGGTCATGATGGCGCGCGCCACGTCGGACAGGCCCTCCGGGCGCGCGCACTCGACGGCCTTGCGGATGCCTTCCTCGATCCGCTCCATCTGCAAAGGCACTCCGATGACGCCGGTGCTCATCACGAAAACGCCCGCTTCCTCCGGCAAGGACAGCGCCCGCCGCACGAGCTGCGCCGTGCGTGCCACGTCTCGGTCTCCCTGCGCGCCGGTGCACGCGTTCGCGTTCTTGCTGTTGATGACGACGGCGCGGATGTTGCCCGCGGCCCGCTTCATGAGCGCGCGATCGAACACCACCGGCGCGGCCTGCACTAAATTGCGGGTGAAAATCGCGGCGCCCGCGGCCGGCCCGTCCGCGGTGATGAGCGCGAAGTCGAGCGCGTTGTCCGCCTTCAGCCCGGCGTGCACGCCGCAGGCCTGGAAACCGCCAATGATCACAGGAAACGAATCATCGCCGTCTCGTCGCAGCAGTTGCGCTTGCGGCAGTCCTTGCAGTCGGCCCATACTTTTTCGGGAAATCCGTGGCGCTCGACTATTCGGAAACCGAGCCGCTCAAAAAACTTGATCTGGTAGGTGAGCGCGAAAATCCGGTGCAGGCCGAGCGTGCGCGCCTCGTCCAGCAGGGCTTCCACGATGCGGCTGCCTACGCCGCGGCCCTGGGCTTCCTGCACGGTGGCCAGCGAGCGCACTTCGGCGAGGTCGATACCCATGATGCGCAGGGCGCCGCATCCGATCACCTGGTTGTCTTCGTCGACGGCCACCACAAATTCGCGGACGTGCTCGTACACCTCCATCAGGGTTTTGGGGAGCATGAGCCCGTCGTCGGCGTAGCGGTTCACCATCGCCGTGATGGCCGCCGCGTCCGCCACCCTCGCGTTGCGCACGGTGATGACGCTCTCGCCGATCATGCGGGAACCGGCGCTTTCAAGGACTGCCCGATGACGTCCACGGCTTCTCGCACGTGATGCTCCTCAATCACCAGGGGTGGCACGATGCGCAGCGTGTTGTCGCCCGCCGAGCCGATGACCAGACCGCGCTTCAAGCACGCGGCCACCACGTCCGCGGCGGTCACCGAGGCTTCGAGCCGCACGCCCCACATCATCCCCAGGCCGCGGACTTCGGCCACCGGCCCGGTCAGCGACTCCAGCGCCGCTTTCAAATGCTGGCCGGTGCGTTGCACGTTCTCCATGAACTCCGCGTCGTGGATTTTGCTGAATACCGCGCGCGCCACGTACGTGACGAAAGGACTCGCGGCGAACGTGCTGCCGTGGTCGCCGGCTTCAAGGGCGTCGGCCACCGCCTGGGTCATGAGGACGGCGCCAATGGGGAGGCCGCCGCCCAGTGGCTTGGCGAGCGTCATGATATCCGGGGTTACTCCGAAATGTTCGTGCGCCCACAGTTTTCCGGTCCGACCCAGGCCGCACTGCACTTCGTCAAAAATCAAGGCTGCCTGGAACTTGTCGCAAAGCGCGCGGAGCAGCCGCAAAAATTCCGGGGTAGCTGGAATAATCCCGCCTTCCCCCTGCACCGGCTCGACGATCACCGCCGCGGTGTTCTTGCCGATGGCCTCGCGCGCCGAGGCCTCGTCGTTGAAGGCGGCCCATTTCACACCGCCGGCCAGAGGCTCGAACGGCTCGCGATACCTGGGATTCGCGGTCACCGCCAGGGCGCCCATGGTACGCCCGTGAAAGGCGTTGGAAAAGGCCACGATCTCGGTTTTTTCGGGCTGGATGGCGCGCGCTTTTTTGCGGGAGAATTTCAGCGCGCCCTCGTTGGCCTCGGTCCCGCTGTTGCAGAAAAATATCCGGTCTGCGAAGCTTGACTCGCAAAGGTCGCGTGCCAGCAGCGCGTGCGGCACCGTGTGGAACAGGTTGCTGACGTGCAGCAGGCGGCGCGACTGGGTGTCGATGGCGGCCAGAATATCCGGGTCATTGTAGCCCAGGACGTTGACCGCGATGCCGGCCAGAAAATCAAGATATTTGTTGCCCTCGGCGTCGATGAGATGGACGCCCTCGCCGCGCACGAAGACGACCGGCGCCCGCTTGTAGGTGGGCGCGAGGTAGCGCTGTTCGAGGGCCACGATGTCCTCGTTGGCGTCGCTGGCGATCAGTCGCTCGTGCTGCATTGCGTAACTCCAGAGATAATTTCCGTGCCGCGTCCGGCGCGCAGGCCGTCGAGGTCGGTGATCAATACTTTCGCCACGCCCGCGGCCAGTGCGGCGCACGCGGCGCGGGTCTTGGGAATCATCCCGCCCTGGATGGTGCCGGAGGAAATGAGCGATTCCACAGTCTCGGGCGTGAGCCTGCCAAGCACGTCCCCATCGGCTTTCACGCCGGGGACGTTGGTGAGCATCACCAGGGCGCTCGCCTGCAGGGCGGCGGCCACCGCCTGGGCGACCGTGTCGGCGTTGACGTTGAGCGTGCCGCCATCGTCTCCGGCGCAGATGGGGGCGAGGCAGGGGACGAACCCGGCCTCCAGCAGTCGGCCCAGGCCTTCCGCATCCACGCGCACGGGCGTGCCGACGCGGCCCAGGTCGCCGGCCGGGTGGACCATCCGCGTGGCCACGACGAGCCGCGCGTCGGCGCCGCACAGTCCCAGCGCGGGAATTCCCGCGGCGCTCAGCGCGGACACGAGGCGCACGCTGGCCATTCCCACCAGTCCCATTACGGCGGCTTCGAGGGTGGCCTCGTCGGTGACTCGCAGGCCGTCGACGAAGCGCGACTGCAAGCCCAGGCGCTCGGCCAGTCCGGAGGTGCCGCGCCCGCCGCCGTGGACGATCACCGGGCGCTGGGGAAGTGCGGCGACGGCCTCGGCCAGGCGGTCGAGGAACTGGGGGTCGTCCAGCTCGTTGCCGCCGACCTTGATGACGGCCGGGCTCACAGGAGACCCGCCGTCTCGGCCAGCCCGAAGCGCACGTTCATGTTCTGCACGGCCTGCCCCGCGGCGCCCTTCACAAGATTGTCGATGGTGCTCACCACGATCAGGTGCTTGCGCTGCGGCACGGGATGCAGGCTGAGGGCGCAGCGGTTGGTGTGCACCACGTGCCGCAGGGTGGCGGTATGCCCGGCCGGAAGCAGCCACACGAACGGCTCGTCGGCATACGCCTTCTCGTAAAGCGCGCGCAGTGTTTCCTCGGTGTGGTCTTGCGGCCAGGGCACATAAATCGTGCTGAGAATCCCGCGGTTTACCGGCAATAAGTGCGGAGAAAAGATGATTCCGCTCGGGGGGCGCTTGCCGCCCAGGCGCTGCAGCTCCTGCTCGATTTCCGCGACGTGGCGGTGCACGCTGCCCACGTTGTAGGGCTTGAGATTTTCGTTCACCTCGGCAAAAAGCGAGTCGACTCTGGGCACGCGGCCCGCGCCGCTCACGCCGCTCTTGCTGTCGGCGATCACGGTGACTCCGTGGAGAAGCCCGGCATGGAGCAGCGGCGCCACGGCGAGGAGGATGCTCGTCGGGTAGCAGCCCGGATTGGCGATAAGCTGCGCGCTCCGAACCGCGTCGCGACGCCACTCGGTGAGGCCGTACACGGCGTCGCTCAAGGACTGGGGATAGAGGTGGTCCACGCCGTACCAATGCCGGTAGTTGTCGGCGTCAGACAGACGGTGATCGGCGGACAGATCAACCACCACGCAGCCGGCCTCGGTGCCCTTGCGAGCATACTCCTGCGAGGCGCCGTGCGGAAGGCAGAGGAACAGCACGTCGGCATCGGAGAGGCGGACGTCGTCGACTTTCTGCAGCGTGACGTCGAGCGGCACGGGGTACAGGTCGGAGATCCGCCGGCCCGCGTCCGAGCGCGCGGTCACGAAGGCGAGCTCCACGTGGGGATGGCCCGCGAGCAGGCGCACCACTTCCAGGCCCGTATAGCCGGTGGCGCCCAGCACCCCGGTCCGTACCGTCTTCTGCATTTTTATGCAACCTTCCGCGGGTAGAATGCGAGTGTATCAATCGTGTGACGGGGATGTCAACGATTGCATACTTATGCACCACCATGCTATACTCCCCCACGATGGACAAGCGGGAACGCCAGTCACTGATCCTGGCCATCGTGCGTGAGCAGGCCGTCGGCAGCCAGGCGGACGTGGTCCGCGAGCTGTCGCGCCGCGGCGCGCGCGCCAACCAGGCCACCGTCTCCCGCGACCTGCGCGAGCTGGGGCTGGCCCGCGTGCCGCACGGCGACGGCTATCGGTACGAGGCCGCGCGCCGCGTCTCCTGGGAGCAGCACTTCGCGGAGTTCACCACGCGCGTCGACGGCAACGCGTCGCTCATCGTGCTCAAGACGCTTCCCGGCTGCGCCCACATCGTGGCCGCCGAGCTGGACGGCCTCGAGCTGCCCGAAATCGTGGGGACGGTGGCCGGCGACGACACCGTCCTGGTGGTCCCCCGCGGCGGCCCGGCCCGCAAGAAGCTGCAGGCCCGCCTGGAGGGACTGCTGGCCGGGTAGGGGGAACGAACGGGACGCGCCGCACTGGCTCGACGCGGCCGGGGTGGCCATCGTCCTGATCGGATGCGGCATCTGGAT
>Ga0194131_10008456_pt1 | contig 13372 bp, 8 predicted proteins | sample TA2KigO120mmetaG_FD_148631 | JGI IMG/M metagenome (GOLD analysis project Ga0194131, IMG submission 148631) | Freshwater microbial communities from Lake Tanganyika, Tanzania - TA2015053 Kigoma Offshore 120m | ecosystem: Environmental > Aquatic > Freshwater > Lake | place: Tanzania: Lake... | reverse complement strand
ATCCATGTGATACGCGACTCCTCGTCCGCCGCCTGCCACGCGGGCAGCTTTACCAAAGCATCGCAGCAGTGCGCCGTATGTGTGAATACATCGCCTTCGGGATGCCATTCCGCATCCTGCGGCGTGCAGCGGAGCGCAGCGATTTCCGGAAAATGCTCTAACCATCCCGTATCCGCGAGGAAGTGCAGCCCCGCTGAAGGTGCGGTGCTTTTCGCCGCCCATTTGAACCACTCGTCGCCAACGCGTTCAACCGGCAACTCGCTGAACGCGCCCTTAATGCTTTGGCATAACGTTACCGTTTCGGGCGCGGGCCGGAGGCCAAACCGCCCAGCGAACTGCATCCCACGCAATACTCGCAAGGGATCTTCAACAAAAGCCTCGCTCGTGTGGCGTAGCACGCGGGCGCGCCAATCATTAAGCCCGCCGAAGAAGTCCAGCACCTCGCCCCGGCGAGGGTCGAACATGAGCGCATTGATCGTAAAGTCTCGCCGGCTTGCGGCCTCCTGCGGCGTGATGTCCGCATCGAACTCAACTTCAAAGCCCTTGTGTCCGAGTGCTACCTTCCGGTCGCGGCGTGGGATGGCAAAGTCATATGCCAGTCCGCTGCCCGTGGTGAGCTTCACGACCCCAAAAGATCGCCCCACCAAATCCACCCGGCCGCACTTTGCGAGTGCATCAATAAGTGACGCGTAGCTCACGCCGAAGACTTCGACGTCGAAGTCTTTAACGGAAATTCCTAGCAGCGCGTCGCGCACGCAGCCGCCCACGAGGAAGGCCCGCGCAAGTTCAGGCGTTTTGGTGAGGATTCCCCTTAGTTCTGAGGGCAGCTCGACCAGCATCGCTACAGCTTGCCATCGGGCAGGGTGCGGCTCAACTCAGTTCCCGTGGTTTATAACCGACCGGCAGGAGAACAATAAACACCCTCTCTGCGTCACGCCAAGGCAGAGCAGGCAGTCGTGCCGCTAACGGGCCGTGGCTCAGACCGCTGGAGTACCTGCTTCTGGTTCTTGCGGCTTAGGTGCGGGCGGCAGGGCATGGATGGCGTCAATGCGGAACTTGTGTTTTGTTCCTTGCAACTCGAACTCGACTTCATCACCCACTGGGTGGTTTAGCAGCGCCTGCGCAATGGGGCTGAGGTACGCGATGATGCCGTTGTCTGGATCGGAGTCCCATGCGCCGCAAATCTTGAAAGTGACGGCTTTCTGGTTGTTCAAATCTTGGACGACGACCTTGGTGCCGATGCTGACCACGTCGGTGCGCGCACCGCCAAAGTCAGTGCCGCGCGCACGGTTGAGTTGCACCTCCAACTCGCTCTTGCGGCGCATAAGCACTTTCTGCATCTCCTTTGCGGCCTTGTATTCGTGGTTCTCGCGCAGATCGCCGTAGCTGCGGGCAAGCGCGATGTCTTTTGAGTTGGCGGGGATGCGCTTCTTACAGAGGTCTTCGTATTCGTTGCGGCGGCGTTCAAGGCTTTCCCACGAGACGACGTAAGTTTGGTCCTGCTTGGTGGCTTCGCCAGTGATGAGTTCTTTCACGACCGGGAAGACTTTGACGATGCGCGCGAGCAGCGAGCGTTTGTCCATGTCGTCAAAACTCGGCGAGAGTTGGAGTGCACGGGTGAGATCTTTGACCACTTCAACGTCGGCCGAGGAAATTAATTCCGACATCAACTCGTGGTCGGAAAGGATGAAGTCGCGAAGCTTGTTGGACTTTTTCTCGTTAAAGAGGTCGCGTTCGATGGCGCTCACCATAGCACGGAAGACCTCGGGCGTGAGGATGTCGGCGAAGGTGTCAGAGCGCTCCTTGGCGAGCCAAAGGAGCAGTTCGCTGCTGGCTTGGTGCTGGCTAATGAGACGGGTGAGTGTGTCGCGGAGCAGGTCTAGCCTGCCGTTTTGCATCAGGATCGTGGTGCACTCGCCAGCCAGCTTAGCGGGGACGGAATTGAGGATGCCAATGACAGCCTCGTGCCAAAGGGTCGGGGTAGCTTCCTTGAATGAGTCAAGGGTACGCCGGTGCTTGGCAGCGGGCATCGCTTCGAGGATTCCGCCGAGCTTGTTGCCCTGGTTCCAGAAGGCGGCCTCGGTTAATTCGCCCTCGCCGGCGGAAAGGCCCGCGGCCCGTTTCAGCTCGTCGCGGAGGAAGATAGCCTCCAGCGCAAGCGCCGGCTGCGTGCGCTGATGGGTGGCGATTTCCGTGTTCAATGTTGCGGCGGCCTCGCCTACGGTGCCGGCTTTGTCGTCGAGGTCGTCCACGCTCTTAAGCAGCTCGGCCGCCTCGACGAGGCGGGCCTTGAGGCCCTTCGCAGCCTTGAACTTGCCCATCACTCGCTGTTGCAGCGTGCTTTCCTGCGCTTGGTAAATGATAGGATCGGTCTTCTTGAGCGGCACGATGAAATGGCCGTCCTTCTTCATTTCGCGTTTGGCGACCTCGAGCCACTTTTTCCAGTCGTCCGTGATAACATCCGGCACGAGGTCTTTTTGGATTTGGTCTAAGGAGGCCTTGCCGCCGTGGCTCTTAAGAACCAGTTGGATGACGCCGAGGTGGTCGCGAGCGGCCATTTGGCGCAGGCCAGGCAGGTCAGCGGCCTTCTTGGCGAGGATGTGGTCGGCCGGAATGGCTTTTAGCGACTCAGCGGCAAAGGACAGATCCATCTTGTGACCAGGTTTGCCCTGAAAATCGATCGTGAACTGGCAGAAAACCGTGTCCACGGTGGTGATGCGTCCAAAGCCCCAGCTCTTGTGGGCGCAATAGCCGCCTTGGGCAAGGGTCAGGAGGGGGTCAATGTGCTTGCTGCCGATTTTACCCGCGACGGCCAACTTTTCGAGTTCTTCTCTCATAGTTCCAAAATGCTCGCGCTCTGCGAAATGTCCGCCATTGTTACGCCGTGCAGCGAGCAACACCAAGAGAAATTTCCGGTGAACATGTGAAAAGGGCAAATTCGAAACCGTTTCGCAGGCCTGATGGCAGACCAAGTGGCAAAAAGTCAGGCGCGAGCGGCGGCTTCCGCAAGAAGTTTGGCCGGCCTGAATCCACAAACCAAGCGGGCGCAACCGGTTCCCACGCCGGAAAGTTCTACGAGCGATACGCAAAGTCGCCAAAGCCTCAGCTCGATGAAGCCCGTGACGAACGAACCGGCCCGCCGCGTTCCCGTTGGCTACAATCCAGCGAACGCGCCGAACGCATCCCCTCGTCAGCGAGCACGCGGGATTTTAGTAGCCGGGACGAGCGAGTTGTTCCTCGTCCCGCATCACGTCGAGAAGATTATCGGCGGCGAGACGAGGCTCCTCAGGGAGACCGAATGTCCTCCAGTGAGCGAACTCAGCGTTTAAGCACTTCGTCTGGCTATCACCGTGCTTTCCAAGCACGCCCACGCTCTGAAGACAAAGGCAGGCGAAATGATTGGCGAAACGACCCCTATGACGATCGCAGGGAGCGGTCGCCCCAGCGCTCGAGCAGTGACAGCAGGCATCGTTTTCCGCGCGCTGAAGGCCTTACCCGCAAGCCAGTCCGGCCCGCACCCCATTTGGTGAAGCGCATCATCCGCTCCGATGGCGCGAAGGCAGACCAGCGGCCTTTGACGCCTGAACCCGCGCCTGCCGCCGTTCAAGTGGCGCGGGCGCGTGAGGTCGCCGCGCGCGTTTTGCTACGTCGTCTTCACGCGAGCGCCTTCATTGAGGATCTACTTGAGGACGCATTTATCAATACGAAGATGCGGGCCGATGACCGTCGGCTTGCGCAGGAACTGGTGTATGGCTGCGTGCGTTGGCAGGGCACGCTTGACTGGCTTGTAGCGCGCCGCACGGAGGAGCGTGCTCAGCTTGCCCCCGTTCAGATTTTCCTGCGGCTGGGGCTTTATCAGCTCTTCTTTCTCGACCGTATCCCGCCGCATGCCGCCTGTTATGAAACTGTGGAACTGTCCAAGCAACTGGGCTGCGGCAACCAGTCCAACTTCATAAACGCCATCCTTCGCCGCAGCGAAGCCGAGCGTGAAATTATCGAAGCCGAGTTGGCCGACCTGCGCGAGGCCGCACCGCATCTGGGCTGTTCTCACCCAGAATGGCTGGTGAAGAAGTGGACAGTTCGTTGGGGAGCGGCCGACACTCGCAAGCTGCTGGAGTGGAATAACTCCGCGCCCGCCACCCACGTCCGCGTCAACACCCTTAAGACCTCGCCCGCTGCGCTAATCGAACGGTGGCGGCTGCGCGAAAATTTGGAATACGACCTCGCTTCTTGTCCCTGGGCTGAGGACGGTCACGTGCTTACGCTAAAAACACACCCCTCTCTGACTTCATTGGGCAGTTTCCGCGACGGCTGGTTCTACGTACAGGATCCGAGCACGTTGCTCGCCGTGCAGGCGCTGGATGCTTGGGCCGGCGAAAGTATCCTCGACCTTTGTGCCGCCCCCGGTGGGAAGACTTGTTTCCTCGCGCAGAAAATGGAGAACGACGGTGAGTTGCTTGCCTGCGATTTATCAGCCGATCGTCTCAGGCTTGTAGCAGAGAACTCCACTCGGTTGGGCGTGACCTGCGTGAAGACATTGGCCCTCGGCGAGCATCCAGATCAGGCGCTGTTTGGCAGGCGGTTCGACAAAATCCTCGTGGATGCGCCGTGCTCAAATACAGGGGTGCTGCGGCGTCGCCTTGACCTCCGCTGGCGGTTGCGGCCGGAGGAGATCACCCGCTTGCGCGGAACCCAGTTAAAATTGCTCGCGCTCGCCGCTAAGCACCTCAAGCCCGGCGGCACGCTGGTTTACAGCACCTGCAGCTTAGAGCCGGAGGAGAATACGGAAGTGGTAAAGGAATTCCTCACCGTTCAACCGACGTTCAAGCTGGAGTCTGAGCGCGAGCTTGTGCCGTTTCGCGATCACGTGGACGGGGCTTATGTGGCGAAGCTGCGGCAGGAGTCGTAAACATTTCCCCAGCGCTTCTTACTTATCAGAGCTTGCCCTTTGTTATCTGTAGTTGAATTCCGGAGTTAGGGCTTGTCCAAGCATCAGCCGCAAATTGATTCACCCCTTTTGATCATGAGCGGCCTTCGAAATTAAGAATTGAGGGAATTAAGCATTCAGGTTCATCCATGCTTTGCTCCAACCTGCCCTGACAACTAATCCTTTAACGATTCAAGTTGCTCTAACGGAACGAAAAACGGATAGAGCTTTGCCTTGCTGCGCGGTCCTTCCGACCGGATTTTTAGGCCTGTGTTATTGATCTCGAAATCACGAACGTAGCGGCCCGCAAGCACTTGGTCGTACTTGCCAGCACTGCGCACGCCCAGCGCCACGCGCAGGCCGGTGAAGCCCGCCCGCTGTTTAGTAAGGGCGACCGAGGTGGCATTCCACGCACGATCTGCTAGCTGCCGTCGGATGGCGGCCGAGGCTTTTTGTAGTCCGGGCACGCGCACGAGGAAAATCACCCGGTCCTGATGCACCTCGCAGAATGTGGTAAACACGGGCGCGTTGGTTCCTGCCACGGCTGCCTCAGGCCGGGCGCGCGCCTCCGCGAGGTAGGCGTCACCGAAAGTCTGGGCAAATGAGTAGGCCAGTTCGATGTCCTTTAGCGTGCCACCCAGCATGTTGCCTTCCTGCGCCTCCGTGACTCGTCGATCGGCCAATTCAAATTCTGCGGTGCCTGGTCCCCGCGCCGGTTCGCCGATGTGTCCCTGTGCCACGGCCCACACGAGCCAGCCGATACTTAGCCACAATGCGAGTGATAGGCCTGTCATCATGAGGCCCAAGGCGCGCATTGATCCACTTGGTGGGGCGCTGGTCTGATGCTGGGCGCAGGCGGCGGCGGCTCGTGCGTGACCGACCTGCCGCGTAAGTGTCTCAAGTGTCGCATCCCGACCTCCGCGTGCGTTGTGGCGGATGGTGCTGATCACCCAGACGGGTCCGGGAATGCCCCACCAACCGAAGCAGCAGGAAATGAGCGAATGCCTAAACGCTTGGCCGAAGCTGTCTTCTCCGGCGCGCATGAGGATAGGTTTAGTAGTATGCTTGAAAGAAATTAGCAGCGACCAGCAGTGCTCGAATACCAGAAATCGCCCACCCGCGATCACTTCTCGCTCGGCGTCCGTCAGCGTGGCTTCGTCCATTTCCTCGACGCTCCGGCGCAGGAACGTGGTTTTGGAGGGCACCGGCGCGCTGGCGACGTCCGCGACGTCCGCTTGGGCCCCGCCCGCTTCGGCCCCGCCCGCTTCGGCCCGCTGTTGCCGGTGTTCCAGAAAGCGGCTGACTGGCTGCCAGTTTTGCTCGCCCTCGTAGCAGACGAGATCACCCGCCTTCAGTTCGCCCGAGGCCGACATTTCCTCAATCGCTCCGTCCGGGTAGGGACCGAGTTTTTGTCCGCGTCGCAGGATGAAGAAATTCATGTCCGTAACCCGCCCAAGCACCGCCTCTGTCCGTGGGTGCCAAGAAAAAGCTGCGGTTCCTCTAGCCGCACCGCGCCCGAAACACAACGTAAAACAGGCCGCGCGTCGCCCCGGCGGCTCAGGGCTTCGCTCCAGAAATTTCGGCCAGCAACTTGAAGAAGCCGCGCTTGCGCGCGCTGCTGATGCCCCAGTTCACCGGCACGCTCTGGTAGCCCTCGGCGAAGCCCTCGTCCTTCATGCGGAAGTCGAAGTAGCCCCAGCCCGCGCCCACGCTCACGGCGGCGAGGAAGTTGTTCATGGGCTGGTCGAAGTTAAAGTGGTCGTCCTCGTTGAACAGAATCGGCTTGGGCGTGTAGCCGGGCATCTGCCGCGTAAGCCGCACCATTTCCGCGATCCGGTCGGGCAGTGACACACCGTTGCCGTGCAGCAGCAGGAAGTCTGAGGCGCGCACCACGTTCTCGCGCGGAATCTGGTTGCCGCCGTAGCTCGTGGACACCAGCAGGCGGCGGTCGCCGCGCTTGGCATCCTTCACCCGCTCGATCAGCTCATGCACCCGCTCGGGTTTCAGGATCGCGTGGTCGTAACGGACGTTGCACTCGTTGTTGACCTCCACGACCACGTTGCGCCAGCCGCCGTCGAGCAACCACTTGGTCGCATTGTCCGTGGCGCGGACCACGGCGACTTCGTCCTTCAGGCGCTCGTCCTGCCCGAAGTAGAAATAGCCTAGGATGACCACCATCCCCAGTTCGTCGGCCCGGTCAAGCACGCGCGCCATGCGGGCTGCAAACGGCGGGCGCAGCTCGCCCTCCGGCGTGAAGGCGTTGTTGTCCCACGGCTGCTCTTTCGAGTAACCCTGCGGCGAGCCGCCCTGAAAATTCACCGTGACGCCCAGCAGGCCGTGCCGCCGCCACTCGGGCATCGCGGCGAGGAATTCGCGCGTGTTGCGCCCGGCATCCCACTGCTTGGTGTCGGGATACGCCCAGCGCCCGACCGTCTCCGCGTTCAAATCATCGAACGTGGCCTGCACCATGCGCGAGTTGAAGAGCAGGCCCTGGATCTTCCGCCCGTTCCACTGGTGGCCCTCGTAGGTCGGCTTGCCGTTGATGTGAAACTCCTCGCCGACGATGGCCACCGTGGTCTTGCGCGCCGGCTCGGCGGCCGGGCTGGCAAGCAGCAGGGCGAACAGCACGGTGATGGAAAATTCTGTTCTCATCTCAGCGGTAAGGTTGATGTAGTGCCACCTTCGTTGCCTTTTTGCCGCGCAGCTTCATGTTCAGGAACTCCACGCCCACGCTGAAGGCCATCGCGAAGTAGATGTAGCCCTTGTTCACGTGCTGGTGGCAGCCCTCGGCCACGAGCATCGTGCCGATCAGGATGAGAAACGCCAGCGCCAGCATCTTGATCGTCGGGTGCCGGTCCACGAAGGCGCTGATCTGATCCACGAAGATCAGCATCACGATCATCGCGATGATGACCGCCGCGATCATCACCGGAATCTGCTTCACCATGCCCACCGCCGTGATCACGGAATCCAGCGAGAACACGATGTCAATAAGCAGGATTTGGATGATGACACTTACAAACGTCGGCGCGAGATGGTTCGTGACCGCGCCGTCCTCGCCCTCGAGCTTCTCGTGGATTTCCTTCGTGCTCTTCGCGATGAGGAACAGCCCGCCCAGCAACAGGATGAGATCCTTGCCCGACACCGCAAGGTCCCAGCTGAAAATCCGCGCCTGCCAAAAGGGCTTATCCAGCGACACCAGCCAGGCCAGCGAACACAGCAGCAGGATGCGCGTGATGAGCGCGAGCGAGAGGCCGACCTTGCGCGCCTTGGCCTGCTCGGCGGCGGGCAGCTTGCCACTGAGGATCGAGATGAAGATCAGGTTGTCGATGCCCAGCACGACCTCCAGCAACGTGAGCGTGAGCAGGCTGATCCAGATTTGTGGGTCCGTGAGCCAATCCATATTTTGACGCAGGGTATGGCGGTAAAGCGAGCTTGCCAACCCGGAACGCCGCATTCTGATTTTCAAAAATCAGCTATAAGTGCCTTACCTAATTTCTAACTCTTGGTCATACTCTGCGCTGGTAATATGTGGTCGGGATTGACCCGCTATGCCGGCAATGAACCCGCCACGATTCAAGCTGACTCGCTTTGCCTCCTTCGCCAACGACCCAAGCCATGGCATCCCTGCTTCTTAGGATTTGTACCAGACTCCCAAGAAGTCGGATCTGGAGAGCGTGGAGTACCGAAAAGTAATTCAGCGTTGCTGACGCTTCTGCAACACCGCTTGCTTGGTCTTCTTCACTAACCGAACGTTTCGAATAAGCATTGTCTTATCCACGGCTTTGCACATGTCGTAGATGGTCAGCGCAGCTACGGTGACAGCGGTGAGAGCCTCCATCTCTACGCCGGTCTGTGCGGCAATTTTTGCTGAGGCCGTGATGAGCACGCGGTCGCGGGCGGCGGGAATCTCGAAGGTGACTTCACAGTGCGTAATAGGCAGTGAGTGGCAAAGGGGAATCAACTCGCCGGTCCGCTTTGCGGCCTGGATTCCCGCCAGCCGCGCGGTGGCAAGGACGTTGCCCTTGGTAATGGCGTTGGATGCGATTAGTTTTAGTGTCGTCGACAAGAGGCGGATTTCTCCTCTTGCGACGGCCTCACGCAGGACGACGGGTTTGGCGGACACATCCACCATGCGGGCTTCGCCAGTGCGGGTGAGATGGGAGAGGCGTTTCATGGAATCAAAGATTACTGGCCCACGCGCGCACCACTCGCCGCACGTCCTCGCCGACAGTGAGCTTGGGTTGCACGAACTTCGGCGTGAACCACGGGAACGCGCCGAGCAAATCGTGTGTGACGAGGATTTGCCCGTCGCAGTCCGGGCCGGAGCCGATGCCGATGGTCGCGAAGGGAAACTGCGCGGTGATTTCTCGCGCCACGGGCGGCGTGACGAGTTCGAGCACGACGGCGGGTAAGTCGGCTTCCGCGAGTGCGGCGGCGTCATCGAGGAGCTTGGCGCGACCGGCGTCGTCCTTGCCCTTGACACGGTATTTGCCGCCTTCCTCCAAGACGTGCTGGGGCAGCATCCCGAGGTGGCCGATGACCGGGATGCCCACCGACTGGATGGCGCGGATTTGCGGGAGGATGTCGCGTCCGCCTTCCGCTTTCACGGCCTCGGCCCCGGCAGCGACAAGGCGTTGCGCGCTGCTGACGGCTTGCTCGGGCGACTGGTAGGTGTGATATGGCAGGTCGCCCACGACCAACGCGCGCGGACGAGTGCGAGCGACCGCGCGGAGGTGATGCTCCATTTCGGCGAGCGTGACGTGCGTGGTGTCCGGGTAGCCAAGCACCACCATGCCGAGCGAATCGCCAACGAGGATGATCGGAATGCCGGCCTCATCAAGTAAGCGGGCCATCGGGTAATCGTAGGCCGTCAGCGCGGCAATACGTTGCCGTGCGGCTTTCATGGCGCGAATAGCGGCGGGCGTGACTTTGGCGGCGGCGCTCACATGGGAGAGCAAACCTCAAAGCAGGTCAGGCTTCCAGCCTGACTTCCATCTTTCACTCGCACGGACGATAGGCGGGTATGGAATTACTCACGATTTGATCGCCTTGAGGCGGATTGGTTCACCACCAAATCACAAGCAAAAGCTCGTTGATTTTCAAGCAGTGGGCCTGATCTGCATCAAGGCAAGTTCGTCTTGCCCATCAAGTAGCGGTCGCATTCACGGGCGGCACCCCGGCCCTCGTTGAAGGCCCAGACGACGAGGCTTTGGCCGCGGCGGCAGTCACCGGCGGCGAAGACGTTCGGGAGCGTAGTCTGGAATTTTCCGTGATCGGCTTTCACGTTGGAACGCGGGTCGCGCTCGACGCCCAAGGCTTCGAGAAGCGGCTGTTCTGGTCCGAGGAAGCCCATTGCCAGCAGCACGACTTGCGCGGGGAGGACCCGTTCAGTGCCGGGGACGTTCTTCGGCACAAATTGGCCTTTGTCGTTTTTGGCCCATTCGATATTGACGAGGTGAATGGCTTTGAGATTGCCCTTGTCATCGCCTTCAAACTTCGTGGCAGTGGTGAGGTAAATGCGCGGATCATCGCCGAACTTCGCTTTTGCCTCTTCTTGGCCATAGTCGAGCTTGTAGGTCTTAGGCCATTCGGGCCATGGATTGTCTTTCGCACGTTCTAGTGGTGGCTTGGGAAGAATCTCGACTTGCACAAGGCTCTTGCAGCCATGCCGCATGGAGGTGCCCACGCAGTCAGTGCCGGTGTCGCCGCCACCGATGACGACGACGTCTTTGCCGGCGGCGTCGATCGCAGGCCTTTTGCCGTCAAGCAGGGCCTTGGTGTTGCCGTGGAGGAATTCCATGGCGAAGTGAACGCCCTTCAACTGACGACCTTCGATGGGGAGGTCGCGGGGCTTGGTCGCACCGGTGGCGAGGACGACGGCGTCGAACTCCTCCATGAGTTGCTTGGCGGTCAGGTCCTTGCCGACTTCGACGTTGCAAATAAATTTTACGCCCTCCTCTTCCAGCAACTTGATACGGCGAAGCACGACTTCCTGCTTGTCGAGCTTCATGTTGGGAATGCCATACATGAGGAGGCCGCCGGGTCGGTCGGCGCGCTCGAAGACGTGTACCTTATGGCCGGCTTTGTTGAGCTGTGCGGCAGCACTGAGGCCAGCAGGGCCTGATCCAATCACGGCGACTTTTTTACCGGTACGATTCGCGGGTGGTTCGGGCTTGATCCAGCCATTTGCCCACCCGTGGTCAATGATGCTGCACTCGATATTCTTGATGGTGACGGCGGGCGAACTTATGCCCAGCACGCAGGAACCTTCGCAGGGCGCGGGGCAGATGCGGCCAGTAAACTCGGGGAAGTTGTTGGTTTTGTGCAGGCGCTCGAGTGCGTCTTGCCAAAGTCCGCGATAGACGAGGTCGTTCCACTCGGGAATGAGGTTGTTAATGGGACAGCCGCTGGCCATGCCACTAATGAGCTGCCCGGTGTGGCAGAAGGGCACGCCACAATCCATACAGCGTGCGCCTTGCTGGCGAAGGGCCGGCTCAGGCATGTGGTCGTGAAACTCACGCCAGTCGGTGATTCGCGTCAACGGAGAGCGGTGAGCGGGAAGTTCGCGATTGAATTCGAGGAATCCGGTGGGTTTGCCCATGTCAGTGGATGAAAATTTATTCGGTGTAGGGTAAGAACCTTGGCGTTGGCGTCATCAGCCACCGCCGACCCGGGCGGCGTCTTTTGAGTTCGCCTCGAACGCGGCGTTAAGGGCGTCGTCCCCAGTAAGCCCGGCGGCTTGCGCCTTCTTGATGGCTTGCAACACGCGTTCGTAATCTTTAGGCATCACCTTCACGAACTTTGGCACGTTGTCCTTCCAAAGCGCGAGCACGTTACGTCCCTTTTCTGAGCCGGTATGCGAGACGTGCTTCTCGATGAGGGCACGCAGATCGGCAACTTCTTCGACATCAGTGAGCTTCTGCAGCCCGACCATCTGCTGATTGCAGTTGCACGCGAAAGTACCGTCCTCATCCAGCACGTAGGCTACGCCTCCACTCATGCCCGCCGCGAAGTTGCGGCCCGTCTTGCCGAGCACGACGACTATACCGCCGGTCATGTATTCGCAGCCATGATCACCCACGGACTCGACGACCGCTTTCGCGCCGGAGTTACGGACGCAGAAGCGCTCGCCCGCCATGCCGCGGAAGTAGGCCTCACCGCTTGTCGCGCCATAAAGCGCGACGTTGCCGATGATCATATTTTCTTCGGCACGGAAGGTAGCTTTGTTAGGGGGAAAGATGATTAGGCGTCCACCGCTGAGACCTTTGCCGCAGTAGTCATTTGCGTCTCCCTCAAGACGAATCGTGACGCCAGGCGGGATAAACGCCCCGAGGCTCTGGCCCGCCGAGCCTTTGAAATGTAATTGCACTGTGTCATCAGGCAGGCCAGTTGCACCGTGGCGCCGCGTGATTTCGTTACCCAAAATCGTGCCGACGACGCGGTTGATGTTTCGAATGGGGAGCTGCACCACGACTTTTTCCTTCCGGTTGATCGCGGGCTCACATGCTCCAAGTAGGTGTGTGACGTCGAGCGACTTGTCGAGACCGTGATCCTGAGTCATTTGGCAATAGCGGCCTACGCTCGCGTCCACATCCGGCGAGTGCAGGATTGCTGAGAGGTCGAGGCCATGCGCCTTCCAATGATCCACCGCCTTACGAGCTTCGAGCCGGTCCACGCGGCCGACCATCTCTTCTACAGTCCGGAAGCCAAGCTGCGCCATGAGCTCGCGAACTTCCTGAGCGATGAAGGTCATGAAGTTAACGACGTGTTCTGGTGTGCCGGGAAAAATACCGCGCAGCTTGGGATCTTGCGTGGCAACCCCGACAGGGCAGGTGTTCAGATGGCAAACGCGCATCATGATGCAACCCATGGCTACGAGCGGGCCAGTGGCGAAGCCGAATTCCTCTGCGCCGAGCATCGCGGCGACGATGACGTCGCGACCGGTCTTTAGCTGGCCGTCGGTTTCGACTGCGATGCGCGAGCGCAAATTATTTAACACAAGTGTCTGGTGCGTCTCGGCGAGGCCGAGTTCCCACGGAATGCCCGCGTGCTTGATGGAGGTCTGCGGTGAGGCGCCGGTGCCGCCGTCGAAGCCAGAAATCAACACTACGTCTGCGTGCGCCTTTGCGACGCCTGCCGCAACGGTGCCGACACCGACCTCGGAGACGAGCTTGACGCTGACGCGTGCGCGGCGGTTGGAGTTCTTGAGGTCGTGAATCAACTCCGCGAGGTCTTCAATGGAGTAAATGTCATGGTGCGGCGGCGGTGAAATCAAACCGACTCCGGGCGTGGAGTGGCGGACCTTCGCCACCCATGGATAAACCTTACCGCCGGGGAGCTGGCCGCCTTCGCCGGGCTTCGCGCCTTGCGCCATCTTGATTTGCAGCTCCTGCGCGTTGGTCAGGTAGAGACTGGTGACGCCGAAGCGGCCGGATGCGACTT
>Ga0194131_10008450_pt1 | contig 13378 bp, 11 predicted proteins | sample TA2KigO120mmetaG_FD_148631 | JGI IMG/M metagenome (GOLD analysis project Ga0194131, IMG submission 148631) | Freshwater microbial communities from Lake Tanganyika, Tanzania - TA2015053 Kigoma Offshore 120m | ecosystem: Environmental > Aquatic > Freshwater > Lake | place: Tanzania: Lake... | reverse complement strand
CGACCGACCACAACGCGATCGCCCAGGCCAACACTACGGTGTACGACCGCCTGCTCGAGAGCGCGCCGCACGCGCTGCTCTCGGCGTCGTCGACCGACGTCGGCTTGCCCGCCGGCCAGATGGGGAATTCCGAGGTCGGCCACATGAACATCGGCGCCGGCCGGATCGTGGTGCAGGACCTGCCGCGGGTCGATGCCGCGATCCAGGACGGTGCGCTGTTTCGCGCGCCCGCGTTCGCCGCGCTGGTCGCGGCGCTCAAGGCGAGCGGCGGCCGCTGTCACCTGATGGGCCTGGTCTCGCCCGGCGGCGTCCACGCGCACCAGAATCATCTCGCCGCGCTCGCCCGCGAACTCGCGCGTCAGGGGGTGCCGGTCCTGATCCACGCCTTCCTCGACGGCCGCGATACCCCGCCGCGGAGCGCCCGCGACTTTGTCGCCGCGCTCGTGTCCGACCTGGGTCACGCCGCGGCGACCATCGCAACCGTCTCGGGCCGTTACTACGCCATGGACCGCGACCGGCGCTGGGAACGCGTCGCGCTGGCCCACGCCGCGATCGTCGAGGGCAAGGGCAAGCGGGCGGCGAGCGCGGACGAAGCGATCGCGCAGAGCTATCGCGACGAGGAGAGCGACGAGTTCGTACGCCCGACCGCAGTCGGCGACTACACCGGTGCCCGCGACGGCGATGCGATCTTGATGGCGAACTTCCGCGCCGATCGGGCGCGCGAAATCCTGAGCGCGCTGCTCGAACCGGCGTTCGACGGCTTTGCCCGCGCGCGGACCGTCCGCTTCGCGGCCGCGGTCGGCCTGGTTTCCTATTCGCGCGAGCTCGATCGACGCATGGGCGCGTTGTTGCCCGATCAGGACTTGACCGCGACCATGGGCGAAGTCCTCGCCCTAGCCGGCCTCGCCCAGCTCCGCGTCGCCGAAACCGAGAAATACGCGCACGTCACGTTTTTCTTCAACGGCGGCATCGAAACGACCTTCCCCGGCGAGGAACGGATCCTGGTTCCTTCGCCCAAGGTCGCGACCTACGACTTGAAGCCCGAGATGGCGGCGGTCGAGGTAACGGACAAGCTGGTCGCGGCGATCGCGTCGGGCCGTTTCGACTTCATCCTCGTCAACTACGCCAACACCGACATGGTCGGGCATACCGGCCGGATCGCCGCCGCGATCAAGGCGGTCGAGACCGTCGACCGATGCCTGGGCCGCCTCGTTGACGCGGTCGGCGCCGCCGGCGGCACGCTCTTCATCACCGCCGACCACGGCAACGCCGAGCAGATGTTCGACCCCGACACGCGCCAGGCCCACACCGCGCACACGACCGAGTTCGTCCCAGCGATCCTGGTCCATCCGCCGACGCCGGGCGTCGCGCTGCGCGACGGGCGCTTGGCCGACGTCGCTCCGACGCTCCTCGCGCTGCTCGGTCTGGCCCAACCGCGCGAGATGACCGGTCGTTCGCTGCTCACGCCCGCCGCCGCCACAGCCGAGGCGCGTCGTGTTCGGGCTTAAGGCCGGCGCCGCGCTCGGGATCGCGCTGGCAGGCGTCGCGCTCGCGCCGCCGCTTGCGGCCCAAGGGACCCCGACCGACGTCAAGGCGGCCGCCGAGATCGAGGCGCTCAAGGAGCAACTGATCGCCACGGCGCGCGCAGCCCAGGAGCAGGAGGACGTCGTCGCCGGCCTCGAGCGGCGGATCGCCGCCTACCGGATCGAAGCCGCGGCCCGCGAGGCGGAGATCGCCGAGCGCCGCGACCAGGTCGGGGCGAGTCTCGGCGCGCTCCAACGCTTCGCCCGTCGCCCGCCCGAAGCGCTCTTGGTGAGCAAGCTCACACCGGGCGATGCGCTCCGCAGCTCCTTCATCGCCGCCGCGCTGGTGCCTGAGCTCGAAAGCGAGGCGCGCCGGCTCAACGTACAGCTGACCGCGCTCCGCCGCCTCGAGATCGAAATCAAGACCGAGGCCGACCGCCTCGGCGCCGAGCACCGCCGGCTGGACGACGAGCGCCGGGCGCTCGATCAACTGCTCGAGCGCAAGCTCAAAGCCACGGGCCTTTCGACCGAAGCGAGCCGGCGTAGGGTTCGCGACCTCGCCAAAGTCGCCGACGAAGCCAAGGATGTGCCGGCGTTGATCGCCGGGATCGCCCGCGTCGAACCCGAGCCCAACCGCGCCCGACCCGGGGCGTCCGAGGCTGCCGCGGGCGCCCCCGGACCGCTCGCCCTGGCGACGCCCCGGCCGTTCGCGGCCGCGCGCGGGACGATGGTGGTCCCGGCGCGCGGTCGGATCGTCGCTTATTTCGGTCAGACCAACGAGCAGGGGATCAAGGAGCGCGGGCTCTCGATCGAGACGTTGCCGGCCGCGCGGGTGGTCGCCCCGCACGAGGGCCGCGTCGTGTTTGCCGGGCCGTTTCGGACCTACGGGCAACTCTTGATCCTTGCTCACGGCGCCGGATACCATACCTTGATAGCCGGACTCGCCCGCATCGACAGTGCGGTTGGCCAGAGCGTGATTGCTGGCGAACCGCTCGGACGCATGGCCGATGGCGGAAGCGAGCGGCCCGTGATGTACTTGGAAATGCGCCACGATGGCGCCCCGGTCGATCCGCTGCAATGGCTCGCCGCCTTGGAACGAAAGGTAAAGGGATGATGCGTAAGGTTGTCCTCGCGGGCGCGAGCGCGCTCCTGCTGGCCTGGACCGGCCCGGTGGCGGCACAAAACTCCGACACCTACCGCCAGCTCAATCTGTTCGGCGACGTGTTCGAGCGCATCCGGTCGGATTTCGTCGAAGAGGTCGGCGACAAGGACCTGATCGAAGCGGCGATCAAGGGCATGCTGTCGGCGCTCGATCCGCACTCGAGCTACCTGAACCCCGAGACCTACAAGGAAATGCAGGTCCAAACCCGGGGCGAGTTCGGCGGGCTCGGGATCGAAGTCAGCATGGAAAACGGCTTGGTCAAGGTGATCTCGCCGATCGAGGACACCCCGGCGTTCCGCGCCGGCGTCAAGCCGGGCGACTTCATCACGCATCTGGACGGCGAGCAGGTCCTCGGCCTCACGCTCCAGGACGCGGTCAAGAAGATGCGCGGGCCGGTCAATACCGACATCGTCATCACCATCCAGCGCGCCGGAGTCGAGAAACCCTTCAACGTCACGTTGAAACGGAGCGTGATCCCGATCAAGTCGGTGCGCGGCCGCGTCGAGGGCAACGTCGCCTACGTCCGCGTCGCGCAGTTCAACGAGCAGACCGAGTCCGGCCTCAAGGCGGCGATGGAAGAAGCCAAATCGAAGCTCGGCGGCAAGATGGAAGGGGTGGTGCTCGACCTGCGCGGCAATCCGGGCGGCCTGCTCGAGCAGGCGGTCGCGGTTTCGGACGCGTTCCTAGACCAGGGCGAAATCGTCTCGACCCGCGGGCGCCGCAGCCAGGACTCCAAGCGCTATAATGCCCGCAAGGGCGATCTAGCCGAGGGCAAGCCGATCGTCGTCCTCATCAATGGCGGCTCGGCGTCGGCCTCGGAGATCGTCGCCGGCGCCCTCCAGGACCACAATCGCGCCGTCGTTCTGGGCTCGAAGTCGTTCGGCAAGGGCTCGGTCCAGACCATCATGCCGCTCGGCCAGTACGGCGCGCTCCGGCTCACCACCTCGCGCTACTACACACCGTCGGGGCGCTCGATTCAGGCCAAGGGCATCGAGCCCGACGTGACCGTTCTGACGGCGCGCGACATCGCCGACGCGCGCAGCGAAGCGAGCTTGCGCGGCCACCTCGCCAACCCGCAGGACGGTAAGGCCCCGACCGGCGCGTCGACACCGCCGGTCGCGGCGCAGCCGGCAACCCCACCGCCGCAAGCGACGGCGCCGCAGGGTGACCGGCCACCCGGCACCGACGCCGAGGACATTCAGCTCACGCGCGCGCTCGAGATCGTGCAGCAGATCAAGCTGCGCGGGGTCAAGGGCGCGGTGGCGGCCGCGGCGAGCTCGCAGTCCACGGTAAAGAACTAGCCGGCGCGACGACGAACTCGTGGCGAAAGAGCCCGCGGCACCGAAAAAACGCGGAACGATTCAGAAGCCGGTGGCGGTCCGCGCCGCGGCCGCGCCGCGGCGGCGGCGCCTTTCCGTCGCCTGGGTACCGCTTTCGATCGCTGCCGGCGGCAGCGCCGCGCTCCTCGCCGCCTTCGTCGGCTTCGTCCTCTATGCCGATGCCGACCGCGCCAAGCGGAAACCCGCCTACCTCGCGCTCGCACCGCTGCCCTCCCTGGTCGCCCCCGAGACCACGGCGAGCACGGGCGAATCGCCATCGGCAGTAACCGCTCCGGCGGCGCCCGCAGCCGCTGCCCCGGCCGCGGCCGGTTCCGGCCCCAAAATGCCGGCGGTCGCCCGCGACCCGGTCGCGGTCCAGCCAGTACCGCCCACGGGAACGGCGGCCCCGGGGACCCGGCCCGAGGTCGCCGCAGTGCCGCCGGCTGGTGGCACCGCACCGCCTCCCACCGCGAGCGCTCCGGGCGCCAGACCGCAAGCGACAACGGCCGCCGCTACGCCCCCACCGGCCACCCCGGCCCCGGCCGCGCCGCCGGTGGCGGCTGCGAGCCCCCCTGGCGCAAAACCGCCAGCCGCCGCGCCGGCCACACCGAGCCAAACTGCCAAGAGCGAGGCGGCCGTACCGCCCAAGACCGAGCCGCCGCCGGCACCGAAGGCTGAAATCCCGAGCCGGATCGCGCTCGGCCCGGTGCCGGACCCGGCGCTCGTCGCCAAAACACCGAGGGGGCCGCTTCCCGTGGTCGCGTCCAATGGGCGCAAAGCCTGGGAAGTCTACGCCCGCCCGTTCGCCGACGACGGTCAGCGTCCCCTGATCGCCGTCCTGCTGTCCGGCGTCGGCTTGAGCCAGTCGGCGACTAAGACCGCGATCCAGCAATTACCCGGCCAGGTGACGCTCGCCTTCGCCGCTTACGCCCCCAACGTCGACCGCCAGATCGCCGAGGCGCGCGCCGCCGGCCACGAGGTCATGCTGCAGTTGCCGATGGAGCCGATCAATTATCCCGCCAGCGATCCCGGTCCGCACACGCTCCTCACCTCGCTCACCGCGACCGAGAACATCGATCGCATGGAGTTCATCTTGAGCCGGTTCGCCGGCTATGTCGGCGTCACCAGCTACATGGGATCGCGCTTCACCACCTCGCTCGACCACATGCGTCCGGTGATGAGCGCGCTCAACCAGCGCGGGCTCCTGTTCCTCGACGGCGATGCCGTCGAAGGCAGCGTGACGCGGACCTTGAGCCGCGAGCTTGGGCTGCCGAGCGTCGTCAACCACCGCGTGCTCGATCGCCAAGCCTCGCGCGCCGCGATCGACACCCACCTGATCGAGCTGGAACAACTCGCCAAAGCCGAGGGCGTCGCGATCGGCCTCGGCCATCCGTTCCCGGTGACGATCGAGCGGGTGACGCAGTGGGCGCCGACGTTGAAAGAGAAGGGCATCGCGCTGGCGCCGATCTCGGCCGCGATCAAACGCCAGCAGGCGCGCTAACCGTGGCCAAGGCCCGCGCGGCGCTGCCCTATCGTTGTTCGGTCGGGATCATGCTCTTGAACGTCCACAACCAGGTGCTGGTGTGCCAGCGCGCCGACCAGGACGGGCCGGCCTGGCAGATGCCGCAGGGCGGAATCGACAAGCATGAATCGCCGCGCGCGGCGGCGCTCCGCGAGCTCGAGGAAGAAATCGGCACCGCCAAGGCCGAAATCATCGCCGAGACCCGGGGCTGGCTCGCCTACGACCTGCCAACGGCGATTCAAGCCAAGGTGTGGGGTGGCCGTTACCGCGGACAAAAGCAGAAATGGTTCGCGATGCGCTTCTTGGGGCGCGATCGCGATATCCGGCTGGATGCCCACCATGAGCCCGAGTTCACGGCGTGGCGCTGGCTCGACGCCGACGAGCTGCCGGCACTCACGGTGTCGTTCAAGCGCGCGGTCTATCGCGACGTGATCCAGGCGTTCAGGGCGCTACTGAAACCGCCGCGCGCCAGGCGGCCCGCTCAAGCCGCGACCCGCTCCAGGTAGCGGACGCGGGCACGGAAGAGCCACCACGCGGCGCGGGTGACCGCCTCGGCGATCCGTCCCTGCGGGTCGATCCCGACCGCTTTCATCACCATGCCGAGGCCGCGCTGGACGTGGCCGTAGCGATAGAGCGGAAAGGCGCGCCGGGCATAGGCGCGGCTGAAGGCGCGGCGCTCGTAGGGGCCGGGCGCGCCGGAGCCGCAGTAGAACGCGTAGGCGAGTTCGTCGTCGTCGCTCTCGGCGAGCCGAACGAGCGAGGCGCGCACCCGGTCCCACAGGCCCGACCGCTCGGCGTCGCGGTAGCGCTGCGAATTCGAGTAGAACAGCTTGTAGTGGCGGAATTCATCGCCGGCGATCTTGGCGCAGATCTGCTTCAAGACCGGCTCGTCGGCGGCATCGCGCATCGCGCTGTAGAACGAACTGGTGCCGACCTCGACCACGCAGCGCGCGACCAGCTCGTTGGTGCGGTTGCCGCGGACCGACTGGGTGGCATCGAGCGGCAGGATGTGGCCCTGCTTGAAACGCGCGAAGCTCGCGTCGAAGTCGAAGGTCGGGTCGGCGAGCTCGGCCCAGCGCCGGAGCGCCATGCCGTGCTGCACTTCCTCCGCCCCCCACGCGCGCGCCGCGTCCTGGAACGCGGGATCGTCATGGAACACGTTGCAGAGATAGGTGACGTAGTCGTCGCTATGGTGCTCGACCATCGCCGCCGCCTTGACGGCGAGCAAGAGGTCGGGATCGACCTTCGCGCGATCGAACGCCTCCCACGCGATATCGGCGAGCGTCCAATGCCGTCCCATCGTTTACCTCCCCCGTATTACGACCTACAGGAGACCCCAGGCGTACTGCTGCGTACTTTTTGTTATCGGCGAATGTTAGTCAGATCGCGGCCCGTCCACAACCTCGGGCGAACCCTAAGTGCGGCGGCAGGCGACAGTATCCGACCGAGGAAAGGCCGGCGGCAGCCGGCGGCCCTGGCGGCGCGCGGCCCTAACCGAGCGCGGCGATCAGCTCTTCGAGCTGGCTGACGAGGTGATGGGCGCGGTGGCGCTCGTCGTCGGTGGTGGCGTCGGCCAGGTCCTCGCGCGCGTCCTTGAGCTGCTGGTCGAGCGCGGCGCGATCGAGGGCGTCGACTTCGACCGCCTGCTCGGCGAGCACCGTGCAGCGCTCGGCCGTGACCTCGGCGAAGCCGCCGCGGACGAAATAGCGGACCGGCTCGGCGCCCTCGCCGTGGACGGCGACGATCCCGGGTCGCAGCGAGGACACCAGCGCCTGGTGTCCGGCCATGGCGCCGAAATAACCCTCCGAACCCGGCACCACCACCATCTCGGCTTCGGTCGAAACCAGGAGCCGGTCGGGCGATACCAAGTCGAAGGCGATCTTGTCGGCCATGGGGGTTCCCAGTTGGGCGCAGCGGGTGCCTAGGCGGCTTCGGCCGCCATCCGCTTCGCTTTCTCGACAGCCTGGTCGATCGTGCCGACCATGTAGAACGCCGCCTCGGGCAGGTCGTCATGCTGACCCGACACGATCTCCTTGAAGCCGCGAATGGTCTCCTCGAGCGGCACGAACACGCCGGGCAGGCCGGTGAACACCTCGGCGACATGGAACGGCTGCGACAGATAACGCTGGATCTTGCGGGCGCGCGCGACGGTCAGCTTGTCGTCCTCGGAGAGCTCGTCCATGCCGAGGATCGCGATGATGTCCTGAAGCGACTTATAGGTCTGCAGCACCCGCTGCACGTCGCGCGCGGTCTTGTAGTGGTCCTCGCCGACGATGCGCGGATCGAGCACGCGCGAGGTCGAGTCGAGCGGGTCGACCGCCGGGTAGATGCCGAGCTCGGCGATCTGGCGCGACAAAACCGTGGTTGCGTCCAAGTGCGCGAACGAGGTCGCCGGCGCCGGGTCGGTCAAGTCGTCGGCGGGGACGTAGATCGCCTGCACCGAGGTGATCGAGCCCTTGTTGGTCGAGGTGATGCGCTCTTGGAGCGTGCCCATGTCGGTCGCGAGCGTCGGCTGATAGCCGACCGCGCTCGGGATGCGGCCGAGGAGCGCCGACACTTCCGAGCCGGCCTGGGTGAAACGGAAGATGTTGTCGATGAAGAGCAGCACGTCCTGGCCTTCCTCGTCGCGGAAATACTCGGCGACGGCAAGCGCCGACAGGCCGACGCGCGCCCGCGCGCCGGGCGGCTCGTTCATCTGGCCGTAGACCAGCGACACCTTGGAGCCGGGGCCGTCGAGCTTGATGACCCCCGACTGCACCATCTCGTGATAGAGGTCGTTGCCTTCGCGGGTGCGCTCGCCGACGCCAGCGAACACCGAGTAACCGCCGTGCGCCTTGGCGATGTTGTTGATGAGTTCCTGGATGATGACGGTCTTGCCGACGCCGGCGCCGCCGAACAGGCCGACCTTGCCGCCCTTGGCGTAGGGCTCGAGCAGGTCGATGACCTTGATGCCGGTGACGAGAATTTCGGTTTCGGTCGATTGGTCGACAAACGCCGGCGCCGAACGGTGGATCGGCGCCTTTTTCTTGGTGACGAGCGGACCGCGGTCGTCGATCGGCGCGCCGATGACGTTGATCAGACGGCCGAGCGTCTCCGGTCCAACCGGGATCAGGATCGATTCGCCGGTATCGACCACCTCGGTGCCGCGCACGAGGCCGTCGGTCGAGTCCATCGCCACCGTCCGCACCGTCGATTCGCCCAGGTGCTGCGCCACTTCCAGCACCAGCCGCTGGTTGTTGTGGGTGCATTCGAGCGCATTCAAGATCGCCGGCAGGTGGCCGCCGTCGAACTGAACGTCGACGACGGCGCCGATCACCTGCTTGATGCGTCCGACAGCGTTGGTAGCCATGGTTGTGCTCCGAAAAATCCTCTCGATCAGACCGCTTCCGCGCCGGAAATGATCTCGATCAGTTCCTTGGTGATGATCGCCTGGCGGGCGCGGTTCATGCGGATCGTCAACCGGTCCACCATGTCGGCGGCGTTGCGGGTGGCGTTGTCCATCGCCGTCATGCGCGCGCCCTGCTCGCTCGCGGCGTTTTCCAACAGCGCGCGATAGATCTGGATCGCCAGGTTGCGCGGCAGCAGATCGGCCAGGATCTCGGGCTCGCCGGGCTCGAATTCGAAAAAGGTCTTGGCGTCGCCGTCCTTGACCTCGGGCACTTCGGCCGGGATCAGCCGCTGGCGTGTCAGCACTTGGGCGATCACCGACTTGAAGCGGTTGAAGAAAAGGTCGCAGACGTCGATCTCGCCCCGTTCGAACAACTCGATCACCTTGGCCGCGACTGGTTGGGCGAAGTCGAACGACATCCGCTTGATGCCGGCGAAATCGTAGGACGCGACGATCTTGTCGGCGAACTCGCGCTTCAGCATGTCGCGGCCTTTGCGGCCGAGGCACAGAATCTTGACGGTTTTGCCGGCCTCCAGGAGGCCGCGGATATGGCGGCGCGCGCCGCGCACGATCGAGGTGTTGAAGCCGCCGCAGAGGCCGCGATCGGCGGTGGCGACGATCACCAGATGCACGGCGTCCTTGCCGGTGCCGGCGAGCAGCGGCGGCGCTGAAGCCTTGTCGGCGACCGCGCCGGCGAGGGTCGCGATCATCCGCTCCATCCGGGCCGCATAGGGGCGGGCGGCCTCGGCCGCTTCCTGCGCGCGCCGGAGCTTCGACGCCGCGACCATCTTCATCGCCTGCATGATCTTGCGCGTCGATTTAACGCTCGTGATCCGCTTGCGTTGGTCTTTGAGGCTGGGCATGGCGGCCGCCGGTCCGGGTATCGTTTACGCGAACGCCTTGGCGAAGGCGTCGAGGATGCCTTTGAGCTTGGCCTCGGTGTCCTTGGTGATCTCGCGTTTGTCGCGGATGTCGGCGACGACATCGGCGTGTTGGCTGCGCATGTGGCGGAGGAACTCGGCCTCGAAGCGCGTGACCTTGCCGACCTCGATACCGTCGAGATAGCCGCGCACCCCGGCGAAGATCGACACCACCTGCTCCTCGACCGGCATCGGCGTGAATTGCGGCTGCTTCAGGAGTTCGGTGAGCCGTGCGCCGCGCGCGAGCAGGCGCTGGGTCGAGGCATCGAGATCGGACGCGAACTGGGCGAACGCCGCCATTTCGCGGTATTGCGCGAGCTCGAGCTTGATCGAGCCGGCGACCTGCTTCATCGCTTTGATCTGGGCCGCCGAGCCGACGCGGCTCACGGAGATGCCGACGTTAATCGCCGGGCGGACGCCCTGATAGAACAGGTCGGTCTCGAGGAAGATCTGCCCGTCGGTGATCGAAATCACGTTGGTCGGAATATAGGCCGAGACGTCGCCGGCCTGGGTTTCGATCACCGGCAGCGCCGTGAGCGAACCGGCGCCGTTGGCGTCATTCATCTTGGCGGCGCGCTCGAGGAGCCGCGAGTGCAGATAGAACACGTCGCCCGGATAGGCTTCGCGACCGGGCGGCCGGCGCAGCAACAGCGACATTTGCCGGTAGGCCACGGCCTGCTTCGACAAGTCGTCGTAGATGACGAGCGCGTGCATGCCGTTGTCGCGGAAGAATTCGCCCATCGCGCAGCCGGCGAACGGCGCCAGGAATTGCAGCGGCGCCGGCTCCGATGCGGTCGCGGCGACGACGATCGTGTAGGCCAGCGCACCGGCATCGGCCAGGGTTTTCACCACTTGCGCAACGGTCGAGCGCTTCTGTCCGATCGAGACGTAGATACAGTAGAGTTTGGCCTTTTCGTCGCCGCTCTCGTTGATTTTCTTCTGGTTGATGATGGCGTCGACCGCGACCGCGGTCTTGCCGGTCTGGCGGTCGCCGATGATGAGCTCGCGCTGGCCGCGGCCGATCGGCACCAGGCTGTCCAAAGCCTTCAAGCCGGTCTGCATCGGCTCGTGCACCGATTTGCGCGGAATGATGCCGGGCGCCTTGATCTCGACGCGGGCGCGCTTGGTCGCCTGGATCGGTCCCTTGCCGTCGATCGGATTGCCGAGCGGGTCGACGACGCGGCCCAAGAGACCCTTACCGACCGGTACGTCGACGATCGATCCCAAGCGTTTGACGGTATCGCCTTCCTTGATGGTGCGATCATCGCCGAAGATCACGATGCCGACATTGTCGACCTCGAGGTTGAGCGCCATGCCCTTGATGCCGCCCGGAAACTCGACCAGTTCGCCGGCCTGGACCTTGTCGAGGCCATGGACGCGGGCGATACCGTCGCCGACCGAGAGCACCTGCCCGACCTCAGCGACATCGGCTTCGGTGCCGAAGTTGGCGATCTGCTGCTTGAGGATCGAGGAAATTTCCGCGGCGCGGAGATCCATCATCCGACTCCTTTTAACGCGAGTTCGAGTTTGGCGAGCTTGGTCCGAATCGAAGAATCGACCATGCGCGAGCCGACTTTGACGACGAGACCGCCCAACAGCGCGGCATCGACCTTGGTGGCGAGTTCGACGTCCTGACCGACGGCCGCCTTGAGCGCGCGCTTGATCTCGGCGACCTGAGCGTCGGAGAGCCGCGCGGCCGCCGTCACTTCGGCCACGACCTCGCCGCGGTGCGCCGACAACAGCCGCCGGTAACTCAGGATCATATCGGAGAGCGCGAACAGCCGCCGGTTGGCGGCGCACAGTCCGACGAAGCGCGCCACGAGATCGCTCACCGCCGCCCGCGCCAGAAGCGCGGCCATCGCTTTGCTCTGATCGTCGCGCGAGATCACCGGGCTGCGGAGCAGGCGGCGGAGGTCGCCGCTCTCGCCGATCATCGCCTGCAAGCGGCGGAGATCGTCGGCGACCCGATCGAGCGCCCCTTGCTCCTGCGCCAGGTCGAACAACGCCGTCGCGTAGCGTCCGGCAATACCTGAGACCAGCGAGCTTTCCTGCGCCACGTGACGGTCCGAAGCGCGCCCCAAAAAAGCGCGTTAAGTTGTTGAATTTATTTACAAAATTGACAGCGTGCCAGGGCCCGCCGAAGGTGCGCGATACCTACCACACTCATTCCGGCTGTGCAAGCGACCTTGGGCGCGAGAAGCGCCAGAATCCGCGACTTTCCGGGGTTCAGCGCACGCGCAGAACGAGCTTACCGCGAACCCGCCCGGTCTTGCTGGTCTCGAGCGCGCGCGCCGCCTCGGCCAACGGAAACACCGCCGTCGGCGGCGCCGCAACCTTGCCGGCGTCGATCAGGGCCGCGATCAGACCGAGCTGCCGCCCGTTCGCCTCCATGCCGACCCAGGCGGTGCGGACGCCCTGTGCCGTGGCCGATGCGGCGTCGAACTCGCCGGTGATGCTGACGGCGATCCCGCCCGGTTTGGCGATCAGGAGGCTCTGGGCGAGCGCGTCGCCGGCGGCAGCGGCAAGGACGATGTTGAACCCATGCGGCACCAACCGGCGGGCCGCCGCGACCACGTCTTGGCCGCGGTAGTCGATGACGGCGTCGGCACCGAGCCCGCGGACATAGTCGGCATTGCCGGCGCTCACCGTCCCCGCCACGTAAGCGCCCGCCGCTTTGGCGATCGAGACCGCGAAGCTCCCAACCCCGCCGGCGGCGGCATGGACGAAGACGGTATCGCCGGCGGCGAGGCCGGCGACGTCGTAAAAGCTCTGCCAAACGGTGAGCGCGGCCAAGGGCACGCCGGCGGCAGCGGCGAAATCGAGGCGCTTGGGCATCGGCGCGACCGCGCTCGCCGGCACCGCGACTTTCTCGGCGAAGGCGCCGCTCCCGGGCACGACCGGAAACGTGCAGGCGAAGACCGGATCGCCCGGCGCGAAGCCCGCGACGCCGGGCCCGAGCGCGGCGATCCGCCCGGCAACGTCACAGCCCAGCACCAGGGGCAGTGGCCAGTCGTAGTAGCCCCGGAGCGCGCCGTCGCGGATCTTCCAATCGACCGGGTTGATCCCGGCGCAGACGACGTCGATCACCACTTCGCCGGCCGAGGGCCGCGGATCGGGAAGCTCGCGGAGCTGCATGCGCTCCGGCCCGCCATACGAATCGATCACGATCGCTTTCATGCAGCCTTCGTTTTGCTGAGTCTTTGCAGTCTAGTAAATTTCATAGCCGCCTTTTTCGACCATGGCGATCCGGTCCGCGACGTCGCAGCCCGGCACCTGGGGCAGCGGCCGGTCGTCGTAGCTCCTAAACGCGCCATCCCGCAAACGGTTGATTACAAGAAACTATAGGGGTCGACGTCGACCTGGACCCGAACCCTCGCCGGCGGCGTGTGGCGCGCGAGCCAGGCGCCGAGCACCGGCTGGACCTTGATTCCGCGTTCGGCCATCAGCAGCAGACGGAAGCGATGGCGGCCGCGCAGGAGCGCGAGCGGCGCCGGTGCCGGCCCCAGCACGCGCACCCCGGCGATGTCGCGCGGCGCGGCCTGGC
>Ga0194131_10008449_pt1 | contig 13379 bp, 14 predicted proteins | sample TA2KigO120mmetaG_FD_148631 | JGI IMG/M metagenome (GOLD analysis project Ga0194131, IMG submission 148631) | Freshwater microbial communities from Lake Tanganyika, Tanzania - TA2015053 Kigoma Offshore 120m | ecosystem: Environmental > Aquatic > Freshwater > Lake | place: Tanzania: Lake... | reverse complement strand
TATTTGACCCAATAAAAATGCATCTCCCATGACTTAGCGTCAGTCTTTGGAAATCCACAGACTTGAGGTCGTTGTTGCCACAAAGAAAGTAGATTTACTTCCCAAAGCCTCGGATAAAAAATCGCTACCCGATTGGCTTTTAAAAAAGCAGGATGACTTTGTAAGTAACGGCAGATCTCTTGACTCCAAGAAGCAAAGGAAGGCTGATAATGAGAGTACTGAGACATCCAGAGATCTCTTAAAAGGCTTTTGTCTTTGAAAATCGGATTCAAAATTAGATCTGAGTTTCTAAATCTCGTTCAACCCGTTCTAAAAGACTTTGGGCCTTATTCAGAATCGCCGCTTTGGAATCAATGCCCTTCTTGCGCATTTGAATCACATCGTTGGCAAAATCAAAAGCAGCCAAGATAGCGACTTTCTGTAAAGTGAGATTAGGATTTTTCTTACGGATAGCTTCTACTCTTCGGCGAACCATCTCAGCTACCTCTTTAAGATGCGCTTCACCCTCTTCACTTTTAATCAGATATTTCTGGTTAGCAATGCTGATTTCAATAGAGTTCATATAAGTTGATTTTATTGTATCAACTCCCAATCAATATCAAAAAGCTTTTTTAACCAAACCGATTATTTAGCGGTTTGATCAATCACTCCAAAAACTGAAACTCCATTGAGCTTACAATCGATTTGGACTCGGTCACGGGCTTTTAGCCAAGGGGTGATCATTTTTCCGGACTCTATCATCTCTTGAAATCGTTTTTCTGTAAGGCAAGCAAATCCCTTTTCTTTGGATTCATTTGAGATAGTTCCTGTGCCAACGATAGTCCCGGCACTAAGCGGACGAGTTCGACACGCATGGGCAATCAAATCCCCGAATGTAAAATGCATCTCTTTTCCATTGGGATTGCCAAACCAGTGTCCATTTAGGCTAACCTCAATATCGACAGATAATCTTTTTCCATCCCAAACACCTTCAAGTTCATCAGGTGTTACTACAAAAGGGGCAAAAGCAGAATTGGGCTTTGATTGCAAAAATCCAAACTTTGTCTCCAACTCAGTTTTGACAATTTCTCGATAGGTGATGTCATTAAACATCGTAAATAGGGCGATGTATCGGCTCGCTTCAGAAGAACTTGTTGCTTTAGGAACATCCACCGTGATTGCAGCAAACTCGCCTTCAAAATCTCCACCAAATTTTTCGTCCATCAAATCAAGCGGAACTTGAGAAGAAAGCATGCAATCGCTTACCCCCTGATACATAAGAGGGGTAATTTTTGCCGATTCAGGCATCACATCGCCTCGGGCTTTTCTTGCTCTAACCACGTGAGTAAGAAAAGCACTTCCATCATAGAAACCAGGACCATTTGTAATCGGAGCTAAACACTCTCTAGGATCCAAATCAAAACTATCAACAATTTTGTTGAGATTTAGGCCGTGAGATATCTCAAGAAGTTGAGGGGCGACATGAGCCCAACTCTCCAGAGCTTCGACTAGATTTCTCGCTAATTGCGAATCAACTCGAACTCCACGTTTATTGTCTTTTGAGACAACAACAAGATCTCCATTGCGATTTTTTTTATCTTTTGAGGGTAAACTAGCTAATTTCATTTAAACTCCTTAAATAGGTCTTCATCAGGCTCATCCAAACTACAACTTCCAAAAGCTGCTCCATGAGAACGTCGAGCAGCTTCAATTTCTTCGTGAGTCATCGTGAACCGATTCCAAGAAAACTTACCCTGCTCAAAGTGGAAGTTTTCTGATTTTGTCTCCTGCAAACACCTTTCGATTTCGGCTACTCCAAAAGCTTCAGTTCCATACCCTTGAGCCAAACAGAGAGCCGCAAAAAGATTTACAAAACCAAAATCCTTACCGTGGGTCAAGGCATGGTGTAATCCTTGAGTGGCTTTAAAACGAAGTCCGTGACTCGTCACTTGAGATACAGCCTCCGCAATCTGCTCTACCGTGGGAACTAGGGCTCCTCCTGTTCTTACTTTTATCCCCGGGATGAGATCGAGTTCGTCATTTTCATCCAACCACTCTACTAAAGCTTGCACCATATTCTCGAGCGAAGCTTTCCAGTCTTCTTCAAATGAAACTTCAAAATAGAAATCCTTTATTTCTCTTGAAGCCAAGCTGGCGGTTCTTTCAAGAATTGGAGAGACAAAATCATAAATTTTAGTGAGACTTTTTTGGGCTAGTACGCCTACGGGAACCTTAGTCTCATAAGAGACAATATCCAAACGACAAGAACTATAGAATCCCTTTTCCCGGCAACGTCGTAACTCTCTTAAATCCCATTCAACCGTTTTATAAAAATCGGTAGAAGCCTCACTTTGACAAGGCGTTCCTAAAGCCGCAAAGAGCCAAGGGGTTCCATCAGCCCCATTTTCGTAAAGGAACGAAGCGGAAAGCTTTTTGATGTCGGCAACTGGTAACACCATTTTGTTCATCAACCAGGGGTGCTTACCCTCTCTACGCCACCGAGAAGCCCGCTGGATGGCTTTTTCCAGAGTTAATGCCGCTGGTGGAAAAGTTCCGGCATAATCAATAGCACCACCCAACAAGGCAATTTTGGAATTGTACGTCATATCTTGAAGACATTATAAGATTCGCGCCCTTAACTCAAGCCACTTGAGTTTTGAAAAATCTACTAAACTCAATTAAGTCCGCCGACGATAACTTTAATAGACCCCCAAACTGATTCAATTTAAATCTAATCAAAATTCCAAGGAGCCAAGACTATGAGAACTCCTTTCAATATCCGAGCCATTCAAAACAGCGAGAACGAAGCCGACCACTTAAAATGCATGTCCGTGGACCATTATGAAAAATGTTCTTTTTGTAACTCCAAGCTCATCTTCACCCACGATCTCAATCTTAGTTACCTGCAAGTTATTGAAACAAGCCGATGTCCCGGATGCGGTGTGGCTCCACAGCCGAAACAATTTACTCTTCAGTGAAATTATTGGAAAAGGCTAACAACTTCATAACAGCTTAAGATAATCAGAGCGAGTTGGATAAGCCTAATAAACACACCGGAAACCGTAGATGTGATCCCCTCAAAACAGATGCCTGCAATAAGCAATCTCGAAGCTAGTTGATTGTAGCTAGAGAAACTTAAGACACCTAAAAGTATCAACAATGGTAGAAAACGAAGTATCAGCGAACTATTCACAATCAAAGCACCAATAGCCCCCAGTAAAAAAACAACGATCGATAGTGTTTGGCCCAAATTAGCCTGGGATAAAGGCCAATCTGCCAGAGTGCCCTGTTTGATCGCACCAATTACGTTCGATAAGGCTGAACTTTGAACTAATAGCCAAATATCCTGATAGTATCTCCAGCGAATGACAACTACGACAATCACTGGAACAAACATTAAAAAGCCTTTTTTTAAAACTTCACTCGCTGGATCAAAACGGTTGAAATGCCAAAAAAGAAAGAGAAGTACAGGTACAAACCCAAAGGCCATCCGATCGGTGAACGCAAATAAAGCCAAACTTGCTCCAGTCAATAACCATTGATTATCGATAGCACAGCGGAACATGAGGGTGACCAAATAACAGCTTAAACTCAAATTAGAGCCCCAACTCAATTCATAACTGGTTATCCACAACACGGCTAAAATGCCCGCTCCAGAGGCGACTTCGGGCAAAGCCATACGACCCGCAAGAATATCTAACTCCCAAAGAAAAAGTAGAAGAAAAAGATTTGAAAGAAGAATCACCACCCAAATTTCCTGATTTGGAAGCAGAAAGGAAATAAGACGAGCTAACCAAAGAAAAGGATCCTGAGTGAGCTGGAACACCTGCGAAAACGAGTGTTGGCTCAAAGCTCTAACTGCTTTAACTTCAGCTCCGTCGGAAATTCGTTTGATAAGTTCATTGATTAAAACCGCTCTGGGCTGCATTGGGCGAATAGCCCGCCCTGCATATTGCGGAGAAATTTTGGCATTAATCGTAAACAGCGCTACTGCAATAAGAAGAAAACGATGAGTTGCAAAAGCGAGGAAGATTTTCCACATGGGGGTTAGTTTATCACAATTTTATTAGGTAGTTACAATTCGTTCCACCGTTTTTTAAGAAGAGTCAGTCCCACGATACAAGCCGTCTCAGCTCTGAGCCGATTCTTCCCTAAACCCATTGCTTTTCCAAGTTGTTGGAACCAACCTCTTTCCGTCTGACTCCATCCCCCCTCACTTCCGACTAGGAGATCAACTTCACGGTCGATTGGAACAGATTCTAAAGCATCAAATCGCGCGTGTTCATCACAATAAACTAACTGCCTTTCCTTTTGCCGCTTTTCAAAAATCCAAGATTTCAAATCGAGGGGTTTCAAAACAACAGGGAAATAGGTCTCCTGACACTGTTTGGCCGTTTCCAATACGACTCTCTCCCAACGGTCTTCATTCCAAGAATTTATTTTAAGTGAATATTCAGAAATTAAGGGCTGGAAGCTGCAAACTCCGAGCTCTGTACAACGATGAATAATAAAGTCTAAAGCATTCGATTTTGGTATAGCGCAAGCAATATGAATGCGATTTTTAATTTCCTCTTTTCGTACCTCTTCAACCAGACATCTTGTTTTTTTACTGTGAGGCTCGATAACAATGGCACGGGCAATTTCACCCTCACCATTTACTAGTTCGCATTGTTCTCCCCCCTCCATTCTTAGAACTTTAACTAAATGGTGAGACTCTTCGGGAGTCAACTCAAACTCTTGACCTACGACAAATTTAGCTTTTAATAAAAAACGAGCCATGCTGTTTCTCAACTACAACCTGGTTTCTTCCCCTTTGTTTAGCAACAAAAAGCGCGTGATCTGAGGCCTGAACCAACTCTTCAGCTGTTTTCCCAAAGTCCGGAAAAGCAGCTAAACCGAGGCTCACAGTTAAAAAGGCTTCTTCTCTTTGCCCCTGAAAAGAAATTCTCTCAATGCCAGCTCTTAATCTCTCAGCAATCTCTTTCGCCGATTGTATCTTGGTTTCAGGGAGCACTAACATAAATTCCTCTCCACCATACCTGCCGACAGCATCACTTTTACGAAGATTAGATGCAAGGTTCTGGGCAATTTTCTTAAGGGCTTCATCTCCGAGTACGTGCCCTTCAGTGTCGTTAAATTTTTTAAAATAATCAACGTCCACCATCGCAACAACCAGGGGGCGATTATATCGGGAAGCTCTGTCAATTTCTTCATTGAATCTTGCAAAAATAGCCCGGCGATTAAAAACTTTGGTGAGTGCATCTGTCATCGCTAGTTCACTGAGTTTTTCATTGGCCATTTTTAATTCCGAAGTCCTCTCTTCCACTTTTTGTTCAAGACTGGAATTGAGTTCGGTGAGTTCAGATATTAATCTTTGGTTTTCTCTGACAAGTTGATGGTGTTTTCGGGCCTGATCCAAAACAACTAAAAGCTCTTGATTATCCCAAGGTTTCGTCACGTAGCGATAAATTTCGGCCCGATTAATAGCATCAAGCATGTCTTCAATATCGGTGTGCCCGGTCAAAATCACCCGAGTGACTAACGGACGTTTTTTGGCTATTTCGGATAATAACTCTGTGCCCAACATCCCCGGCATTTTCAGATCCGATACGACCACTTCAAACTCTTGATTAGTCACTTCGGAAAGAGCCTTCTGAGGATCTTGGATCCCAACCATGTCAAACTTTCCTCGAACAGCTCGCTCCAAGGCCTCAAGATTTTCTTGTTCATCATCAATCACTAAAATTTTTGGCAGGCGACTATTCATTCTCGCCTCCAATTATACGGCGTCCCACCCCAAAAAACCACCAAAAGGTATGGCTTTACTTTTGGCAGCGCTCAATTGGAATTTTTTCAAAATCCCCGGGCGCAACCTGATAAATCCTCTTAAGATCCTCTGAAAAGTAAGGGGGTATTTTTCTAGTGTTTCTGCATTTAGGAATATCAAATTTGGGGTGCTTTAATCCCCTTTTTAGGTAGTCAGAAAGTCCGTAGGGATAGTCGGTATTCATCCAATCTAAAATCGAGTTGAAATTCCCCCACTTAATCCAATCTCCGGACCATTTCCAGTGTTGCACCTGAAACGGCAAGAGAGAGGGGTTTTGATGCGCCCTGACAGTTGAAAATGGATACTCTTCAACTTTTTCGCACAGCCCGGCCCTCACAGGATTGCGATAAACATATTTTACGCAATGGAGAAAATAAGTTGTATTTGTTATCAGCGACCACTTATAAGGACCTCCAAAAAGATGATTGGTTCGTTCTGCGATTTGATTAACTTTCCTGCAAACTTCCCTAAGTAAATATCTCATCGGTTCATCTATTTTTCCATCAACCGAAGAGGCAATTAAGTGGAGATGATTAGACATAAGAACAAGCGCATGGACTCGAATTCTTAAAGCCACAGGATCGCGAGATAGGATTTCCGCAAGAACTTTCCAAAATGCTGATTGAGGTATGTAAAACCACTCCCGATTATTAGCACGTGTTGTGATGTGGTAGGGAAATTGACTAGTTCTTATAATAGGATGTTTAGGCATATTCTGCCTGGCTTCCCAGCAAATTTTCGGCCAAAATCTGTTTCACGCTACCCGCCAAGAGTAAAGCCATACCTTTTGGTAGTACTACCCGCCAAGAGTAAAGCCATACCTTTTGGTAGTAGCATTCGAGCGAAAAAAGGGGGAAAATACAGGCTCTATGCTTAAGATTATTTTTTTACTTATCGCTCTCGTTTCAATCTCTTTTGCCGAGGAAACCAAACTGGCTAACCCTGAATCGAGAGTTCAACTGAAAAACAGTGTTGAAAATATTGTTTCACCTCAAAAACTCAAAGATCTTAAAGCGGGAATCCTGATTAGCTCAGCTCAGACCGGAGAAGTCCTCTATGAGCAAAATGCGGATGAACTTCTCATTCCGGCTAGTGTGAATAAAATTTTTACCTCTTATGCAGCTCTCAAGAAGCTTAAGCCTAACTTTACTTTTAAAACTTATGTTTATACCAAAGGGGCAATTCAAAACGAAACGCTAGCTGGAGATCTTTACTTCAAAGGCGGTGGGGATCCTAGCTTAGTTTCTGAAAGACTTTGGATGCTAGTGAACGATCTTACGAGATCTGGAATAAAAAAGGTCCTGGGAAATATTATCGTCGATTCCTCGTTCTATGATTCCGTAAGAACTCCCGAAGCTCGCCCTAAATATTTAAAAGATCAAGCTTACAATGCCCCTATTGGCGGCCTTTCTTTTAACTTCAACACATGTACCGTTTACGTCAAACCGGGACAAAAAGTAGGGAGTAGTCCACTTGTTTATACCGACCCAGAAAACAGCTATATCGATGTTGTTAATCAAGCCACAACTTCAAAAGCTGGCGCTAATAATACACTAGCCGTCAATCGCACCGAATATGTCAAAGGGGATTTAGGGGACACGGTTCTTCTGCGTGGAGCCATTCCTCTGGACCACAAAGAGGTTCGCTTCTATAAAAACATTGTTAATCCAGCTCTCTACGCCGGCCATATGTTTAAAACCTTCATGCTCCAAAGAGGTTTTAAAATCTCTGGAAACATCGTTGAAGGTGTGGTTCCGGAAAATGCTAAACAACTTTTGGAATTTGAATCTCAACCCCTTTGGCAAATCGTTTGGGGAATGAATAAATTTAGCAATAACTTTGTAGCCGATCAGACCCTGAAGCGTTTAGGAGCTGAAGTTTGGGGCGTTCCTGGAACCATGGAAAAGGGAATCGCAGCGCTTGAAAATGTTCTAGAAGATGTTGGAATTCCAAAAAACCTTTATAAGATTGTCGATGGAAGTGGGTTAACTCGTGAAACTAAAGTCACGGCTCGTCAAATCGGAAAAGTCCTTCAAATGGCATACAAAGACTTCTCATCATCCCCAGAATTTATCTCATCTCTTGGAATCGGAGGAGAAGACGGTACCATGAAGCGTCGCACCTTAGCCGTCAACGAATCTATCGTCCGCGCTAAGACTGGCTCTTTAGACGGTGTAAGCAGTCTGGCCGGTTACGTGACTTCTGCAGATAATGAGATTTTGGCTTTTGCAATTTTATTAAACGATCCGAAGCTCAAATACGGTAAAATGTCGACTTGGGCAGATCAAATAGCAGTAGCTGCCTCAAAATTTCACAGATAATCTTTTTCATAAAATTTGAGGTTAATTGTGCCAAACTCACGGTTTGTTGCCTTAGCTTTAATCTTAAGTTGCTCTTTTCGTATTTACGGATTAATTCCCCTCCCATTTTCTTTAGAAACACAACGAGATAAAGAACTGCCTAATTTTGGGAAACAAACAAAAGCCTTAGGTTATTCAGGGCAAGAGACTTTTCGAGTGACCCCAGAACTAGAAAAGCGTGTAGCTTTTTGGAAACGAATCTACACCGAACTCACTAGTTCTCAAGCTCTGATACACGATTCCGAATACCCGGAGCTCAGCTATCATGTTGTGGATATCTCCCCTTATACGGAGAACACTTCAAGCAGCTATGCAAAACGCATGGCTGCCATGAATAACTTTTTTACAAGTGAAAAGCAGAGAATAGCCAACCAACTCAAAATACTTCACAGATTTTCAGGCCCTACTGACAACCTCCCCGTTGAACTACAAACCCTGGCAAAAAAATTCGAAGGCATTAAAGATAAAAACAAATATCTGAAAGCTATTTCACGGTTAAGAGCCCAAATAGGTCAAAGAGATCCTATCGTTCGTGGATTCATTTTTGGGGGCAAATATTTCAACGATATGATGGCGATTTTTGAGGAAAACAGAATCCCTAAAGAACTTACTCGACTCCCTCTAGTGGAATCGGCCTTTAACTTAAACGCTAAATCTAAAGTAGGTGCTTCGGGTGTTTGGCAGTTCATGCGAGGAACCGGAAACCAGTACTTAAGAATCGACCCGAATATCGACGAAAGGAACGATCCCATCGCAGCCACAAAAGCTGCAGCCCAGTTACTGAAAGAAAACTACGAAGCCCTAGGCTCCTGGCCCCTCGCTGTCACCGCTTATAATCACGGAAGACGCGGCGTTGCTCGAGCAATCACAGCCACACGAAGCACCCAACTTCATCATATTATCCGACATCACAAAGCCCCGAGTTTCGGCTTTGCTTCACAGAATTTCTACTCCGAATTTCTGGCTATTCTTGAAGTTGAAAGAGATTACAAAAAGCATTTTGGAAAAATGTTAGTCGATTCCCCTTTAAAGTATGAGAAGGTCAAAGTATTAAAGACTTCCCTCATTCACGAAATAGCCTCACGCTGTCAGGTAAGCCCAAAAGAGATCGCAGAATATAATCCGGCCCTGACTGATCGAGTTGTTTCAGGCAGAGGGCAAGTTCCCAAGGGTTTTCAGTTGAAAATCCCTGTAGGCACAAGAGAGCTTTGCGCTCGACCGAAGCCTTTTTTAAAATCTAAATCTAAATCTTCCTCTGCCCAAACGATTGGTTTTAAATTAAACTCGAGATCGTGATTTCAAAACCCAGGAAACCTCATGAAAATTGAAACTGGCCTCGACCTTTTTTTAAAAAAAGAATTTACGCGCTTTAGAAAAGCACGTATTGGACTCCTTTGTAATCAGGCTTCAGTCAACATAAACTTAAGACACGCTTCCGAACTTTTTCTTCAAAAAAAATTAAAGCTGAACTTGGGTTGTTTTATTGGTCCTCAACATGGGATTCGGGGAGAAAAACAAGATAACATGGTGGAGTCGGAAGACTTCATTGATCCCAATAGCCAATTGCCGGTCTATAGCCTTTACGGAGCCTCTAGAAAACCCACACCCAAAATACTTGAAGACCTAGATACTTTTGTTATTGATCTTCAAGATATCGGCTGTCGAATTTATACTTTCATGTACACAATGCTTTATTGTTTGCAAGCTGCTAAGGCTCACAATAAAAAAGTTGTAGTTCTAGACCGCCCAAATCCTATCGGTGGAGAGCAGGTCGAAGGCAATTTACTTAAGTTAGAGTTCAGCTCCTTCGTAGGCTTATTTCCCATGACCACCCGGCACGGGATGACTATGGGCGAACTGGCTTTAATGTTTAATGAAGAACTATCGATTCATTGTGACTTAGAGGTCATTCGAATGAAGGGCTGGAAACGAAATCTATATCCTGAGGCCTGGGGAAGACCTTGGGTTCCTCCGTCCCCCAACATCCCTGTGGCTGATTCGGCTCAAACCTTTTCCGGGACAGTTCACTTCGAAGGCACCAATGTCTCCGAAGGCCGAGGAACCGCGATGCCTTTTCTTTACCTAGGGGCTCCCTATATTGAGGCCGATACTCTCGCAGATAAAATGAACAGCCTTAAATTACCTGGTGTTTTTTTTCGGGCGATTTACTTTCAACCCACTTTTCATAAGGGCAAGGATCAAGTTTGCGGAGGGGTCCATATACACGTATTAGACCGAAAGAAGTTTAACTCGTTTGAAGCAGGAATCCATCTCCTTTCTACCGTTGCACAACTTTATCCCGAAAAGTTTGCTTGGAAACAGCCCCCTTACGAATATGAGTATGACAAAATGCCAATCGATCTTATTGCCGGAACCGATGAACTTAGAAATCTCATCGAATCAAAGTCCTCAATAAAAAAATTCCTTGAACAATCAAAGAAAGATGTCCTAGCCTTTAAAAAAATAAGGTCGCGATACTTGATCTACTAGGAGTCACTGGTTTGGACACTTTAGCTCATGAATTCAATATTACACTGAACAACTTACAGTTAGCTGTGAAGCGCTGGGGTGAAAGTTCTTCAAAACCTATTCTTGCTCTACACGGGTGGCTCGATAATGCGGGAACTTTCGATCGATTGGCCCCCCTTCTTAAAGATTTTCAAATTTTCGCAGTCGATATGCCTGGCCACGGACTCTCTAGCCACTGGCCGCAGGGAATGAGCTACCATTCCATCGACGCTGTTGGAATTGTTTCCCAATTGGTTCGTCACTGGAACTGGGAAAAGGTGACTCTTTTGGGACACTCCATGGGGGCCAGTATTGCAAGCCTTTATGCTGGTGCCTTTCCGGAAAAAGTGGATCGTCTGGTTCTTATCGAAGGTTTGGGTCCCTTAGCAGCTCCCGCAAGTGAAGTCCCTCATCGACTCAGAAGATCCATTCAGCAATATGCTGAATTAAGTTTGAAAAAGCTTCCGATCTATTCCTCTGTCGAGGAGGCTATAGAACTTAGAAGGCGTGTTTCGATGATGAGCATTGGGGCTGCAACTCCTATTGTCACTCGAGGACTCAAAGAGGTTGTCGGAGGATTCACTTGGCGAACCGATCCTAGACTTAAAATGGAGTCCCCCTATCGAATGACCGAGGAGCAGGTTTGCGAATGTCTTAAACAAATTACCTGTCAGGTTCTTTGGATTCGAGCAAATCAGGGAATGAACTTGGATCCTTTCATGGCTTCTCATCGCCAACAATCAGTAAAAGAACTTAATGTTTTTAGGTTGGATGGAAACCATCATGTCCACTTAGAGAATCCAAATAGAGTGGCTGAAGCCATAACACCCTTTTTATTAAATCAGACTTTTAATGTTTGACGTCTTTTAAATTTTTGTTTCCCTCCTTCAATGGAGGGACTACTGTTTTATAAAAACCGACGTAAATACATTGATTTCACAAATAGTCCCGCTATCTTTAAATATTGAAATGAACTGTCCCCTTTTTGCTGCTATAGTGGCAAGCCATGCAAAGAAACAGAGCCCATTTAAAAGGAGAATGGATTGCGAAGTTGCTTCGCTCGCACATTCGCCCCCTTTCCGAGCGTCGAGTTGGCATTGAAATCGAGAGAATCGGTCTGTGGAATGATCTCACCCCCTTTCAGTACTCGACTCAAACCCTGACAAATGGTCAAATTCGTCCTGGAGCCATCGATCTACTTAAAGAGCTCTCACAAAAATATCATTGGGCTACAATCAATAATTCACAGGGGCGTCCTTTAGGACTTACTAACCCAATTGGTAAAGTAACACTCGAACCGGGAGGTCAAGTAGAACTCTCTACTGATCCTTTTTACGATTTAATTACCATTCAACAAAAAGTAACACATTTTGAAAATCAAATTGCCGAAATTACCAATCCTTGGAATCTTCACTGGATAGGTTTAGCAGTTAATCCTATCAATAAGGTTTCAGACATTGAGCTAATTCCCTCCACAAGATATCAGATAATGGATGATTTTTTAAAAAGCCGTGGTTCTTTGGGAACAAGCATGATGCGAAGAACAAGTTCCGTCCAAGTTAACCTCGATTACACAAGTGAAGAAGAAGCGATCGAAATGCTTCGAGCAGCTCTTTTGTTGGCTCCTATCTCCTATGCTCTTTTTGCCAATTCACCTTTCTGCGAAGGAAAAGATACTGGATATCTGTCTTTTCGAGGAAGAATCTGGCAATACACCGACCCTTCACGTACTGGTCTCTTACCAGAGGTGTTTGAAGGCGATTTTGATTTCAATGATTATGCCGATTATCTTTGGAATGAACCTTTGATGTTTGTTCAAGACTCTAAAAATAATTACCACTCTGGACGAGGTTTCTGCTTAAAAGAAATTGAGATGGGAAAACTTCCTGGCATCACCTGCTCTGAAACCAATCAAATTAATGCTATGAGGGAACTGTTTTCAGAGGCGCGAATCAAACTAGGTTATATCGAAATTAGATCGATTGATGGATTATTGCCCGACTATAGATATGCTGCCAGCGCCTTTTGGCTGGGAATTCTTTATGGCACCTCAGCTAGAAAAGAGGTCTTTAAACTTTTGGGAAATTTATCGGCACAGGACAGGCAAGTCCTATTTAGCGAAACCATTAAGTCGGGACTTAAGGCGCATGCTCCGAAACTCAAGTTAATTGATATTTGTAAAATTCTTGTTGAGGTTGCTGAGAGCGAACTAAAAACTCGCGGACTTGGTGAAGAAAGTCTTCTCAGCCCGCTTAAAGAAAACTTAAAACAAAATTTAAACCCTGCGGAATTTTTAGTGAGGCGTTTCACAACAGAGTGGAAATCCGATATAACAAAAGTTATTGAACACACTATTCAGAGGTAGAAAAATAATTATGATCCAATTATACCAATCAGAAGGTTGCCCTTTTTGTGTTAAAGTTCGGCTAGCTTTCGAAGAGATGGGAATTTCTTACATTTCAAAATCGATGCCCCTAAGAGTCGATTCGGTTTTTAAACAAGAACTAATAAAATTAGGTGGCAAAATTCAAGTTCCCTTTCTTCACGATCCCGAAAGAAACGTCAAAATGTATGAAAGCAATGACATCATTGATTACGCTAGAGAGAGTTACGCAAAGTAGATAAAACTAATCATTGTCGAGTTTTTCGAATTTTTTAGGTTTCGACCCAACAGGAGGAGCTGTTTCTCAAGGCCAACGTGCTAA
>Ga0194131_10008448_pt1 | contig 13382 bp, 14 predicted proteins | sample TA2KigO120mmetaG_FD_148631 | JGI IMG/M metagenome (GOLD analysis project Ga0194131, IMG submission 148631) | Freshwater microbial communities from Lake Tanganyika, Tanzania - TA2015053 Kigoma Offshore 120m | ecosystem: Environmental > Aquatic > Freshwater > Lake | place: Tanzania: Lake... | reverse complement strand
TAGAAGGGGAGGACGCGGAATGAACAAACGGCCACGGGTCCCCTTACTATCCCGTTATCCCTCTCTTCCTTCTTGGTAAGCCATGCGCATAGGCATCGATGCCAATCCAATTGTGGGGGATCGCGGAGGCGTGGGGTGGCATACGTATCATCTTCTCCGGGCCATGACCGGATTGCGCGGCGATCTCGACCTGATCGGCTATGTGCCTTCTGGCTCGCTTGAAGAGGGCGTGCCACGAGGATGGTCAGGTCTGGGAATCCGATGGATCGAAGCCGGTCGGTGGACGCTACCGTGGCGTGGACGATGGGACGCGCTGGCACTCTATCACGGCACGAATTTCAAAATGAAAACGACCGGGCGATGTGGTGGAGTGGTGACGATTTATGATCTCTGGATGGTCCGTCATCCGGAATATTCGCTGAAAGTTTTTGGCCAACGGGCGTCGTCCCGGCGCACGCAGCGCACGGCCTGGCGGGCGCGGAAGGTCATCACCATCTCGGAGTTCTCAGCCCGCGAACTTATGGAACTCTACGGGCTGCCGGCCGAGCGAATCGCCGTGATTCCCTGTGGGGTCTCGTCCGATTTTCGTCCACAGCGGGACCCGGGAGCGTTTGACGATCTGCGCCGGCGTATCGGACTCCCCGAGGGGCCCTTTGTCCTGTTTGTCGGCGGGGCCGATCCGAGGAAAAATCATCAGGTGCTGGTGCGGGCCGTCGCGCAGCGGAGAGATGAGCTGAAAGATGTCCCATTGGTGCTCGTTGGCGACACGGTGCATCGGTTTGGCACGATGGCCGAGACTCTCGTGCGGTGTGGCGTCACAGGGGGAGTCGCCTGTCCCGGTCGGTTGCCGATCAGGGATCTCACTCTGCTGTATTCGCACGCCGAGGTCTTCGTGTTCCCGTCCTTATATGAGGGATTCGGTCTGCCGGTGATCGAGGCGATGGCCTGCGGTGCACCGGTTATCACCTCGAATCGCGCGTCTCTGCCGGAGGTGGCGGGAGACGCGGCGCTCTTAGTAAATCCAGACAATGCTGAGGCCGTGGGCGACGCGCTGGTGCAGCTGCTGCGCGATGCGTCCCTGCGCGAGTCACTACGGCAGAAGGGATTTGCGCGGGCCAAGCAGTTTACCTGGGAACGTGCGGCCCGGCAGACGCTGGACGTGTATCGGGACGTTTGCCAGTGAAGAACATCTTGGTCATTAAGCTGCGGTATCTCGGTGATGTGCTGCTGGCCACGCCAGTGTTCCAGGCGTTGCGGGAACGGTATCCGGATGCCCGGCTGACGGCTGCGGTCACCAAGGGGACGGAGGAGATGCTTAAGGGGAATCGAAACCTTGATGATGTGCTGACCGTGGAGCGGACGAGTCTGGCCGGGCAGCTGAAATTTGTACGCGCATTGCGGCAGCGTTGTTTCGACTGCGTGGTGGATTTGACGGACGGTGACCGCTCGGCGGTGCTAACCTGGCTCAGCGGCGCACCGGTCCGCATTGGGTTCAACGAGGAGCACCGGTGGCGTGGGCTGCTCTATACCGTGGTGGCCACGCCTCACGTGGAGGCCGTTCATCGGATCGCGCGCGATCTGGAAATTGTGCGGCCGCTCGGGATGGAACCGAAACCGGGCCGTCCGGAACTCCCGATTTCCAATGAGGAAGAGGGGGCGGCTGTGAAGTTGTTGGATGAGATCGCGGGCGAATCACTCGCTGGGGGAGGACAACCGCTGATCATGTTGCAACCGGGCGCACGCTATTGGTTCAAGGCCTGGCCGGTCGAGCGATTTGCCGCACTAGCCGACCGCCTCGCCGACCACCGCTCGTGCCGGGTACTGATTGGTGGAGATCCCACGGAACGGGAGATGGCTCAGGGCATTCGGACACAGGCCGCATCCAAACCCGTTGTGCTGGCCGGCCGAACCACGGTGCGTCAGTACGCGGCTATCCTGAAACGCTGTGCGCTGTTCGTCGGCAATGACAACGGCCCCATGCACATGGCGGCAGCGTTGGGTGTGCCAGTGGTGGCGCTGTTCGGCCCTTCCAATCCGGCCGAATGGGGCCCCCGCGGGACGCACGCGGAAGTGTTTTATAACGGCCTGGATTGTCGGGGCTGCTTTCACCCCACCTGCACACGAGGCGAGGCTAACTGCATGCGACAAATTGGTGTGGATGATGTGTACGCGGCTGCAATGCGGCTGCTGGTTGCCACGGAGCCCCGTGTGCGTCATGGGTGAACCGTTGGTCAGTGTGGTGATCCCGGTGTTCAATGGTGCGCCGTTCGTGGCCAAGGCCGTTGCCAGCATTCGCGCACAGACTGTGAAGGATGCTGAAATCATTGTCGTAGACGATGGATCGAGCGACGGGACACAGGCAATTTTAGCGGGCTTGCAGAAAACGGAGGGCCTCAAGTGGTTCCAGCAGGATCATGGCGGACCGGCCCGCTCGCGCAATCAGGGGATCGCTGTCGCAAGAGGGCAGTTTCTTGCGCTGCTGGATTGTGACGATGTCTGGCTGCCGGAGAAGTTGGCTATGCAGTTGGAGATCATGCACCGGCGGCCCGAGGTTGGGGTGGTGCACACGGATTTCGACTCTGTAGATGAACAGGGTACTGTGTTGGAGGTCTGTCGGGCTCGCCGTAGCGGCGAGCCGCTGGTGCAGGCGTTCTGCGGGGGGCATGTGGCGCTGCCGTCCACGCTCCTGATTAGAAAGTCTGTATTGGATAAGGTCGGTACGCTCAACCCTGAGCTCTACGGATCCGAGGATTCCGATCTGACCATCCGGCTCTTCGATGCCACGGGATTTGAGTGTGTGGACCGCACACTTGTTAAGAAACTTCAGCGCGGACACGGCTATCGCGACATGGCGTTTGACGAGCGGACCCACCGTGAGCGGGTGCTGACCAGTCGGCGGCTGTTTCTGGAAGGATTAGCACGGCGTCCCGCATTGCGGTCTGATCAGCGGACTGCACTCGACCGGGAGTGGGCGAATTACTACCTCTCCAGGGGATTCTGGGCCGAGCGATTCGGCACGTCCGGGGACGCGCGGCGTGCCTATTGCCAGGCTATCCGGCATGCCCCGTTCCGACTCCGGGGATATATGCGCTGGGTGAGGACATTGACGGCATGAGCATCGTGTTGGACATCGGAGGGGGTGCGCATAAGCAACTGGGCACTGTGGGCATTGATCTGCATCGGCTGCCCGGGGTCAACGGGGTCTGCAATTGTGAGCGAGGGTTACTGTTTAAGGGTGGGAGCATTGTCGCCGCTGATTCGACCCACTCCATTGAACACATGCGTGCCGACGATCAACGGGATATCAATCAGCAGGGTGCCCTGAGCGAGGCAGGATCATGCCGCGGGTAAGCGTCGTTATGGCTGTGTACAACGGTGCTCGATTTGTGGACGATGCGCTCCGCAGCATTTTTGCGCAAACATTCACGGATTATGAAATCATCTGTGTAGACGACGGCTCAACCGATGCTTCATGGGATCTCTTGGAAACCTATCAGGGTCGGCTGAACGCATTTCGGCAGAACAATCGTGGACAGGGGGCCGCTCGCAATGCGGGTGCGGCGCAGGCCACTGGAGAGTTTCTTGCATTTCTTGATCAGGACGACTGCTGGTATCCACATAAGCTGGCGCGTCAGGTGGAGGCCCTGGATGCTGATTCCAGTGCTGTGCTGGTGTATAGCAATTCCGACCGCATGGATCAGGAGGGGCGCGTGACGCAGACCGGGGCGACCTCAGCCGAATGGGCCTCGGCTCTGGCCTCGCCACTGGGACGTCTCGTTGGCGAGGGGCTGGTGCTGCCCTCGTCCATGATGGTCCGTCGGGACGCGTTCATGCGGGTAAGCGGATTCGACGTCCACTTGCGCGGCTTCGAAGATTTCGATCTCAGCGCGCGATTGAGACGGATAGGACGGTTCCTCTTCCTGGAAGAACCGGCGCTGTGCTACCGCCAGCATGAAGCTGGATTCAGCCAGGCGGGGGGGATGGCGGTGATCCGCAGCCAGGAGCGGTTTCTCCTCCGGATGCAGGCGCTGTATCCCGGGGAGGTCGCTAAAGAGCGACTCATCCGTATCATGCTCGCGGAGTGCTATTCTGATCGAGGGTGGGCGGAGCTGCGGGAGGGCAATCGACGCGGCAGCCTCGCGTTCTTGGGGCGTTCGATTCAGCACGATCCCACCAAACTGCGGACCTATCTGAGGCTGCTGCGGGCGCTGGGGCCGTTCGTCTGGGGAATGTGCGCCAAGCAGCGTGGCGGGCGGTGTGCTCCGCGCGTCTAGAAGAGGGCACGCAAGAAACGCAGCAGCGCTTTGCGGTCGAACGGTCGATGGCGCAGTGCCTGCCGGAGCGCCTGCCGGGCTTCGGTGCGGCGGCCGGCGTGCAAGTGAAACTTTCCGACGTCCCCGAAGTAATGCGCCCAATCGTGGGCCAGCGCGTTGGCCAGGGCCGAGCCGGGCTGGCAGGACGGCGCGTGGCGCTCGAGAAAACGGAACCGTCCCTCCAGGGCGCGTTCCGACGGAATGTTTCGGGAGACGTTGTGGCTGTACAGGCGATGGCGATAGAGCGGTCTCGGAAGATGGATGAGGGGAAATTGTTGATAGAGACGGATGGCGAGATCGATGTCTTCCCAAATTCTGAGCCGAGCATCGTAGCCGCCCACCGCATCGAAGCCGGTTTTGCGGAAGAGGGTCCCGGAGGTGGCGGCATCGTGCCCGCCGCGCAGCATCTGGGTGATACTGCGCGGATATTTCATCGCAGCGTCATAGTTGGTGATGACATTCTGCTCGCTGACTTGATAGCCGTCGCAATGGACCAGCGCGGCTGTGGGGTGCGCCTGTAGGACGGCGAGCGTTTCTTCAAGAAACGTCGGCTCCCAGAGGTCGTCCTGATCCAGGAACGCCAGAAAGTCGCCCTGTGCGAGCCTGGCGCCGTCGTTCCGGGCAGCGGCCTGTCCGGCGTTATGCGTTCTTCGGACGTATCGAACAGTCGAAAAGCGGCGGACGAGTTCTTCGGTGTGATCGGTGGAGCCATCGTCGATCACGATCAATTCGTGCCCGTGATGGGTTTGCGACAGGGCGCTCGTGATCGCCTGTTCAAGAAAGCGCGAGGTGCCGTTATATGCCGGAATGATAGTGCTGACCGTCACTGCACGGGTCCTCACAATGCAGCTGCAGGTATCACAGCGATGGGATGCTGTCAATAAATCCTCCCGCAATTCTTGAGAAGCCGAATTGAAAATGGGCATGCGCCAAGTCGGTAAATGAAAGAGAAATTTGCCGGTGTAGACACGTTCTGTTTTCTTGACATTGATACCCTTGTAAGCTAAAAATCGCTTCGAGTTTCTCTGAAAATTCATTTATTTGCATACATTTTAAGGCCAAAGAGATCTTCGGTTGCCAGCAAGTTTTGCAGCGGCGAAAAATTGGCTCAGCGTATTTGTCGTCAAACCGGGCAGCTCAGGGGCGGACCAACCGCGATGTCCAGCAAAGACTTGATTAAAATTTCCACGATTCTCCTCCACAGTATCGCCTATCTGCTGACTCCGCTCGGCATGGCCGGAAACACGTTCTGGCCCTACTTATGCACAGAACATTCGCTCATATATCACTTTGTAAAACCGTCTTTGGCTGAGGAGGCCCTGGGGGAGCTTTTGAAGGCTGGGGTGGAGCCACTGGTGATCCATGGCACGGCGGCGCGGGCTAGCATATTGCTCAATGAAACGATCTGACGCTGGTGGGATTTGTCAACGGTAAAGCGGCTTTGACTTTTTAGGGGCAGCCATGGGCGGATCATCTGCGTCGGTCTGTCCCGCGCCAAGCGTGTCGCGTGAAAGGTTGGTTAGTGGGCCTTTGCCCGGGCGCCAGTACGTGTTTCCACAGGAGGGGGGCACTTCTCCCCTGTAAGTGAGACGGCGGAGCCATGAGCGAATTCAATGGCAGGGCACGGTGGTATGCGCTGCGGACGCGCTCGAGGCATGAAAAATTAGTGCGGGACCGGCTGGGTGCACAGGGAACCGAGGAATTGCTGCCGACGGTGAAGCGGCTGAGTAAGTGGAAGGATCGGAAAAAGGAGATCGAAACCCCGCTGTTTTCGGGTTACTGTTTTGCGCGGTTTGCCTGGCAGGACCGCTTGTCTGTTTTGAAAGTGCCCGGCGTCGTTGGAATCGTTGGCGGAGGGGGGTGCCCCGAGCCGATTCCGGACACAGAAATCGATGCGCTGAATGCCCTTGTGGCGAGCACGCTACGCTACGGGGCCCATCTGTACCTGCACGAAGGAAGTAAGGTCGAGGTCGTCCGGGGTCCGCTGACAGGCGTCACAGGCATTCTGCTTAGCAAGGGGGCGTACCACCGGCTGGTCATCTCAGTTCATCTGATCCAGCGGGCGGTTGCCGTCGAGATTGACATGGCCGATGTGGTGCCGGCGTAGCGGGGATGATGAAGGCGGACCAGGTATCTGCGCAACGGGCATGGGGCGTTATCGTGATCGGTGCCAACGTGATCATCGTGACAGGGCAGCTTCGTAGCGGACTGTGAATATTCTCATCGCGGCCTGGCATCTTCGTGATGTGAATGTGGGGCTTGGCCGGTATTGCCGCGGATTGATCGAGGGGCTGGGGCGGGTCGATCGCGAGAATCGATACGAAATCCTGATGCCGGAAGGGGTGGGCCGGTTTTCGGACCACCCCAATTTTCGCTATCATCCCGTCAAATTTCCCCTATTCAAGCGGCGGTTCTGGGAGCAGGTCGCTCCATGGCTGGCTGGCCCGCACGATCTACTACATTTCCCGCATGATTCCTGCGTCGTTTGGAAGCGCGCAAAGTTTGTGGCGACCGTCCACGATGTCAAGCCGATGCTGTTCCCTGTCCTCGCGCAACGCCGCAATCTGAACAGCCTGATCGAGTCCGTGCTGGTGGGAGACAAATGGGCTAAGATTGATCATGTGGTGACGGACTCCGATTGTTCCAGACGCGATATCTTAACATATCTTAACGTGCCCGCCCCCCACCTAACCGTGGTGAATCCCGGGATAGATCTTCAACGGTTCACGCCCGGCACGGGGAAGGGGTGGGCCGAACGGCGGCGTCCGTTTGTGCTGTCCGTGGCGGGGGGCGATCCAACGAAGAACGTGGAGACACTGGTGGAGGCGTTTGGGCGGCTTCCCCTGACGATTCGAGAGGGACATGATCTGATGTTGGTCGGAGATTTTCGGCGGCGGCCGGAACTACGTGCGCGCGCGGAACAATTGGGACTAAAGAAGCAGACACTGTTCCTGGGAGTTGTGGACGACGACCGGCTGATCGACCTCTACCGGCAGGCAGCCGCATTCGTGTTCCCGTCGCGCTATGAGGGATTTGGATTGCCGGTGCTGGAGGCGATGGCCTGCGGCTGTCCGGTGATCAGCTCAAACGCGTCGTCGTTACCGGAAGTAGCCGGAGACGCCGCGTTGCTGGTGGAGCCGTCCGATGCGGAGGGGGTTGCGCGGGCACTGGCACAGGTGTTGTCGGATCCCGATCTCGCACGCGATCTCCGCGCGCGCGGGCCGGCGCGGGCCACGCAGTTCTCCTGGGACCAGACAGCCAAGAAAATGATTGCCGTCTACAAGAAAGTGATAGGGTGAACAGGCGTATCTTAATCACCGGCGGGGCCGGATTTTTAGGTAGCCATCTGTGTGAGCGGTTGGTCGGCCAGGGCCATGCCGTGGTCTGCGTGGATAATTTTCTTACTGGACGTCCAGAAAACGTTGCCCACTTAATGGGGGACGACCGGTTCAGTCTGGTCAAATACAACGTCTGCGATGATCTTCGTGTGGATGGCCCCCTGGACGCCGTGATGCATTTTGCGTCTCCTGCTAGCCCGCAGGACTATCTGGAGTATCCGATCGCAACCTTGAAAGTCGGGGCACTGGGGACGCATAAGGCGCTGGGATTGGCCAAGGCAAAGGGTGCGCGGTTTCTGCTGGCCAGCACCTCCGAGGTCTATGGCGATCCGATGGTTAATCCGCAACTCGAGTCGTACTGGGGCAATGTAAATCCCATCGGCGTGCGCGGCGTATACGACGAGGCCAAGCGGTTCGCGGAAGCCATGACCATGGCCTATCACCGCTATCATGGCTTGGACACGCGCATCGTCCGCATCTTCAATACCTTCGGGCCGCGCATGCGCCCTAACGATGGCCGCGTGGTATCCAACTTCATCGTGCAGGCGTTGCAGGGGAAGCCGTTGACCGTGTTCGGGGATGGTAGACAGACGAGGAGTGTTTGCTATGTGGACGATCTGGTAGCCGGTATTACCGCCCTGCTGATGGTGGAATCCGACAAAAGTGTCGACCAGCGGACCAACCGAGCGGAGTTTCTTTTAAAGCGAACAGCGGAAATGCCTGAGAGCGTCCACGATCCGGTCAACATCGGCAATCCGCACGAGTTGACGGTTCTGGAAATTGCAACGCTGGTATTGAAGCTAACGGGATCGCACAGTGCGGTGCTGCATCAGCCGCTGCCGGTAGACGATCCCAAAGTCAGGCGGCCAGACATCCGTAAGGCCAGGGCTCTTCTGGAATGGGAGCCGGTGGTCACGCTCGAGGACGGCCTCCAGAAAACCATTGAGTATTTTAGGAAGGTGTTGTCGTGAAAGGGGTGGTGCTGGCCGGTGGGCTAGGGACACGGCTCCTGCCTTTGACGAAGGTGACCAACAAGCACCTGCTGCCGATCTACGACCGGCCGATGATCTACTATCCGATTCAGACACTGGTGAATGCCGGGGTGCGCGAAATTCTGCTGGTTACCGGCGGAAATAGCGCAGGGGATTTTCTGAGGCTGCTGGGGAATGGGAAGGCATTTGGACTCAAGCATCTGGACTACACGTATCAGGAAGGCGAAGGCGGAATTGCTGACGCGCTCCGGTTGGCCGAACATTTTTCTGACGGCGAACCGATCTGCGTGGTGTTGGGCGATAACATCATTGAGGGTAACATCGTGAGGGCAGCTGGTGCGTTCAGGAACCAGAAAAAGGGCGCCCGGATTCTTCTGAAGCAGGTGGAGGATCCGCAGCGGTTTGGCGTGCCGGTGCTGAAGGGCAAGCAAGTGGTTAAGATTGAGGAGAAGCCCAAGAAGCCAAGGTCACCCTATGCCGTCACGGGCCTCTACTTCTACGACGCGCGCGTGTTCGAAATCATCAAAACGCTGAAGCCGTCAAGGCGGGGCGAACTGGAAATCACGGACGTCAACAACGCATATATAAAGGACGGGCAGATGGCCTGGGACGTACTCAAAGGCTGGTGGACCGATGCCGGGACTATTAAATCGTTGTATCGGGCCAGCCAGTTGGTGGCGAGGACGGGGGCAAACAAGCTGGGAAAAGTGTAGGTTGAGGCGAAGATTCAGGAAGACCCGGAAAGCTTTGTCAGCTGAGAGGGGCAATGGAGGTTCATTCTTTTGGGGCTATGCCTGCTGGCAAATGGCTGAGGGGGTTTGCTCAGAAGATCTATGCGATAACCCGGGTGCTTCCAAGGAAGGAAGATTGCGAACGTACCGATACAGATCAGACGGTTAGCGAAAGCTGTCTCAAGAGACATCGTGGAGGGATGTGATGGAAAGCAGGTAAAGGACAAGGTGAATTTTTATGATGCCGCTCGAGGCGCCCTGGCAGAATCAAAAAAACCTCTGATCGATGGTGAGGGGGCGAGATATTTTCAGCAACTCGCTTGCGCAAAATTGACCACGTTATCTGGCTACATCCTGAATGAATTGTGCCATTTGCTCAACATTTTTCACAAAGTAATGCAGGCGTAACTTTAACTTCATTCTCAACCTGCGTATGCGGATATTGGTCACCGGAGGGGCTGGCTTCATCGGATCGCATCTGGTCCGGCGGTTGCTTGGGCATGATCATGTCGTGGTGAACTTCGATGCGCTGCGCTATTCGGGGAACCCTGACAATCTGATCGACGTGGCCGACCATGCGCGCTATGCGTTCGTGCAGGCGGATATCTGCGATGCCGAGGCTGTGGCGCAGGCACTGAAGGAGCACCGGATCGAGGCCGTAATCAATTGTGCGGCGGAAACCCACGTAGACCGGTCCATTCTCGATCCGTCCGTGTTCGCCAAAACGGACGTGGTGGGGACCGGAATTTTGCTGGAGGAAGCCCGGAAAACCGGCATACAACGGTATCTCCAAGTCAGCACGGATGAGGTCTACGGGAGCATCGACTCGGGCCATTCGCACGAGAAAGATGTGCTCGCGCCGCGCAGCCCCTATGCAGCCAGCAAGGCGGGCGGAGACTTGCTGACGCTGAGCTATTGGACGACCTATCGGTTTCCCGTACTGGTTACGCGGGGCAGCAACACCTACGGACCCAACCAGTATCCCGAGAAATTCATCCCTCTTTTTGTCACCAACGCGATCGATGACCAGCCGCTACCATTATATGGGGACGGCCGAAACCGGCGGGACTGGCTGTCGGTGTTCGATCATTGCGCCGCCATCGAGCATGTGCTGGCGCACGGCGAGCCAGGCACTGTCTACAACGTGGGCGGGGGTAATGAGCGGGAGAATATTGCCGTTGCCGAGGCGCTGTTGCGGCATCTTAAGAAAGCCACGTCGTTGATCCGTCTGGTACAGGACCGCCCCGGCCACGACCGACGCTATGCCGTAGATTGTGGCCATCTCAGAAAACTCGGCTGGGAGCCGACCGTGGAGTTTGAGGAGGGGCTGCGTGCGACGGTCGACTGGTATCAAACGCACGAGGCGTGGTGGCGGAAGATCAAGTCCGGCGAGTTCAGGGCCTATTACGAACAGATGTACCGGCAACGGCTCGATCTTGCCACTCGAGCGGGAGAAGACGGCTCACGGCAGGCTGCTCCCACAGCACGGAGCAACCACTGATGGATATACTGACGGGCACGGCCGACAGGATTCGCAAGATCACCCACGACACCCTCGTTCAGATTCACGTTGCCGGTTTGCTGGCGATCACCTTTGCGAGTTTTTTTCCGCCTCTTTTTCGTGTGCAGGAACATGTGTTCTTTGGATTGCTCGCGCTGAGCGTCGCGGTGGCATGGGTGCAGAGACGGGCGCTCTGGGTGCGGACGGCTATCGATGCGCCCCTTCTGCTATTGATCGGGTGGATTCTGCTGACGGTGCCGTTTGCGGCGGATCCTGCCTACAGTTTTACGGAGTGGCGAAAACTGGCGGCGCAGGGGCTGGTGTTTTATTGGGTCCAGTTTGTGCGGCACAATTTTAAGTCGCAACAGATGATTCGCCATGTCGTACTGGCCGTGGCAGTGGGGACGGCGGTGATCAGCGTAGCCGCGCTTATCATGTTTCTCAAGGAGGGCGGCCAGCTACTCGACCGTACGGTGACCAGGGCCAAGGCTCCGTTCTCGGATGCCAACTGGCTTGCTACCTACCTAATTCTGGGGATCCCGATTGTCGGATCTGGTCTCGCGATGGCAGGCCAGAGACTCTGGAGGATCGTCCTGTCGGGGGCGCTAGGGATTGCGATCGCAGCACTGTATTGCTCGTATATGCGCGCGGGCTGGCTCGCGCTGGCGGTGGCGGGCGGTGCCTGGGCCGTGATTATCAGAAAACGCACGCTGGTCCAGAGCGTGCTTGGGGTGTCCATCGGGTTCCTTGCCATACTAGTCGGGCTATATCAATTTGGCTTCTTCACGGGGATAATCAATTTAGAATCAGTGCTCATCCGACTCGATGTGTGGTCGGAAGGATTCAGACGGTTGCTTGCGCATCCGATCGTGGGCGGCGGGTACGGACAACTGGCCGAACAGGTGACACTCAACACGAATCAAGGTTCGGGTTCGCAGGTGTATGGTCTGCACAGCCTGTTTCTGATGGTCACTGTGGGAAGCGGGGTGCCGGGGCTAATTCTGCTAGCGTGGATGTTTTATCGTGCGGGCAGGGGCTTGTATGAGAAGGCCCGCGCCGGAGTGGATCGTGACCAGCAGGTGATTGCGACTGCTGGGGTGTTGGTGGTCATCGGGTTTGCCGTCCGCAATATGTTCGATTACATGTTCGCTGGAAGCCTGGCCTATTTGTTTTGGATTCTGCTGGCCGTCGGGCTGGGGAGTCGTTCGACGGAAGACAGCCAAACCGTGAGGGAAGGAAGGCAGACAGGGGGCACAACATGACATTCTGGGCCAACAGACGTGTGTTGGTCACCGGCGGGGCGGGATTTCTCGGCTCCTTTGTCGAGGAAAAGTTGCGTGCGCGCGGGTGCCGGAATATCTCTGTGCCGCGGAGCCGGGAGTACGATTTGGTCGACATGGAGGCGGTCAAACGGTTGTATTTCGAGGTGAAGCCGGATCTCGTCATTCATCTGGCAGCGCGCGTGGGAGGGATCGGCGCCAACCGAGCCAATCCGGGAAAATTTTTCTACGACAATTTGATGATGGGCACACAGTTGATGGAAGTGGGACGCCAGACGGGCGTCGAGAAATTTATCGCTGTAGGGACGATCTGTGCATATCCGAAATTCACGCCGATTCCGTTCCGCGAGGACGACTTGTGGAACGGCTATCCCGAGGAAACTAATGCCCCATACGGATTGGCGAAGAAGATGCTGCTTGTCCAGGCGCAAGCGTACCGTGAGCAATACGGATTTAATTCGATCGTGTTGTTTCCGGTCAATCTGTACGGGCCGCGCGACAATTTTGATCCGGACACGTCGCATGTAATCCCGGCTTTGATCCGAAAATTCCTGGAGGCGGCCAACGTGAGCGGAAAGATACCAACGGTTACGGTGTGGGGAACGGGTGCGGCGACCCGCGAGTTTCTCTACGTGGAGGATGCTGCGGAAGGCATCCTGCTCGCGGCGGAGCGATTCAACAAAAGCGACCCGGTCAATCTCGGAGCGGGGTTTGAAATTTCAATCAAGGAACTGGTCAATAGAATCGCGACCCTCACCGGCTTTACTGGACAAATCGTCTGGGATGCGACCAAGCCGGATGGACAGCCGCGCCGTTCGCTGGATACTTCGCGGGCGAAGGACGCGTTTGGCTTCAAGGCCGGGGTTTCTTTTGAAGAAGGATTGAAGCGGACTATCGCATGGTACAAGGGGAGTCTTAGCGCGTCGCGCCAACGATGAATCGTGACTCCAAAATCTATGTGGCTGGTCATTGTGGGCTCGCGGGGTCGGCGATTCTGCGCCGTCTCCAGGCTGGTGGCCATCGAAATCTGATCGTTCGCCCCCATGCCAAACTTGACCTCACCGACCAGCACGCAGTGCATGCGTTCTTTGCCGCGGAAAAACCGGAATACGTTTTCGTGGCCGCGGCACGTGTGGGAGGCATCCAGGCCAACAATACGTATCGCGCCGAGTTCATTTACCAAAACATCATGATTGGAGCTAATGTTCTTGACGCAGCCTACCGGAA
>Ga0194131_10008447_pt1 | contig 13384 bp, 11 predicted proteins | sample TA2KigO120mmetaG_FD_148631 | JGI IMG/M metagenome (GOLD analysis project Ga0194131, IMG submission 148631) | Freshwater microbial communities from Lake Tanganyika, Tanzania - TA2015053 Kigoma Offshore 120m | ecosystem: Environmental > Aquatic > Freshwater > Lake | place: Tanzania: Lake... | reverse complement strand
GGCATCCACTGGCAGTTTGACGCGGATGCCGGCATCGAAATAGGTACCAATATCGCAGAGTACACATTCGCGAATTTTCTGAGACCCACGGAGGAACTGTCGCCCTGTATTCCCGAAGGCGAAGAGGGAGAAGGTGTCCCGTGCATAGACGCAGAGGATTATGACCTTACGGGAACCATGACAGCTCCGATCTCCGTTCAACGCGGAAGTTCGTTTGCGGCAAGTCTCAACATTCTCAATGCAGGACCAGGCAACGCCGAAGATGCGAGCATTGCAGTAACTCTCCCGGCGGGCATCACACTGAACGCCGTCAATTCCGGAACATGTTCCGCAACGGGATCGACATTGGTGTGCAATGAAATGGATGTAGCTTCCGGCTCTACTGTAAGGGCTGAGATTGAATTAAGCGTTTCGGAAGAACATGCGTGCCCGAGTGAAATTACCTTCACTCCGGTTGTCACATCCTCGGACAGTAACGACTACTACGGTCCGAATAACAACGGAGACACTGTAACGGTTGCCGTAGACTGTGAACCGGAAAACGATTTGAGCGCAACGCTCACCGGACCGTCATCGGTCGATGAAGGAAGCAGCATGATTCTCAACCTGAGGATTGCCAATGCTGGCCCATCAGGTGCTGCTACCGCGTACGGCGAAATTCCTCTTGTTGCAGGGGTCAGCTTTGATGCAGACCGCAGCGGAAGCCAGTGCGTACAGAACGGAAGTGTCATTCGCTGCACCACGCAGGGTATTGCGCCGCAAGGAAGCGTCAACTACGCAGTCGCATTCAACAAACTTTCGCTCGTATCCTGCGGCACTGACTTCAGTTATCAGGCAACGGTGCACTCCGGCGAACATGAGCTCAACGAATCTGACAATACCTCATCTGTTGTCACCGTGACGGTGAACTGTGTGGAGAATTCCCAGGGTGGCGCCGGACAGACTATTGAAGACATACGCGAGGAAATACGCGAAAGAGAGCACAGTGCTTCTGAGCCCGGTTCCTCGCGTGGAAGCGGAACGAACGAGGCCCTTACGACACTGGCACTCCTCTGCCACAGAAACGGCATGGCAACGGCGGGCGCATTCACAGGATCCTACAGAGTCCGGGGGAATACGGATAGGACCAAGACTCTCGTAGCTGCGGATGAAGAATTGATCATTGACGGCTTCACGGAAAGCGAACGGGCGATTCTCTGCGGCATGAAGAAGTTCATGAATCAGGAAGATATGCCCAAGCGCCAAACACCCGAATACCGTGAGTGGCTCATCGCAAGAATCGCCGAGACGCTCCACAAAACGGCGGAGGAGGTTGCAGATGCGCTCGCAAGCGAGACCCTCTGCAAATAGTCCGGATCTCATGTACGAACGGCACCAGGAGTGCTCAGGACTTTTCGGTAAGGCTTGCTGTTCCGTTCAAGATGCTCAGGCCATCGAGAGCCTTTCGAACGTTGCCCGAGATTGAGATGGGGACGTCGCGTATCTGCACGACTCCCGTGTCGACGTGCCACAGGAGATCCCGAAGTGCGTGAATCGTTGTCATCTGTTGATGAATCGCTTCGTTCTGGGGAGTGGAAATGATTCTCTTGCCGGGCCAGAACTGAAGTGTCTCAACGTGTTCGCCTAAGGGAAATCTTGAAATCGTTTTCCTGCGTGCCATGCAATCACCCTAGGTTGAGGAAGAACTCATGACAAGTAAAACAACCTTCGACTTCGTGCCATGGAGACATACGGTGAGGAAGGCTTGGTTCGCTCAGAGTCATTCGAGTCGGCCGAAAAGCCCGTGGCCGGAGTCCGCCGAAGACGAACGACGACCACCCTTCGACAAGCTCAGGGTCGTTCGACTCAAAAAGAAATCGAAGGACCGTGAGCGAACGCAGTGAGTCGAACGGTGAACGAGGCGCCGAAGGCGCCGAGTCGAATGGTGGGCCGGGAGGGACTCGAACCCCCGAAGGCGTAAGCCACCTGATTTACAGTCAGGCGCGTTTGACCACTTCGCTACCGACCCACGTACGCAAGCCTATTCTAGGGTCATTTACGGAATCATTCAACGTATCAGAGGGTCTTCTCAAGGCCCTTCGACAGCTGATCATCGGTCCCAGCGTATCGCCTCCATAGGACTGAGATTCGACGCCTTCCTGGCAGGGACAATACCGAAGACCAAGCCCGTTGCAAATGCCATGATTATGGCTGCAATGAGGGCTGACCATGAAATAACAAATGGCACATTGCCAATGAATTTACTCGCGATTGCGGCGAGCAGTGCACCCAGCGAAGCGCCACCAATCATGCCGATGAGCCCTCCGATCATGGTGAGACTGACGGCCTCGAACAAGAATTGAAGCAGAATATCATGCTTTCGCGCACCCAATGCCTTACGAAGACCGATCTCCTTCGTGCGCTCTGTGACCGAGACCAGCATGATGTTCATGATTCCGATGCCACCAACGACCAGGGAAATGCCTGCGATGAGACCAATGAATGCGGTCAGACCGACGCCGACTGTCGCAACAATCTGGGTGGCTTGCGCGGCAGAGCGAACACGGAAGTCATCCTTGTCGAAGTCATTGTCAGGATTCACGATCTCATGACGCTGTCGCAGAAGAACGGTGATATCCTCGATCGCGAGGTCGTCATCGACGGTGGATTTCATGCTCATGTACGTCGGATTCTTCTGACCCGTTTGCGCTCTGGCCGTAGTAAAAGGAACGTAGACGGGCTTATCGAGATCCTGCAGCAGAGCAGACCCGACGCTCTGCATGACACCGATTACCGTGTAGAAACGACTGCCGATCCTGATTCGCTCCCCGATGGGCTCACGCTGACCGAAGAGATCCTGTGATGTCTGAAACGCCAGAACGGCGACAGAACGCGCTGCTGCGATATCCTGATCCGTGAGCAATCGACCGCGATCGAGCTTCAGGCCGTAGTTCTGGAAGAAGCCGGGGAACGTACCGAACACCATCGGTGACATTTCCTCTGCAGCGTACGTCACCTTCTCGCCGATGAAGATAACGGGGGCGACATTCTCCACGGTAGTGAGCTTTGCAATCGCCTCATAGTCGCTCATCGTAACCGAATCGAGTGTGCGTCCGAATTTCTCGAAGCCTGTGGGATAGACCTCAATGAGATGGCTGCTGAAAGACTCGACCTGATCGAGAATATAGCGCTCGAAGCTGCGGCCGACAGAGACCATGAGCACAACCGAACCGACGCCGATGACGATGCCGAGCATGGTCAGAGCGGAACGCATGCGATGCGACCGGATGGCGCGATGTGCCGTTTGCAGCGTGTCCTGAATGCGCATTACTCGTAACGGAGTGCCTCTATGGGGGAAAGGAGAGATGCTTTACGTGCGGGATACATTCCAAAACCGAGCCCCGTAATAAAGGCCATGATGAGTGCGATGAAAATGGCAGGTATCGAAATCGCAAAAACATACGTCGCAAGAAACTTGTGAACCACTGCGGCGGTGAGTAGGGCAAAACTTACACCAAAGATCACTCCGACGGCTCCTGCGATCACGGTGAGAAAGACAGCCTCGAGAAGAAACTGCAGGAGGATATCCATTCGCTTGGCTCCGATAGCTTTTCGAAGACCAATTTCACACGTGCGCTCGGTAACGGCAACGAGCATGATATTCATGATACCAATGCCGCCGACGATCAAGGATATCCCTGCAACCGTCGTGATGAAAATGGTGAGTCCGAGGGACACTGTTCCAAGAATGTCATTCGCCTGCTCTGAACTGCGCACGATGAAGTCATCCTTCGTCGTATCGTTATCCGGGTTCACAATTCCATGACGAGTGCGAAGCAGATACATCACGTCATCGAAGGCCAGAGTAAAATCACCTGTTGCCTGCATCGTGACGACGTTGAAGTACTTCTGACCAGTCGCAGCGCGTGCGACCGAAAGCGGTACAAACACGAATTCGTCTGCATTCTGGAAAAATTGCGTTCCGATAGACTCAAGAGTTCCCACGACAGTATAGGGACGATCACCGAGAACAATCCTCTTGCCGATGGGGTCTTCCCTTCCGAAGAGAGCATCCGAAATTTCCGAACCGAGTACGGCGACATTTCTTCCACCGGAAATGTCTTTCTCGTCGAGCAACCGCCCCTGTGCAACAGTCACTTCACGGTTGCGGAAGTAATTAGGAACGGTTCCCACCACACGAGGCTCTGTTTCCTCGCGCCCATAGCGCGCCTTTTCGATATTCATGAACATCGCAGGTGCGATACTCGTCACAGTTGTGAGGTTCTCAAGTGCGCTGACATCCCCCTGCGTGAGGCTGTCATAACCAGCCTGTAGGGGACCTTGACCCCCTCCTTCCTGCTGTCCGGGGAAAATAACCATACTGCGAGCTCCGATGGAACTGATCTGACTCAGGATGAGCTTCTCCATGCTCGCACCCACCGCCGTCATGAGGACCACTGATCCTACTCCTATGACGACGCCGAGCATTGTGAGAAGGGATCTCCTTCCGTTACGGAGGAGTGAATGCCCTGCCGCCAGGAGATTATCACGTACTCTCATACATTCTACCGTAGTTCTCTACCCTGGGCGGCGATGATGCGTTGGAAATCCCTACTGTCACTTTCGATATGCCCGTCCTTGATGTGAATGATGCGTTCGGCATGCTGTGCGGTGGCCGTTTCATGCGTAACGAGAATGATCGTCTTCCCGCTCTGATCATGGAGTTTCTGTAGGGCCTCCATGACGTTCTTGCCGGAGGCACTGTCAAGGTTTCCTGTCGGCTCGTCAGCGAAGAGTACATCCGGATCGGACACGAGCGCACGTGCGATGGCCACCCGCTGCTGCTGTCCTCCGGAAAGCTGGTTGGTGAAGTACTCTGCCCGTTCCATCAGGCCGACGGCGTCAATGGCCTTCAAAGCACGCTCACGACGCTCCGAAACTGGTATCGTCGGATGATAGAGAAGCGGCAGGATCACATTCTCCAGAACGGACGTCCGTGGAAGCAAATTGAATGCCTGGAAGACGAAACTGACTCTGGTTGCGCGGATCTGTGCAAGCTGATCATCACTTATGCTCGCTACCGGTTCACCGCGAAAGAGGTACGTTCCGCCGGTCGACTGGTCCAGGAATCCGAGAATATGCATGAGGGTGGATTTACCCGATCCTGAGGGGCCCATGATGGCAACGAACTCGCCCTCATTGATTTTCAGATCAATGCCGTGAAGAACCGGCGTCTCCAATTCGTCGCTTCTGTAGACCTTCTTCAGTCCAATCGTCTGAATCAGCGGCGCTTTCGTGGAGGAATTCTTGTCCATTGCTCATTGCTTGATAAGCACGATGACATCCTGACCTTCGGCTATGCCCGAGACAATCTCGATATCATCGACCGTCTCCATGCCGGTGACCACACGAATGTCCCTGCTGCCATTCTTCGCATCTGGGACGCGGACGATGATCTCGCCTTGCTCATCCTTCACGACCGATCGAGCCGGAACGAAAATGGTGTCCTCCTTCACCGACGTGATGATGTCCGTATCGCCTGTCATGCCGATTTTGAACGCCTCATCAGGCTTCAGGAAGTCCAGGACTATGCGGTACTTAGGCACACCGTCGGCAATGGTGGCGGCAGGATCGATCTCGCTGACACGGAGGGCAAAGGGGGTTCCAGGAAATGCATCGAGGAGAATCGATCCGCTTTGAGACGTCCGGACCTTCGGAATATCGATTTCGGAAACGTACACTTCCAAGCGATACGGGGAACTACCGAGTATGGTCATCGCTGGTCCCGTTTCACTGAACTGACCGGGAGTGAACTCGCCCTGCTTCAGATTCACCTTCGTAATGGTCCCATCGATCGGAGCCTTGAGTACGGTGTCATCTTCATCCGATTGCGCCTTCAGCAAATCCCCTCTCGCCTGCTGCACTCTGCCTCGCGCCGCATCAATATCTGATTTTCGCGTTCCCGCTTTCTTCAAATTCAGTTGTGCCTCGGAAATCCGAAGGGAAGTTTGGTATGTCTGTATATCGGCCTCTGCCTGGTCACGAGCCCCCTGCGCGGTGATCAGAGCCGACTCTTCCGCTGCGATTTTCGTGTCGTAAACTGCAGAGGCATCATGCAGAGACTGCATGGCTGCATCAATATCCGAGAGAGCTGAGTGCATATTCTTCTTCTCCGTGGCTAGGGTCGATTTCAAATTCTCCTTCTTCGCTGAACTGAAGAGCGCAAGTGGCTCAAGCGAAAGGATAAAATCATAGGACCGCTGCACAATGTTGGCAGTACCGGAAACCGCAAACCGTGCTGCAGTGAGCGCGTCTGCTGCTTCGCGGTAGTTCTTGGGGCTATAGGACAGTGCTGATGCAGCCTGGACATCCCTGCGGATTTTCATCAAATTGGATTCCAGTTCCGAATACGCATACGGCTGTTGCTGAACGAGGATATTTTCGAGAGTGACATCCAGGAAAACGCCGTCGATAACACCGATGGATGTCTGTGCAATGGTCAGCTGTTTTTCAGCAGTACTGCCTGCTGTGGTGACCTCACCGGTCAGATTGATACGCGCCTCGTCACGCAGGAGCACGAGCTTCTGCTTCGCCTTTTCCAACGAGGCAATCGCTGTTTCCATTTTCGATTCTGTATACGCAAGTGCCGCACGCTTATTTTCGACCTCCGCTTCCGCAATGGCGATATCCTCCGGTCGCGATCCCTCCTCGAGGGCTTTGAGCTCAGCGAGGGCAGTAGTCAACCTGGCGGAAGCGGATACTACAGAGGCATGAACACTTCCCGACCGCAGCTTCGCCAAGACCTGACCTGCTATGACAACCGAACCTTCGTCAACGAAGACCTCCTCGACGATTCCTGAAACGGGAAACTTCAATTCAAGATCCTTTTCCGAAATCACCGTGCCGACGGCTTCGACAGTCTGCGTGAGTGTGCCGCGCCTGGCCTTCCCGAGAACGTACTCAGGTGGAGTCTCGGTTGCCAGAAACTTTACGAGGAGAAGGAGCGGGATTCCGACGAGGAGAACCGAGAGCGTCAGCTTCCAGCGCCTGCGGAGAATGCGGGCAATGCCTTTGATAGAGGAAAAGAACTGATCGAATATTGTATTCAAAGAAACCCCTGTCGTGCTCCCGGCCGGCTGCTGTGGGGTACCCTCTGGCATATTATTATTATACAATATAATTAATGTTTAAGCAATTACATAATTCACTGCGTTTTAAGAGCCTTCAGGGCCTCTGAAACGGCATCCTCTACGGGCCGAATGGGAATCCCCTCCCTCTCGAGCTTGAGTGTCGACAGGACGCAATTGCTCCTCGGAGCCTTGGTGACATTCTTGAGGTCCTCAACGGTCAGACGCGTGAAGCTGCAGGAGGGATCAACAGTCTGCTTATACATCTCCATGATTCTGTAGGGGGAAATCGTACCCCTGTTGACGATGTTGTAGGGGCCGACTTTCCTCATCGCAATGAGCGTCTTTGCTGCTGAAAGAAAATCGGGAAGATACGTCAGGGAATTTTCGACATCGAGAACACGCTGGTACTTACTGATCTTCATCAGAAGATTTCTTGGATCCTTCGTCGCATCGAACGGCATACGAATACGAAGCAACAGTACGGGGAAGTTCTGCAGAATTTGATCGCTCCATGCCTTCGTCTTCGAGTAGAAACTCCCGGTGAAATTCGGAGGATCCTGTTCGGTAAATGGATGCTTAGCATCTCCTTCGTATATGCATCCTGAGCCGATGTGCGCCCAGTAGATACCGCGCTTGCCGCATGCATCGAGCAGAACCAGCGGACCCGTGACATTGCTCCGGAGCGTCTCCTCCTTGTGATCCTCGCACCAATCGACATTGGGCCTGCCAGTCTTCCCTGCACAATTGATGACGATGTCGGGATGGTGTGCATCGAGTGCTTCAGAAACGGCTTCAGGATCTGCAATGTCGGCATCCGGGCACACCGCACCCGGGTAGGCGGAGAGAAAAAGCCTCCCGATGTAGCCCTTTGCTCCAAAAATCAGAATCTTCACTCCGAAATTGTACAGAAGCTTTGCGAAAGACTCCCGAAAAAACCATACTGTTTCTATGCCCAGAAAACTTGCCACGGCGGAGGATTTATTCCGCGCCGTGGATCCACACCGAGAGAAGATGGCGGATGAGACGGAACTGCATCTCCAGTACGGCTCCGGCGAAATCGGGGAACTCTCCGTCATCGGACGCTGCCCGCTTGAACGTATTCACCGCATTTCGGAGACGGCAGTATTGTTCAATGAAAGCATCCGGAACCAGGCAATCGCCAGGGTGCTCAGTGAGATCCATCGAAAAAAAATTCCAGAGATTGGACAGAGAGGATACCGGACTGGAAAGATCGCCCTGTTTGAGGGGGACATGGATGAAAACGGAGGATACTACGCAATGATCGCAACGAAGCTCCGACTGCTCCGGGAAAGATCCCGCACCGAAACGCTAATGGAATGCGTCCGCAGAATGCTGCGGAGGAAGCCCGACGTGGAACAAATCCGGGAAGCGGTTGCATCCTATGTCCACTCTCTGCTGCTGATCGATGGTTTGTGCACGAGCAGACAGGACGGCATTGACTGGATAAACGAATTGCACCAATGGTCACAGCAGGACTAAACGCATGCTTTTCCTGCAGAAAAACTCTGGTATACTCACATTCGTGCGCAGACGACGCAGATCGACATCGAAGCGCCGGAAATCATCCGGAGCCGGCCTCGGGCTTTCACCGGAGACCGAGCGTCTCATCGGCGGAACCGTGCAAATTACCGCAGGTATTTTGCTGCTCCTCGCGCTGCGGGAACAGGCAGGAATGGTGGGTGACCGGCTGGAGGCAATCATGACATTTTTCTTCGGGAGCTGGAGCGTCATCTTTCCGTGGTTTCTCGTCGCGTCAGGCGCTCTGCACTGGCTTACGCGCGAAACGCGATTTGAACTCAAGCGCTCAGTCGGCCTTCTTCTCTCGCTCCTCGCATTCCTCGGCATCATGCACATCGGCGCACCCATCGAGGATATCGGTCCACGTCAGACTGAACTTGCCGGCGCCGTCGGGTTCATGATGAGTGTCCCGTTCCTCCTCTTCACCAGTCGGGCCGTGGGCTACACAGTTCTCGGCGCAATGCTCCTCTCTGGACTCTTCATTTCCTTCGAGCCCGATCTTCTCGGGATTGGCAAATCTGCCGTTTCCCTCCTGACACCCAGGAAGAAGCGCCGGGTGAGGAACGCACAGGCAGTCACTGAAGTGGTCGAGGAAGATGACGAAGACGTCTGGGAGGAAGAAGACGCAGACGACCTGGTCGAACAGGACAGAGAAGCGCCCGAACTCAACATTGTCCGTCCGATTTTCGCCAAGCAGACGATCAAGAAGCGCACGAAAGCGGTTCTCGGCAACAAGGTGAAGGACATCCTGCAGATGAAGGACACACGGTTCGAGGAATGGACATTTCCGTCCTTCGATTTGCTGGATTCCTCGCATAGTGAGCTGAAGGTCAATGACGAGGATCTGAAGCGACAGGCAAAACTGATCGAGGAAAAGCTGCGTGAATTCGACGTGGACGTCACGATGCGTGATGCCCACCCGGGTCCTACCGTCACCCAATTCACATTGAAACCCTCTGAGGGCGTTAAGCTGAGCAGAATCGGTAGCCTGAAAGACGACCTGGCACTTGCGCTGGCTGCACCGAGTCTTCGCATACAGGCGCCCATTCCGGGCAAATCTCTCGTGGGCGTCGAAATGCCGAACGCAGAGCGCACGACAGTGCACCTTCGGGAAATTCTGGAGAGCCCCGAATTCACGGACAGCGGATCTCCGCTCACGCTGCCGCTGGGCCGCGACGTTTCCGGTGACGCCATGATCGCACACCTGAATGATATGCCGCACCTGCTCATCGCCGGCGCCACAGGCAGCGGAAAATCCGTCTGTATGAACGTATTCCTCACCTCGCTTCTGTACCAGAATGCTCCTCACGAACTGAAGTTCATCATGATCGATCCGAAGCGCGTCGAGCTGACTCCCTACGACGGTATTCCCCATCTGCTCACTCCCGTGATCACTGAGGCCGAACGCGCCCTGCAGGCCTTGCGCTGGGCTGTGGCAGAAATGGGCAGACGTCTTCATCGATTCTCTGAAACGGGGTCAAAGAACATCGACGAGTACAACGAAAAACAGACGGAAGAGGAGAATGTACTCCCGCGTGTGATCATTGTGATCGACGAACTTGCCGACTTGATGATGCGTCAGTACCGGAGAGACACGGAAACGATGATAGCCCGCATCTCACAAATGGCACGCGCAACTGGCATGCACCTGATCATCGCGACACAGCGACCGAGCGTCGACATCATCACCGGTCTCATCAAAGCGAACATTCCAACGCGTATCTCCTTCCGTACCGTCAGCGCGGTTGACTCTCGGACGATTCTCGACGAAATCGGCTCCGAAGACCTCCTCGGTCGCGGCGACATGTTGTATAAGACTGCAACGACACCGAGCGCCGTTCGTATTCAGGGAATTTTCATCTCGACGAAAGAAATCGAACGCGTGATCAATGCCGTGAAGATCGCCGGAGGCGGTAAGATCACCGAACAGATTGATATGGGTGACGATGAGCGCGAGGAGAATGGGGTTGCAACGGCAACGACCGAGCGGATTAACCTCGACAGTGACGATAACGGAGGAGACGACATGTTCTTCGAAGCGGTGCGCGTGGTACAGGAGACAGGGAAGGCATCGGCCAGCTTGCTCCAGCGGCAGCTGAAAGTCGGCTATGCACGCGCTGCCAGACTACTCGACATCATGGAGGACAAAGGCCTGGTCGGTCCCGCTGACGGTGCGAAGCCGAGAAAGGTGTACACGGAGAGTAGCGTCGGAAATTGAGCTTGGTATAGTGCATTCATGCAGCTTCTCATCGGAAGCAGAAACCCCGGCAAGGCTGTGGAAATCCGTGAGGCACTGAGCGGTATCCCGTTGGATTTCATCCTACCCGATGACATTGCTGCGGAGATCGATGATCCGGAGGAAACTGGAAGTACGTTTGCGGAGAATGCGCTTCTCAAAGCGCGCCATTTCCACCGCGCCGCAGGACTTCCGACGATCGCCGATGATTCAGGAATCGTCGTCGACGCTCTGAAGAACGAGCTTGGCATCCATACGCGACGCTGGGGTGCAGGTGCAGGAGCAACCGATGAAGAATGGATAGCGTATTTCCTCCAGCGCATGGAACGGGAGGAAAACCGCAAGGCGAAATTCATCTGCACCATCGCATTCATCGATGATCGTCAACGGGAACACATCTTCGAAGGAGTCTGTGACGGAACGATCACGAAAGGTCTGGAGGCCTCCTACCTCCCTGGACTTCCGATCTCCGCATGCTTTCGCCCCGAGGGGTTTGACCTCGTCTACTCCGCGATGAGTATTGATGAAAAAAACACTGTGAGTCACAGGGGAAAAGCCGTGCGACTCCTGCGGAAACATCTGATAATTCCTTAATCCTGAGTGTAGTGAGTATACATTGGCAATTTCTCCATAAATTCCGTGCCGTTTCGCATTGCCTGCACCTCCGCAAGTAACGTTCTGCATCGCGCTTGAATGACATTCAGTCTTCTTTTTTGCTTGAGGATATCAGGAGTATTGATGGCATATTCGAAGGCGAAATGCCCCAACTCCACCGAAACCATGATTGCATTGAGTAGAGCTACGATGCCAAAGCATGTGAGCATGGTCACTGCCCTGACACTTTGCAGAGGACTCATGGCGAACTGGGCAAGGAGCGCCATTCGGCGTTTTTGAATCTGATCCAGAATCAGTTCGGCCCTCTGATATTCATCATCGTGTGAGAGATCACTTAAGTGCGTGCACAAGAGATCCTGCGCTTGTCTGCATACCTCTTCTTCAGGGGTCGTAATCTCACAGTGATCAGGAACAATATTCGCTATGCTGTCGCGGTTCGCTCGATATTCCGATCGCCACCGCAACAGGTCATCTGTATGTGATTCTCGAAGAAGCTCTTCGTCGAGCAGGCGATCTGATTCAGACCAATAAACATCGCCTCTCTGCGTCGACATACTCGGAACATCATCGGCAATGGTCGTAAGTTTTGTTTTCAGGCCGACAATATATTTCTTATCCCTTTCCGCCTGTGAATCACAAATATGCTTCGCGCAGCGAAGAGAATTATCTTCTGCCACGCGAAATTGAGAAATCCCATCGAGTTCGGAGGAAAGGTGGAGAAAACTCCCCTGAACCAATCGCTGTCTGCCATCAAGACTCACTGAAGGAGGTCGCTCCGTCATAACGGCGCACGATACTAGAGCGGGGTGAAGTCGAGTGCAATGATCTTCCTCCAAACTTGCCGAATGAGCGTGCGCAGACTTTCCTTCTCTTCCTCGTTGAGAGTAAACGGTCGAGAAATGGGATCTGCTTCACGTTCTCCAGTGAATTCAAGTATGAAGTTCTCCGGCCGTAACAGGGGTTCCGCCTGTTCCAGAAGCAACGCGTAGAAGACCAATTGACGAAAATTATCGCCCTTCCTGCTCTCACGTGAAACGCAGCCCTGTTCCAGTCCACCGCGTATCTCGGAAGGAGATTTAGGCGCTCCGGTCTTAAAGTCGATGACGATGGCGCTGCCGGAATCCTTTGAAGCGAGATCGATGCGGTCAATTTTTCCTTTCAGAGGAATCCCGGGACCCCGGGGATCGGACGGATCGGCAAGGACCGCGCGGTAATCCTGTTCGACGGTGTGAATGACCGGCGTTCTTCCCTCCAGACACTCAGAAAAATATGCAGGCAGTGCATCCTTCGCGATTCCGATGAGATCGGCATACTGCTTCTTCGTGAGAACGTTTCTCTCGGTCAGATGCGATTCAAAGTCCTGCAGAAATTTCTCGACACTGACGGGTGACTGCCTGCGAACGGCAACAGCCCATTCGCGCAGAGCCCAGTGTACGGCACTTCCGTAGGCCATGGTCAGGAGATCCTTCTCTTTGCGCTCTTCAGGGAGGTGCAGAAGATGAATGCGCATGAAAAGGACGGGATCCTCGAGAAATGTCGCAAGGGAACTCGGCGAAAGAGCAAACGTCTTCAGACGGTCGGTAAGGTACGCTTTCATTTCAGCATCGAGAGAACGTTCAGGCTGAAGCACGAGAATCGAAGCACGTTCCAAATCACGGAGAGTGGCCTCGGATTCCGGCAACGGGCCGGCCTCGGCAAAGAACGCCGATGGTGCGACGGGCCGGGCTCTCTCCCCGACGACGAATTCCTTCGGACAGAGCATGAGCAACTCGCGCTTCGCGCGTGTCATGGCAACGTAGGCAACGCGCCGTTCATCCTGATGCTTCTCAAAACGCTTCTGCTCCGGCTCCCAGCCAAACAGCAGGTCTTCGGGAAGGGAAAGACC
>Ga0194131_10008445_pt1 | contig 13389 bp, 11 predicted proteins | sample TA2KigO120mmetaG_FD_148631 | JGI IMG/M metagenome (GOLD analysis project Ga0194131, IMG submission 148631) | Freshwater microbial communities from Lake Tanganyika, Tanzania - TA2015053 Kigoma Offshore 120m | ecosystem: Environmental > Aquatic > Freshwater > Lake | place: Tanzania: Lake... | reverse complement strand
ATTCCTATAGTGCAACACTATAGGAATTTATTTATTTTTTATTATTTACTCTTCATCAAGCGCACCCGCCGCAGCAAGCAGAGCCGATGCCTTATCCACAACCGACCCCTTAATAATATTCGCCAGATCTTCCAGTTCCAGTGCATTCACATAGGTAATTACATAAGGAAGACTGATTTTTCCACCCGCCGGCTTTTCGTATTCCTTGTATCGGCGATGGAGAGCGGCAACATGGAACTTGTAGGGCCAAGGGAGTTCATCATAGACCTGGGTCTTCGTAATGTTGGTCTTAATATAATAATTGTAGAGGGTCTTCGTGTGCTGACGCAGCTGTTCTTCCAGGGCAAAGAACTTGTCTTCTTCCTCGGCATACATCTGGACGTACTTCTTAATCTTGCGCGCCTTACGAAGACGAGCATATCGTTCTTCCACAGAGTGGTCGTTTCCACGCAGCTCCTTCGCTTCATTATAGAAGGTGGTGCGCTTCTTCGTCCGCTGACCGGCCGCGTCAAAGAGGACGAGTCCCTGCCAACCATGCTTGAGAGTGAGCGCTTTCATATTAATCCAGTTATCCACCGATTCCGCCGTGGAACCAACCGCGCCGACATCATAGGCAGGCACCGCATAAATGCGATGGGTCTCTGGCATATCCGCGGAGTTGTAATTCATGACCAGAGTGCCATCCGCCGCAACCTTTGTCATCGACACAATGTAAATCTTTGGCAGCATTACAGGACAGACCACGCGATTTTCCTTGTGCTGGATGACCACGGACACACACTGATATCCTTCAGGAAGCAATTCCTTATAGTTCTTGATTGGGGTAATGCTGAGGGCCTCTTCCATCATAGTAATGAAAGTCTTATCCGAGAACTGCGTCTTGGATTCACCAATGCGACTGCGAGAGGCTACCAACACTTCCCCATCCACGCCGCGGAAGATATTCAACATTGTTCCGTCAATGAATTCCTGAGCGTAAGCAGCCTGCTGCGAACCGATAGCCTTCGCACCTTCACTAAACCAAGCACTATAGGGAGTGGAGAGCGCAGGAGCAACACATACAATGCGCAGAGATTCCTTATGAATAACAACACTACGCAGATCACGAACAACGGCATCCTTCAGGTCGCTCTGTCCTTTCACATAACGAATAAGGGCGTAGGCACTCTGTGGCGGTTCCACGACACGAATATCAAGGTCGTCCTTCAGATAATTCTTTAGGGACTCAAAGTCGGTGTAGCCGGCAATAAGCTTATGGAGATTTGTAAAAGAATACATTTTCTCGTATGAATTTGTGATTCACTTATATAATATTTGCGTGATTTCTTTAAGCTTCATGTAGCTTGGCCGAGCGGCTCAATTTTTCCAGCCTGGTACCATGACTATAAGGATATTCCTATAGTGTATCCGAATGCTAAGCACTATAGGTATAATTTATGTGTATATAATGCTTTGATTTATGTAGTGTTACATTAGATATTCTCCGATGAGTTCCAACAATGAGAATGGGGGGGAGAATTCGGTGTATAGTTCCTTTGAGAACACATCAGGAGAAAATGAAAATTCAAATGTATTAGGCGAAGCCGAAGACAATGTCAATGTAAATAATGTTAACTTTGTAAATACTTCTGGCGAGAACAACTCCAACGACGCCATTACTCCTACAATGTCAAATGATTCCAATGTTAATGTTGAAAATGGGAATGTGAATAACAATAATTCAAGCGCGATCTCCTATGTTCCAACATCTGGGGAAGATGAGGATATAACTCCACCAACCTCCGCCCTGGAAGAGGACACTGGAGCACAAGTCTTGCCCGCTGCCGCGGAGCCTGAAGAGGAAGCCGATGGGAAACTCTTTCTTGGGGACTTTATCCGTATTGAGACCCCTGAACGAACACTAGAGGGTATACTTTATTATGTGGCCGAAGACCTTATTCGTGTGATGCCTACTGGAGCGAGTGACCGTCTCGTAGACATAATTCCGGCCGAGCTGGAAACCATGGATATTACTGACTTCGTACATAATCCAGGTCCACGCACCTCCTTTGTCAATCTCTATAGTTTACGCCCTGGGCTCACCCTTTTGACTACCAAGGCCGACGGAACGCCAGTCGGCGAATACAAAGTCGTCACAGTGAATCGTCAGCAAGACAGTGCACTCGTGGAGGACTCCACTGGAGCACAAAAAGACCTCCAGTTTGACTACACGGGTATTCCGCGTGACACCGAATTTGACGTGCTTCGTGTGAAGTCATACGAGCCAGAAGAATCCGCGGCCGTTGCTCCCATTATAGCAAATAATCAGGAGGCGGTCCTTAATAATTCCAATAAGAGTTCCATTGAGGAGGAATATGAAGAAGAAGAAACATATGGGCGTGTTATTGCACTCAAGGCATTTAAGAATGAACCGCCGCCAAAAATCGTGAAATACACTGAAATCAAGAGGTCCGAAATGTTATATCCTGAAACCGTTCAAAAGAATGATCTCTTGAGTAATCTCCTGGAAATGTTTGAACCCGCGCAGCGGCAGAATCCAGCAATTGTGCGAAAGATTCGTTCTTTAGTGGAAGTCCTATCCACACTCAAGTCCGAAATTGTAGAAAAGGCGACGGATGGTTCCATACTAGGTGAAAAGCGAAATGTTATTCGTAATCTGGAGGAACTTCTGGAAGAAAATAGCGTTCCTCTTAGTATTCCTGTAGTGCAAGCCGACCGCCAGGTTTTCGTGGATAAAGTGGGGGGCGGTGAAGGGGAAGCAGCGGAACAGATTAATTTTGTGGAAGGTGTATCTATTCAAGATTTTCATGAATCAATATTACAATGGATGACGGATAGTACTCCAGCCGTTTATGATGCCTATCCCATTAATGACAACCCTGATTACCCACGTTGGTATGATTTCCAGCGCAACTACATTCAGAATCATCCTCCAGGCTATATTTTTAAAAGTGCCTATGGAACTCCCTACGAATTCCAAGGCTCCAAGGAATTCTTCCGTGGTGTTCCAGGGACGGAAATCGGCGGTCTCAATCAGGGCTGGGCATATAGTACAAAGAATCTCTTGACGGATAAATATATTACTGAAGACATTAAATTTAGTGTTGGTCGCGCGTATGGCCCCACCTATCGCACCAATTCTCGTGGGGATCGTATTAAGACAATTCCTGGGGCACAGACCACAGTAGAAGGATATGTTCTTTTCCCACCAGGTTCTGCTGGATACATGGGAGCACGACGCACAGGCAAACTCTTCTATGATGTTGCCCGTAGTCGTGGAGAACAACTTACCATGGAAAAAATTATAGGGGATATGGATGGCGTAGTCCAAGTGGGTGAAGGTGATTCATCCACGGATATACAACGTGTTCTCTACTTTGACAAGGATAGTTCACGGCTAGGGCAGTTTTCCTTTGACGATTTCCTTGGAATCATTCTCAAAGTGCTGACTCCCCTTGGACCAGGCGATCTCAATTCCTATCGTGCAGACTATGGGATTGACTCCTATGAATTCACACAGGAACAAATGGGTCTGATTGATGAGCGGATTCGCACCGTCATTGCTGCCGTCCGTTCTCGTATTACGGAGCTTCGCGCAACACCAAAGGCCACACCAGGGACAAATAATCCACTGCTTCCTGAAGCTGGTTTCTACAACCGACTCAAGGAACTCACGGCGACTCACCCATATATTGCCGAACACATTACCAATTTTGAGACCATTATGCCACACTATAGGGATAATGATGTTGCACTGCTAGCCTATTTACTGACTGTGGCCCAGGACTATACTATGGCGGTGCTCGGTGGCGTGGAGACGGTGGTGGAGCGTGAAAAGGCGCGCTACCGTATGGTGAAACGGATGAAGGAGCGTGCCGAAATATATCGTGAGCGTGCGCTGGCCGAGCTGCGGACCGAACCACCGACGGAGAACCCATGTCCGCATGTGAAAGAGCTCGCAGCAGTGCGGCTTATAAAGGAGGACGACGCGCGAATGGCAATGCTCGTCCAGTTTATGAATATTTATCAAGGGAAACGGGTTGACAATTGGTATATGTGCAATGTTTGCGATAAACACCTATTGTGTCACCACGAGTATCTGCAAATTCAGCAGTTCTTGCATCCTCGCGAAAAGACGGTGCTAGAGAAACAGTTGCGTCTGGCCTACACGAAGAAGGGTGCCTATAATGGAGCCTACATATGCACGAACTGTGGTATACCCGTGCGTGAACTGGAATTTGATACGCACTTGGAGCTGGATGATAATGGGAATCCCCTTATGGGTCGGTCCGAGATTGACCCTGGGCTCGTCCTGGACGAAGACGAGGAGCTGAAGAAGCAACTGGGGCTTAAAGACGACAAGGACCACGAAGAGCAGCTAGACCTGAAGGATCCACTAAAGAAGGAGATTTATGATGTGGAGCGGCAAATCCTGGGGAAGCTCGGTATACGGTTTGATAGAAAATCGGAAAAGATTGTTGTAAATCGTGTATATCAGCTATTGACAAATAGTTCCCAAGTAAAGACGCAAATGAAAACGAAAGAGGAGTATGAAAAGGCGATTCGTAAACTGAAGAAGGAGGATCCAAAGGCTGTGTTCCAGCCCTATGAAGGGTTCCGTGCAACGAAGTTAGTGACCTATGTGGCATGTTTTATTATTGTGGAAATGCAGACCCACATTCCCAACTATTATCCTCTCTATACTGAACCAGGATGTACTGCTGGTTTTGATGGTTATCCGCTAGACCCAGTGGAAGGAGACCCCACACCAGAAAATGTCGGCCTCTTTATTCCCTACATGGCATGTTGTATGCTTTCCCTCTTACGAGAGCGCCATCCATGGAATCTGACATCATGGGCCCAGGAACGAAAAACGGAAGACCGAAAGACAGGTTTAATAAACGACATTATTCGTGGCATGAAGACCGTGCTAAAGGAGGCTGGTGTTGTTGGCTACCTGGAAAAGAAGCGGGCCTATGTGGAAAAGACCTTTGGGCGTAGCACTATAGGAGAACGACCTTCAGAGTCCATTCCAGCCCACTTTTTGCCCGCCATGATGTTCCAGGACGAGGAAAAGATGGTGGCAGCCGAGAACCCACAGCAGACGGCGGTGGTTACACGGAACAATGCAAATCGCCGTTCCTATAATTCAACTGCGGCCTACATTCAATCGGTCGGCTGGATTAACAGCGCACACGCTCAGGCACGGGCAACAGTCCTGAAGGATAGTAATCCAAGAGCCGAGACTGGTTCCTGTTTTGGCACCTATGCAGTACCAGCCGCATATGAAAAAGAACATGCTGCCGATTATCCAGAGCTTCCCCCACGGCTCAGCCCATCGGCCGTCTATAAGGTCCGTTCCATCTTCGGTGTTCCATATGTTTCTCAGCCGATTCTGGACATTGACATTCACCTGGAAATGAAATACGCCTGGGAAGTGTATATGCGCATTTGTTATCAGGGCGACCGTAAGGGTATGCCACATGAACTCGGTTGGCACGCACTCCCTACGGATAACACAAAACCACAAGAGTTCGCCCATAAGTGTGATTGGTGTGGACTTATTGTCCCCACGGAATACGCATATCCAGATATTGATGTGAAGGGAAATCCGATTCTTGATGTCGCCGCCGTGAAACAGGCCCTCATCAACCAGGGCATTGCCGTGGATTCAGAGGAAAATTTCCTGGAGCTCATCAACACTGCACACAAGACCATGATATTCAATCCCTATAGTGTAGTCCCAGTGGCCCGCGATGCGGTTTTACAACAGCTCCCTGCCCTGGCACCGCCGCCGTTTGACCCACAGGCTCGCGATGATGCAGAAGAAGGGGCCGCGCCTGTGAGCTGGACCAATATCATGGACGGAGTTCGCACTATAGTGGAGACTGATGCTGCGCGCACGGAATTTGATTTTCTTCAACAAATCAGTCCATTTGCTTCGCAGGCCGATAGTCTGCGCGCTGGTCTCTATGATCTTTATGCCGGCCGTGTATATGCCGGCATCAATCGTGAAAAGCTCTTCCAGGCCTTTGACACACAGTTTCTTGACGGTAGTGCCCATGATGTGCTGGAACGTATTCGTGCATATTTCCTCCTTCCCCTTCAACGAATTGTGAATGGGAATTACGAAGGAGTCGGTATTATTTACGCACATAAGAAAGAACATAAATCATTCAAAGACGTGGACGAAAAGCTATTGAAAGCCCTCGCCGACAAGAAGCAGTGGAAGAATTTCCTACCCATGGATCTTCTTACCGATGAAACATGTAAAGGACTCCTAGAAAAATACTTATCTCGTGTTGGCGCATATGTATCCCTTGGCCTGGAGTTAAACGAGAGCCGTATTCCCTATCGTGAAACCTTTATGAAAGTCCTTCTGAAGATTCTCTTCTACGGTCCCCTTTATGAGCTGGTGAAAGCGGCAACGGGTGCGCATCGCATTCCTCTTCTCAACACCATAATTAGTCTCACACGGATTTTCACTATAGAGAATCGCACGTATGAACTCTCCGAGATTCGTGAAATCAAGGCGCAGCTGAAGGAAAAGGAGCAGCGGTCCTTTATTGATATTTTTGACCGTCTCTCGGATGAACAGAAGCGGCTGGAGGTGATGGCGAAGACACTAGGGATTAAGAGTGTGATTAGTGGCAAGGACTGGTCCGTTGGTGGAACAAAGAAGGTATATCAGTATGATCCTGATTTCTGGAATGTGCAGCAGCGCGAGTTTGGTCGCAATGAGACGGATTATGGCGACGCCGGCGGCTACGATGTGCGACAATATGGGGATGATGATTAAAGTTGAGGGATAAACCATAAACAAAAACCCCTATAGTTTTTCTTATAGATACACTATAGGGATTGGACATAGGTCAATCATGTTATTTTTATATGCAGGTCTACTTTATTTGACGGCGATGGCAGTGATTCTTCTTGTGAAGCCGGCATTTATGTTTCGGCCCGATGGCTCATGGAAGGAGTTTGGGATTGGGCGAAATCCGAAGCACTACACGCCCCTGCCGCTCTGGCTTTATTCTATACTGATGGCACTACTGAGTTATTTTGTCGTGCTCTTGATTACAAATTGGAGTGGCTCTGGATCAGGCACTAACACGAATCGCATCCAACGCCGAAATGCCACGCTCTCCCTGGATGATGACTACATACCCAATATTTCCGCAAAAGATGTCGGCAGCCCCGATTTAGTCCCAGGGTATTATATGTTGAATAAGCCGGCGTCTAAGGCAGCAGGTATGCCGAAGTATGTCTACATTGGACCAGAGGCACCATAAGAGAGAAGTGATTGAAGTAATTCCTATAGTGTGACACTATAGGAATTATTCTTGTGAATTCTTATAGAGATGGTTGGTATACTTTTTGACCCTCCGTCTGAAAATGGAGAAATGTCTGGCGGTGCTTTATTTGGCGGTATACGAAAAGCATATGTAAATCTTTGTAATCAAATGACAAGCCGAAAGGAAAGGGTTGATTATATTTCCATTCGTGATCGTATATTGGATATTATATATAACGATGTTCGTGGCCATATAGAATGTCTTCCTGACCAAGACCACGCTAGTCTTATAAAAAGTGTTGATATAATATTTTCTAACTTTGATAAGTCCGACGACCCTCTTATAGTGATTAATATTGTTAGTTTACAAGTCGCATTATTATTTACTCAGTATGAATATGAAAAAAATGGTGGCGACGAAGAACCATTTATTGACAATAAAGAACGGTATCCTTATATAATGGAAAAGGGTGATTATAGAGACTATTCTTATATAAAAGAAATAATACCAACATTAGGGAATTTGGAGCAACTACTAAATCCAGAGGCACCAGGTACCATTTTTATGGTTTTTACTGGATTTTTACGATTGAGTGAACTTCTAGACTCATATTTCAATAATGTATTTTATTTAGGTCTATCTTATAAAACACAATATGTGGATGGTGGTTTATATTATCCAATTGCATATTTATCACATGATATATTTCATTATGAAATGTATACTGAAGATTGTTCTAAATTTCCTACTATAATAAACAGTTTCAAGGATTTTAGAAATTATATGATGAATAAAGATGCACAATTACGTTATTCTATTGATTTTGCATTATTTCTATTTCTTCATGAAGAACCATATTGCTATATATTTCGTGCTGATAATTTAAATAATAAATATCAAGAGAAGGCAACAGTTGAAACAATTTTAGATAGTTTACAAAATAATATGGATGCTTTAACAAATTTAAATGATTTTGGGCGTGCACTACCAGAAAAATACAGAGTTTTAGAAGAAGGAAGCGAAACAAAATTAAATGAAAATAAAGTAAATGAATATTTACAACTTGTCGCAGAACGTTATGTTACATCCTGGCGCGAATTCCGCGCTGCGACTACTGGGGCATCAGGAGGGCGTCGCCGCAGCACAAAGCGGAATCGCCGAAAGATGAGAAAGACTCGTAAAGGACGTAAATAGAAAGTAATGAAACTAATCCCTATAGTGTTGCACTATAGGGATTATCTTATTAGCCTCTTTATACAGGGCACATACTACTGAAACCGCCACTAATCATTTGACCGAAGAGGCCAGCCCAGAACATATAGTAGGCATTTGTATACGAAACGACTTCCCGTGAACCGACGGCGTGGATGGAGGCAGGCAGCGCCTTTTCCACGGCGCCACTGAAGAAAGGCATACTACTGAGGCCGAGGAAGACGGCCATCAGACCAGGAATCCAGAATATGTTTTTTAAGATGTGTTGATAATTTACTCCGTCGCATGAAGAGAGTTGGACGAAGAGATTTCCCATGAAATTAACTGCCAGACCCCAGAGGAAGAATGTCGCCCAAAAGACATAGGCCTTAGAAAAGAATGGACTACATCCAATAGTTAAATTATAGAAGAGAACATAAGTACATAAGAGGAGTGCAATACCAAATGATATACCAACAATTCCACTAGTAGAAGCCATAACGACGAATCTCTATAGTGTAGAGATGAAGAAACTTTCTTGAGGAAAAACGAGGGTATAAGCAGATATGGCCGACGCGGACGAGTTTATAGATCTCGGTGTAATTCCAAATGATGAAAATCCAACAGTTATGCCCGTTGCTCAGACTGCACAAGTAACTGCGCCGGTGTCTGGAGTACCTCCCCCGCCTCCTGGTCCGCCTGGTGCCTTTCCCCCTATAGCCCGTCGTGCACATGTTCCGCCACCGCCATTACAGCCTCCTCCCCCACCGCCTCCACTTGCACGTAATATGACACGGCGAGTGGCAAAATCAAAACTGCCGGCAGAAAGTATTCGTAATAAGAGTTATGCCAAATTACCCGTCGCACGGGATGCACGCCAATGGATTCAATACAAGATTGAAAAGCCGCTCTTCTATAGTGTTTCCCCAGACGGGGGGTATTATTCCAACCCATTGGACATGTCAGGGAATCAAAAATTTAAAAGTGATATTATACAACCCTCTCCCTTTTACCGAGCCTCCTTGGAACAAATCCAAGATGCCTATAAGCGTCAACGGATGGACCCGCAAACGGTGGAAGCGGATGATACATACAAACATGCACGTGAAGATGTCCTACGCCTTTATCGCGAATACAAGGCCGCAATTAGCACGCGAGGCACAAATCCGACGGCACGGATTGCCCTTCGCGGGGAACTGATACAAGCAAATGTGACTCTTGGTCTGGCCGAGAAAGCCCGTAGTCGTGTCTACGGGTATAAGCCCTTTGTTGATGAGCTGGAAGGTTCGCTGCGACCAACCCAGTATCAAATGTTACCTGATGAGGCGATTGACAAGGAGACCCCCTTCCGTGATACAGTTTTTATGTGTCGCCGAGCCCTATTCCCCTGGTCTCATTTCTACACGGATACACTTCCTGTCGTGGAACAACCAGAAGTAGAAGCATCCACCAATTCTGAAAATTCTAACCCAGCTCAACAAGGGGGGGGCGCACCTGGACTCACTAAAGAACAGAAGAAGATTATTGCACATAAGAAAATTGCCGCGTGGCGAACTCGTAAAGCGGGCCGATTCTAGACTTTACACCTGATATGGATACGGTTTCAATCCTTCCTTCCCTGCCTTCGCCGTCTCACAATCCACCATTTCCGCCTCAAATTTGAAACAATAACCGTTCTTATCCTTATAGACTGTCTCCTGTACGCTCGTAGGGTGAGGCCAACGCGGGACCTTATCTACAGGCAGTCGCACATGGAATGTGAGTGCCAATAGACCGACCACCGCACCAACAATAAAAGGAACCAACATAAAATGATTTGTAAACATGAAGACTAATCCCTATAGTGTAAAGCCAAAATAATGCCTCAGGACATAGCAGAGGATCACACTACCCTTTTTATAAAAAGGGATATTCTTACAGAATAGCAGGGTATAATGGATCTACAGGCATTTATGCGAAGTCGTCAATTTAACATTGTATTTTCATTTATACTTGGGCTCTTTCTTGTAATTCTTTTTAAGCCGTCCTGTCGCGGTGGAGCATGTTACGATTATCGTCCTCCACCGGTCGCCGATGTATGTAGCGGCGCCTACCAACTGAATGACAAATGTTACAAGTTTAAAACTCGCGATGTCCCATGTCCGCCGTCAGGAGTGATTGAACCGTATGTAGATGAGGGGCAAGAGGACTAAGAAAGAGGGCGATGCCTACAAGGAAGGCAAATGCCTACAAGGAAGGCAAATGCCTACAAGGAAGGCAAATGCGTAATCCCTATAATGTAAACCTTAGAGAGTTCATTATAGAGAATTATGGACCAACCAGGCACAGGCGCCATTATGATGGGGACACCTATTGATAAACTTGGTGATGGTCCAATGGATTCGTCCGACCAGGACCTTGTAAATCAGATTTTCAGCGACATGCAAAAGCCGGCATCCATGAGTAACCCTGTGATGTCTGTGCCGTCATTTCAGTCGGCACTAGGCGCTCGCCAAGGAGGGGAGCTCACACAGTCTACAGGTCTCCACATGGGCGCACCCCTACCACCTGCAGGGGCCCGTGCACCAATGGTAATGAATAATCAGCCACAGCAAATGCAGCACATGCCTGATCCCCATGTCGCCACGGCACATATGATTGGCAGCGCGCACCCGACGCAGTCCGACTTCCAGCAAATGATGATGGCCTCCAATCAATACGGTATGGGTGGAGGCATGGGCTATGCACCCGCAGGTGGCTATCCTCAAGGACCAGTGATTGCAGCCGAAGCACCAAAGAAGAACTGGAATGCAATTTGGGTGGACGAGCTCCGTCAGCCATTCATTGTAATGATTATTCTCTTTGTCATCACCTTACCCTGGTTCCATCTTCTTACCAGTCATTATGCACCACAACTCCTAAAGCCGACCGGTGAATTTACCACCATTGGCCTTGTTGTGCGAGCGGCACTTGGTGGCGCACTCTTTTGGTTCTTACAACGGATTGTTGCTCCTCTTATTGTTCTGTAAAGAATTCTAGAAATATATCCTATAGTGAAACACTGTAGGGTATATCATTTATTCTTGATTAACATAGATTCTTTGAATTCTTACCACTAGTAAAATAGGAATGGTATCCATGAAAGAAACAAAGACGGTGGTCTCATTCACATGGCTACTGCTCGCATTTTATGCATTATACGCCCTCTTTGGAATCGGATTCAATGGGCTCCTTTTCAGTATGGCCGTCGGTCTCATTGCCTATAGTGTAAGCGATAGTATGCTCCTTGTGGCGGCGGTGACAATTCTTTCAGGAATTCTCTGGCGCACTGTCATTTCCCCGCGCGTGATGGACGCCTTTGCCGATGTAGTGGTGAGCAAGCTCCCTGACGGCCAGGCAGCATATCCCCAGAGTGCTGTGGCCGAAATTGTGAAACGCGTAACAGGCTTCGGCGATGACGCCGTGCAAGGGGTCGGCTCCAAGAATACTGAAGGATTTGCGGATGTACAGGCTCTAGATGAGGCGAAACCCGACGCTGGCAGTGCAGCGGCGGATAAGATGGCCCAGGTTTCTACCGGTGCCTCTACTCAGGCATCAGTCACCGCTGCCACTGCCTCTAAGGAGCTTGCAGAAGCCGCGCCAAATAAGGATGCATCACAGGCCGCTACTGCCGCCGCAACAGAAGCCCCAAAGCCAAAACCCGAGATTCCCACTATAGGAATGCAGGCTGGAAAGAAGCCTGATGATTCCAAGAAGGGGACAGATGGATTCCATGTAGATGCCGCCTCTACACTCATGAATGCTCTGAACTCTCTGGATACGAAGACAATTGAAAATATGACAGCCGACACTCGCAATCTCCTGGAAACTCAGAAGTCACTCATGGGCATGCTTCAGTCCATGAAACCGCTTCTTTCTGATAGTCAGGATATGATGTCTACTTTCAATTCCATGTTTGGCTCTGCTGGCCCAGTCGGTGCAGGTGCAGCCGCACCAGGCTCCGCTCTGAAGAAGTAGATAATTTAGAATTCTTAATAAACTAATACCTATAGTGTAATCCATGAAGAACTACACTATAGTAGATACTATGAAAAGAACCAATAGCTCCTTTGGGCTCCTCCTATTTTTCTTTGTCCTCATTCTTTCCATTATAACTGTCATTCTCTATATCCAGAAGCGTAGCGCACTAGGAATTGCTCCTACGACTCGTTATAGTAGTGGATATGATGCACTAGCGGCGCCACCGGTACATATTACAAATGTGATTCGCGGGGGAGGTGGTGATAGTCGCTATAGTATAGCCCCCGAGGCATCACGCTCATGGGTCGCGCCACCAGACCCTCGTGGCGCCTATATTCCACCAGGGGCAGTTCCTATAAACATTGCAACGCAGGGAATTCCTGAGTCGTATCAGACAATGGGTGTGATTCGTTTAGGCGAAGGAGGCGAACTTCTGCCACTTTATGGTCGTCGCAATGGCCGTGGCTCCGATATTTACAATTATTACACACGGACTGATACTTACAACCCAGTGCAGATTCCAATCAGCTTTGGCCGTCGTGATTGCACCGACGATAACGGTTGTAAGGAACTGAGTGACGGTGATTCGGTAAAGGTCTATGGAAAGGGCGAAGGTTCGGTGAAGCTTTATGGTATCGGCGCGCCGAAGTATATACCAGGGGTTGTGTAAGGGGGATTTCACTATAAGAATATGTTAATAACTATTCCTATAGTATTCAGCATATGTCTTCATACCAGCGTAATTTACTTTGTAAATTCCTATAGTGCTAAGCGCGAGCCAGTGCCTATTGAAATATTCAGAGCTCTAAACAGAGTTTGAGGCGGACCTCATGTCAAATAACAATCTTACAGTATCTCAAGCGCTGCAAAGTCGCCAAGGTCAGGCAGTATGTAGTAGCGATGG
>Ga0194131_10008442_pt1 | contig 13391 bp, 11 predicted proteins | sample TA2KigO120mmetaG_FD_148631 | JGI IMG/M metagenome (GOLD analysis project Ga0194131, IMG submission 148631) | Freshwater microbial communities from Lake Tanganyika, Tanzania - TA2015053 Kigoma Offshore 120m | ecosystem: Environmental > Aquatic > Freshwater > Lake | place: Tanzania: Lake... | reverse complement strand
AATTAGGAATTCGGAATTCGGAATTCGCGTTACGCATTCATAATTCTGAATTCTTAATTCCTAATTGCGTGCCGCCATGCTGAGAATCACTGGCGGCAGAGTGTACGACCCGGCCAACGGCGTGGACGGCGTGGTCAAGGACATCTGTGTCGCGGACGGCCGCGTTGTCGCCGACGTGCAGCGCGCGCGGACGATCGACGCCACGGGCCTGCTCGTGTTCCCGGGCGGCGTGGACGTCCACACGCACGTCGCCGGCGGCGCGTTGAACTTCGCGCGCGGCCTCGTGCCCGAGAACCAGCGCGCGGCGCGCAAGTTCCTGCGATCGCCGGATCGCCGCGCCGGCCTCGGCGGCATGACGCCCACGACGTTCGCCACCGGCTACCTCTATGCCGGCATGGGCTGGACGACGGTGAACGAGGCGGCGGTGCCGATCCTGTCGGCGAAGCACACGCACGAGGAGCTGCACGACACGCCGATCGTGGACAAGTCGTCGCTGCTGCTCATGGCGAACAACGAGATCGTGCTCGACCTGCTCGAGGCGGGCGAGGCCGAGCGCGCGCGTCACGTGGTCGCGTGGCTGATCTGGGCGGCGAAAGTCTACGGCGTGAAAGCCGTCAACCCCGGCGGCGTCGCCGCGTGGAAGTGGGGGAAGAACGCCGGCACGCTGCACGAGCCGATCCAAGGCTACAGCAGGGTGACGCCGGCGAAGATCATCGCCGAGCTCGCGCAGATCGTGGACGACCTCGCGCTGCCGCACCCGCTGCATCTGCACGCGAATCACCTCGGGATTCCCGGCAACTTCGAGACGACCATCGAGACGATGCAGGTCATCGACGGCCGGCGCGCGCACCTGGCGCACCTGCAGTTCCACGCCTACGGCGGCGACGACTGGGGCAACATGCGCTCGCAGGCCGCCGCCGTGGCCGAGGAGTTCAACAAGCGCAGGAACCTGACGACGGATGCGGGCGCGATCCTGTTCGGCGACGCGGTGACGATCACCGCCGACGGCCCGTGGCAGCACCTGCTGTATCAGCTCACCGGCCGCAAGTGGGGCAATCTCGACGTCGAGAACGAGACCGGCTGCGGCATCGTGCCGTACGTCTACAAGGACAGGAGTCTCGTCAACGCGGTCCAGTGGGCCGTCGGCCTCGAGCTTTTGCTCCTCATCGACGATCCGTGGCGCGTGTTCCTCACGACCGATCATCCGAACGGCGGCGCGTTCTGGCGCTACCCGGAGATCATCCGCATGCTGATGGACGTCGAGTTCCGCAAGACGCAGATTGCGGCGCTGCCCGAGGCGGCGCGCAGCCGGATGACGCTGCCCGAGATCACGCGGCAGTACACGCTCTCCGAGATTGCGATCATCACCTCTGCCGGCCCCGCGCGCGCCCTCGGCATGCCGCAGAAAGGGCACCTCGGCGTCGGCGCCGACGCGGACATCGCCATCTACCCGGAGAAGCCGGACGACGGCGTGCTGTTCTCCTATCCGCGCTACGTGCTGAAGGCCGGCGACGTGGTGGTGGAGGAAGGCGACGTGCGGGCCGTGAACGACGGCCGCGAGTTCATCGTCCGGCCTGCCTACGACGAGACGATCGAGGAATACCTGCGGCCGCTCTTCCAGAAGGTCTACACGATGTCGTTCGAGAACTATCCGGTCGAGCTCGAACGCGTGCGGAACGCCGAGATACGGTCGTGATGACGCTGACGCTGCAGCAGCAGCCGACGGTGCCGCTCGAGGCGGAGGTCCTCTCGCCTGACGTGATCGCGCCGCTCGGCCTCGACGCCGTGCGCGCGCTGCCGGTGTTTCACGGCAAGCGCCAGCGGCGGCTGGATGAGTTCTTCTCGGTCGTCGGCTCGCCCGGCGACGACCTCGAGATCGAGGGCGACCTGCGGAAGGTGAAGTGGATCGGCCGCGGCATGACGCGCGGCCGCGTCGCCGTGCGCGGAGACGTCGGCATGCACCTCGGCGCGTACATGAAGGGCGGCTCGATCGAGGTCACCGGCAGCGCGTCCGACTGGGTCGGCGGCGAGATGTCCGGCGGCACGATCCGCATCAGCGGCAACGCCGGGGGACAGATCGGCGCGGCGTACCGCGGCAGCAGCACGGGCATGGCCGACGGCACCATCGTCGTCGGCGGCAGCGCCGGCCTCGAGGTCGGCATGCGCATGAAGCGCGGCATCATCGTCATCGGCGGGCCGGTGCGCGACTTCGCCGGGCTGCAGATGAAGGGCGGCACCATCGTGCTCGGCGCTGGCGCCGAGCTGCGGACCGGCGCCTGGATGATGCGCGGCACGATTGTGTCGCTGAAGCCGATTCCGATCATGCCGACGTTCGCCTACGCGTCCACGTACACGCCGACGTTCCTGCGCATCCTCGCGCGGCACCTTGCCACGCTTGGCGTGACGCTGCCGACCGACGACGCGAAGGGCAGCTACCACCGGTATAACGGCGACTCGTCGGTGCCGGGCAAGGGCGAGCTGTTCGTGTGGTCCGCCTCCGCCGAGGCTTCGGCGAGACAGGGCTGACATGGAGTGGCGAGGCGTAGCCATCCGCGACACCTTTGCCGAGGCGTTCGACATGTACGCCGCCCGCGTGGTGATCACCGCCGGGTCCGCGGCGTGGGCGCGGACGGCCGGGCAGGCGATGACCGGGTTTGCGACGTCGGTGATCGGCTGCAAGGTGGAGGCGGGCATCGAAGGCGATCTCGATCCCGCCGCGACGCCTGATGGCCGTCCCGGCATCAGCCTGCTCGTGTTCGGCGTGGACCAGGCCGGGCTGACCACGCGGCTCCTCGATCGCATCGGGCAGACGGTGCTGACGTGCCCGACCACGGCGTGCTTCGACGGGCTGCCGGACGCGGCCAGCCGCGCGCCCGTCGGCGGCGTCCTGCGGCACTTCGGCGACCGGTTCCAGTCGAGCAAGGTCATCGACGGCGTCCGCTACTGGCGGATTCCGGTGATGGAAGGGGAGTTCCTGATCCAGGAGACGTTCGGCATCCAGAAGGCGATCGGCGGCGGGAACCTGCTGATCCTGGGCGCCGACCAGAAGAGCGCGCTGGCCGCGGCGGAAGCGGCCGCCACCGCGATGCGCGCGGTGCGCGGCGTCATCCTGCCGTTCCCCGGCGGCATCGTCCGCGCCGGCAGCAAGATTGGGGCGCGCCGCTACAAGAGCATGATTGCGTCCACCAACGACGCGTTCTGCCCGACGTTGCGCGGACGCGTCGGCGTGGACAGCGCGCTGCCCGAGAACGTGAACGCCGTGCTCGAGATCGTCGTCGACGGCCTGGATCGCCCCGCGATCGAGGACTCGCTGCGCGCGGGCATCGACGCGGCCTGCCGGCCAGGCGTCGTCGCCATCACGGCCGGCAACTACGGCGGCAAGCTCGGGAAGCATCACTTCCGCCTGCACGACCTATGCGCATCCTGGTCCACGAGCACGTAAGCAGCAGCCGGCGCGGCCGGCGGTCTGTGGCTCCGGCGCTGCTCCGCGAGGGACAGGCGATGCGTACCGCGCTCGTCGCGGACCTGACGGCGGCGGGTCATGACGTGGTCACGTCGAATCCTGATGCCGTGTGGCTGATCGCGCCCGAGCTCGGGCGCGTGCATCAGCAGGTGGCGCGGCGGTTCGAATCGAAGGGCGCGAGATTGCTCGGCTCGAGCCCTGCCGCCATTCGCCAGGCGTCCGACAAGCGCGCGCTGGCGTGGCTGCTCGAGCGGCACTCCATTCCGCATCCTCGGACGCGCATCCTCCGGGACGACGGCGCGGCCGCGCCGATTGCCGCGGCGCTCGGCTTTCCCGTGGTGGTGAAGCCGGCCCAGGGCGCGGGCTGCCTTGGCGTGGCGCTCGCGTCGCAGGCGCACGAGCTGGCCACGGCGGTCGCGCACGCGCGCGCGGCGGCGGGCGCTGGCCTGCTGCTCGTGCAGGAATACGTCGCCGGCACGGCGGCCAGCGTGTCGCTGCTCGCCGACGGGACGCGCGCGATGCCGCTGACACTCAATCGCCAGCGGGTACGCCGCCGGACGCACCGGCTCGTCTACGACGGTGGCAACACGCCGCTCGCGCATCCGCTGCGGTCCCGCGCCTTCGAGGTCGCCGTCCGCACGTGCGAGCTCATTCCCGGCCTCCGCGGGTTCGTCGGCGTGGACGTCGTGCTCACCGCCACCGAAGCGGTGGTCATCGAGGTCAATCCGAGGCTGACGACGGCGTATCTGGGCGTTCGCAAGGCGGTCGGCGCCAACGTTGCGGCGATGGCGCTGGCGGCCTGCCGGGGCGAGCTGCCGTCGCGCGTGACCGTGCGTCGCTCCGTATCATGGGGTCAGACCCCATGAGTCGATCCGTGTCAGGGTGGGACGTGGGCGGCGCGAACATCAAGGTCGCGTCCGGCCTCCGCGTCGTCGAGCGGCCGTTCGCGCTGTGGCGCGAGCCGCAGCGCCTGCCCGAGGTCCTGGCCGAGGTCGCGGACGCGCTCGGCCGGACCGATGTCATGGCTGTGACGATGACCGCGGAGCTCGCCGACTGCTACACGACGAAGCGCGAGGGCGTTGCCGCCGTGCTGGACGCGTTCGGCACGGCGTTCCCGGGTGCGGAGGTGTGGATCTACGGCGTGGACGGCCGCTTCCGCAGCGCCGAGGCAGCACGCCGGCAGCCGCTCCGTGTCGCGGCCGCGAACTGGATGGCGAGCGCGTCGCTCGTGGCCCGCACCGTTTCCGACGCGATCTTCGTGGACGCCGGCAGCACGACGACCGACATCATTCCGATTGTGGGCGGGCGTGTGGTGGCGCGCGGGAAGACGGATCCGGCGCGCCTGCGCAGCGGCGAGCTCGTGTATACCGGCGCATTGCGCACCCCGGCCTGCGCGATTGCCCGCTGGGTGCCGCTGCGTGGACGACGATGCCGCGTGGCCGCCGAGCACTTCGCGACCTCAGCCGACGCGCATCTATGGCTCGGTACGATCGAGGAGAGCGACTACACGTGCGACACGGCCGACGGCCGCGGGAAGAGCCGCCGGGAAGCGGCCGCCCGGCTGGCGCGGATCGTGTGCGCGGACCTCGATATGCTGGAGGACGCGGATGTGGACGCGATTGCGCGGCATCTGCGGGACTCGCAAGTGAAGCAGATCGCGTCTGGCCTTCGGCAGGTCATGAAACGTCGTGGAACCGGGTGTCCGGCCGTGCTCGCTGGACAGGGCGCCTTTCTCGCGCGCGCCGCGGCGGAGGCCGTCGGCCTGACGGTCTGCGATCTCGCCGCGACGCTCGGCCCTGAGGCGGCGCGATCGACGCCGGCGGCCGCCGTGGGCGTGCTGCTCGACGAGTGGCGGAGAAGGGAGGGAGTCGAACCCTCCGAGGACCTTACGGCCCCCAGACTGGTTTTGAAGACCAGCGGCGCCACCGGGCGCCTTCCTTCTCCGGATGTGGTTGGAGCGTAGCGTGAGCCAGGAGCTGCTGCGCGGGCTGCCGTCGGTCGACCGCCTCCTCCACCATACCAAGAGTGCGCCCCTGCTTGCTCGTTTCAATCGCGACTACGTGACGCAGCAGTGCCGCCAGGTGCTCGACGAGCTGCGGCAGGCGATCCGGGCGGGCGGCGCGGTGGACGCGCGCGAGCTGGACGACGGCGCGATTCTCGATCGCCTCGCGCGGCGCCTCGCGGGGCAGCCGGCAGGCGGCTTCCAGCGGGTCGTCAACGCCACGGGCACCGTCCTGCACACCAACCTCGGACGCGCTCCTCTTGCCGAGGCGGCGATCGACGCGCTCGTCACGGCGGCGCGGTATCCCACCAACCTCGAATACGACCTCAACGAAGGCGAGCGCGGCCGCCGCGAATCGCACGTCGAGCGCCTGCTCGTCGGCCTGACCGGCGCCGAAGCCGCCACGGTGGTGAACAACAACGCCGCCGCCGTGCTCCTCGCGCTCAACACGATGGCCAGCGGCCGTGAGGTCATCGTCTCGCGCGGCGAGCTCATCGAGATCGGCGGCGCCTTCCGCATTCCCGAGATCATGGCCCGCAGCGGCGCCGTGCTGCGGGAAGTCGGGACCACCAACCGCACCCATCCCGACGACTACGCGCAGGCGATCGGCGCCGCCACGGCGCTGCTGCTGAAGGTCCACACCAGCAACTACCGCATCGTCGGCTTCTCGTCCGAGGTGCCGTTGCCGGAGCTCGTCGCCATCGGACGGCAGCACGGCCTGCCGGTGATGGAGGATCTCGGCAGCGGCGCGCTGATCGATCTGGGGCGCTACGGCGTGCCGAAGGAGCCGCTCGTCGGCGAGCGCGTCGCGCTCGGCGCCGACGTCGTCACCTTCAGCGGCGACAAGGTGCTGGGCGGCCCGCAGGCCGGCCTGCTGGTCGGCAGGAAGGCGTGGATCGACCGGATCGCGAAGAACCCGCTGCACCGCGCCGTGCGCTGCGACAAGCTGACGCTGGCCGCGCTCGAAGCGACGCTGGCGCTGTACCAGCAGTCGCCGGACGTCGTGAGCGAGATCCCCGCGCTGCGGGCGTTCACACGGCCGCTGCGCGAGCTCGAGGCCATGGCCGCGCGGCTGCTGCCGGCGCTCGAGCGCGCGCTCGGGCCGGGCTTTTCGGTCGCGCTCGAAAGCTCGACGTCGCAGATCGGCAGCGGTGCGCTCCCGACCGAGGAGATTCCGACGTGGGCCGTTGCCGTCCGGCACGATCGGGACAGCGCGGACGCGGTCGCGGCGCGCTTCCGCGCCGCCCGCCCGCCGATCATCGGCCGCATCAACGACGACCGCTTTCTGCTCGACCTGCGCACGGTGTTCGACCCCGACGACCTCATCCCGCGGTGGTGAGATGCCGTACATCATCGGCACCGCAGGGCACATCGACCACGGCAAGACGAGCCTCGTCAGGGCGCTGACCGGGCAGGACACCGACCGCCTCAAGGAAGAGAAGGAGCGCGGCATCTCCATCGAGCTCGGGTTCGCGCACTTCGACCTGCCCGACGGCACGCAGGCCGGCGTGGTGGACGTCCCCGGCCACGAGCGCTTCATCCGTCACATGCTCGCCGGCGCGCACGGCATCGACCTCGTGCTCTTCACGGTGGCCGCCGACGACGGCGTGATGCCGCAGACCGAGGAGCATCTCGACATCGTCCACCTGCTCGGCGTGCGGCGGGCGATCTTCGTCATCACGAAGACCGATCTCGTTGCCGAGGCGCGGATCCGCGAGGTGGAGGAAGAGGTCGCCGCGCTGGTGGCGGGAACGGTGCTCGACGGCTCGCCCACAGTCCCCTTCTCCGCGGTGAGCGGGCGCGGGCTCGAGGAGCTGCGCGCGCGCATCGCGGACGTCGTGCGATCGGACGCGCCGGCGGCGCCGGACGGGTATTTCCGTCTGCCGGTGGACCGCGTGTTCGTGATGCAGGGCCACGGGGTCGTGGTGACGGGGACGGCGATCACGGGCGAGGTGCGCGTCGGCGACCACGTGCGGTGCGTGCCGGGCGACCAGATCTTCCGCGTGCGCAGCCTGCAGGTGCACGGCCAGGCGGTGGAGGCCGCGACCTGGGGCCAGCGCGTCGCGATGAACCTGACCGGGTCGGAGAAAGCGTCCATCGAGCGCGGCCAGGTGATCTGTCACGAGAAGGTCGGCCACGCCACCACGCGCTTCGACGCGCGCATCGAGGTGAGGCCGACGGCGGCGTCCGGCTTGAAGAACCATCAGCGCGTTCGCGTGCACCTGGGCGCGGCGGAGGGCCTCGCGCGGCTGATCCTGCTGGACGGGCGCGAGGCCGTGAGGGCGCGAGACGCGGCGTTCGCCCAGCTCGTGCTGCTCGAGCCGATGCTCGCGCTCCGAGGCGACCGCTTCGTGATTCGCGACGAGACCGCGCAGCGCACGCTCGGCGGCGGCATGGTGCTGCATCCGTGGGCCCCGCGGCATCGGCGCACGGAGCCGCAGCTCCCGGAGAAGCTGGCGACTCTGGCCGGCGGCGATGTGGCGGCGGTCGTGACGGTGTTCCTGGAGGACAGCGAGAGCTTCGCGGTGGCGCTCGGCCCGGTGGCGCAGTTCCTCAACACCACGGACGAGCACGCCGCGGCGCAGCTCGAGGCGATGACGGACCTGCGCGTCGTGACCGTTGACGGCGATCGGCTCTTCACGACGCCCGGCAAGTGGGAGGGGCTGAAGGACGGCGTGACGGCGCTGCTGCGCGAGTTCCACCGCGAGCATCCGCTGCAGCCGGGGCGCGAGATGGAGGACGTGCGCGAGCGGCGCGCGGGCACGGTCCCGCCGCGGGTGTTCCGCGCGGTCGTCGATCGGCTCGTCGCCGAGCGGGCGATCGCGCGCGACGGGAGCCTGCTGCGGATGCCGGATCACGTCGTGCGCCTGCGCGAGGACGAGCAGGGGATGGCGGGCCGCATCCGCGCCCTGCTCGAGCAGGCGCCGCTGTCGCCTCCCGATGTAAAGCAGATCGAGCGCGACCTTGGCGTCGCGCCCGCCAGGCTGACCGAGGTGCTGCGGGTCCTCGAGCGCGAGCGCGCCATCGTCCGCGTCTCGCCGGACCTCTACTTTCTCTCCGCGTCGATTGATAGAGTGAAGGCCGAGCTGCGGCAGCACCTGTCGGAGCGCAGCGAGATCACGCCCGCGACGTTCCGCGATCTCTTCGGCACGACGCGCAAGTACGCGATTCCGCTGCTCGAGTACCTGGATCGCGAGGGCGTCACGATCCGCGTCGGCGACAGCCGCAGGCTCAAGCGCGCGTCCTAGACATGCCCACACGCACGCGCCGCAAGGCGCTCAAGGCGGCAGGACTCACGCAGCAGGTGACCGCGTCCGGTTGAGCGGCCAAGCTCGGCCCGGCCGACCTGCTGCAGGTCCTGCACAGCCTTCCGTCGTTCGAACACGCTGACGTCATCGTCGGAACCGAGACTTCCGACGACGCGGGAGTGTTCCGCCTGCGCGACGACCTGGCGGTGGTGAACACGGTGGATTTCTTCACGCCGATCGTGGACGACCCGTACGTGTTCGGGCAGATCGCGGCGGCCAACGCGCTCAGCGACGTGTACGCGATGGGCGGCGAGCCGCGCACGGCGCTCAACATCGTCGGCTTCCCGAAAGGGAAGATGGACCTGGCGGTCCTCGGGGAGATCCTGCGCGGCGGCGCCGAGAAGGCGAAGGAAGCCGGCGTCGTCGTGATCGGCGGGCACAGCCTGATCGATCCGGAGGTGAAGTACGGCATGGCCGTCACCGGCGTCATTCACCCCGACCGCGTCATCCGCAATGTCGGCGTGCGCGCTGGAGACGCATTGGTGCTGACCAAGGCGCTCGGGACCGGGATCATCACGACCGCGTTGAAGCGGCGGAAGGTGAGCGGCCGCAGCACGCGGGCCGCGGTGACGTCCATGTCCACGTTGAACAGGGACGCGTCCGCGATCATGCGCGGCTTCACCGTGCACGCCTGCTCCGACGTCACCGGCTACGGCCTGCTCGGGCACGGCCAGGAGATGGCCAGCGGCAGCGAGGTGACCCTGGTGTTCGAGTCGAAGGCCCTGCCGGTCCTCCATGGCGCGGCGAAGCTGGCGGAGGAGGGGCACATCACCGGCGGGTGCAAGCGGAACCGCGACTACCTGCAGGACAAGATCTCGATCGAGCGTTCGGTCAAGGCGGGCCTCGTCGAGATCGCGTTCGACCCGCAGACGTCCGGCGGGCTGCTCATCGCGGTGCCGCAGGCCGAGGCCGATGCATTGGTGCAGAAGCTGCGCGCCGGCGGCGTCGGGGTCGCGACCGTCGTCGGCCGCGCGGTTCCCCGCGAAGACGTCTGGGTCCGGCTGGTCTGATGCATGCGTAGTGTCCGGCTTCAGCCGGACCACTCACTGCTGTTGCAGCTGCGCGCGCAGCATCGCTTCCTGGATCTCGGCTTCCACCCAGCAGTTGGCCGCGTCGACGAACGGGTTCGGCGCGCCAGCCTTCACACGCGCGTACTTCGCCGCCAGGTTGTACTGCGCGGGGTGGTCGCCGAGCGGCACGTCGCACGGCAACGTGCGCAGCAGCGTGAACGTCCGGCTGAACTCCTGCTCGATCGGCGGGGTCACCGTTCCCGGCGCGCGATAGCTGCAGGCGAAGACGACGTCGTACGCCCTGCCGCCCTCCTGCGCGCGCATCGTCCAGGTCGTGCAGCCGCGCGTGTGCCCGGCGGTCAGGTGTGCAACCAGCGTCGTGCCTCCAAGCACCACCTGGGCGCCGTCGCTCAGCGTGCGGTCGATGGGATGGCTCTTGCCGCCCGGCCTGATCGCCTCGAGTGCCGGGACGTCTTCGCGCATCGCCATCACCTGCGCGCCGGTCAGCTCCTTCACCAGCGCGTCGCCTTCCTGATGGTCGCCGTGCGCGTGCGTGCCGAGCAGCACGCGGACATCCGCGAACCTGAATCCGAGCTGCGCGACCGACTTCTCGATCGTGCGGACGTTGCGCTCCCAGGTGCTGTTGATGAGGACGTGGCCCTCGGGCGTGGTGACGAGGAACGAGCTCAGCGTCCTCGTCCCGACGTAATAGACGTTGCCGATCACCTTGTGCGGGGGAAAGGCGGTTGTCTGATCCTCTTCGCTGCCCATGTTGCGGGCGAGAATCGACCGCGGCGTGTACGTCTGCCCGCGCACGGTGACCGCCGGTTGGTCCGGCGGCTGCTGCGCCAGCACGGCGGGGGCCAGGAACACGCACAGGAGCGCGGGCACCGTCAGCTTCATGGCGCGGGAGTCTACCATCGTCAATAATCATCCGGCGATGGCGGACCTGGGGATGAACGAGCGCGCGTGGTTGCTGGCGGACGAATATCTGCAGCGGCGCGCGGAGCTGCGCGTGACGCCGCACACGCTGGCGAGCGGCGCGCGCGTGATCGACGCGGGCGTCGACGTGCCCGGCGGCCTTGCCGCGGGCCGCGCGCTCGCCGAGCTGTGCATGGGCGGCCTCGGGTCCATCGAGTTCACCAGCGTCACGATCGGCGAGGACACGTGGCCGGCCGTGCACGTGTGGACCGACCATCCGGCGGAAGCGTGCATGGCGTCGCAGTACGCCGGATGGGCGATCGATCCCGATGGGTACTTTGCGATGGGCTCCGGCCCGCTGCGCGCGCACGCGCGCGTCGAGCGCGAGCTGTTCGGCAGGCTGGGCTACGCGGAGCACGCGTCCCGCGGCGTGCTCGTGCTCGAAGGGCGTGCGATGCCGACCGACGACGTGGCCGCCTGGGTCGCGAGGAAGGCGCGGCTGACGCCCGACGCCCTGACGCTCGCCGTCGCGCCCACGTCAAGCATCGCCGGCGGCGTGCAAATCGTGGCGCGCGTGCTCGAGACCGGGCTCCACAAGATGGACACGATCGGCTTCGACGTCACTCGTGTCCTCAGCGGCATCGGGACGGCGCCGGTCCCGCCGGTCGCGAAGAACGACATCCGCGCCGTCGGCCGCACGAACGACTGCATCCTGTACGGCGGCCAGGCGCGCTACGTGGTGCAGGCGGGCGACGATGAGCTGGCGGCGCTCGCCGAGCGGCTCCCTGCCGCCTCGTCGAAGGACTACGGCACGCCCTTCTACGACCTCTTCACGCGCTACGACAACGACTTCTATAAGATCGACCCGATGCTCTTCAGCCCGGCAGAGGTGTGGCTGACGAGCGCGGCGACGGGCCGGACGTTCCACGGCGGACGGCTGAACGCTGACGTGCTGCGCGCATCGCTGCTGTCATGAACATCGTCATTCTCAACGCGGGCACGGGCTGGCATACCGACGAGCTGACGCGCGCGCTGTCGGAGCGCGGGCACACGGCCGTCGTCGTGCCGTACGAAGCGGTCGTCTCCCGCCTTCGCTCGGCTTCGGCGAGGCAGGCGCGCGCGCGCGCGAGTCTCACGAGCGAGGGCATCTCGCTGCTCGACGCCGACGCGGTGCTGGCGCGCATCGTGCCCTTCGGCTCGCTCGAGCAGATCATCTACCGCGTGGACGCCCTGCACTGGCTCGAGGAGCGCGGCGTGCTCGTCGTCAACTCGCCGCGGACGATCGAGCGCTGCGTGGACAAGTTCTACACGGACACGCTGGTGCGCGAGGCAGGTCTGCCGACGCCGGACACGGTCGTCTGCGAGCGCATCAACGACGCGATGGCCGCGGTCCGCGAGATGGGCGACGTCGTCATCAAGCCGATCTTCGGGTCGCTCGGCCACGGCATGGTGCGGGTGAGCGAGCCGGACGTCGCGCTGCGGGTGCTGCGCGCGCTCGACGAGGTCCGCGCCGTGTTCTACGTCCAGCGGGCCATCGATCATGGCGGGCGCGACGCGCGCGTGTTCGTCGTCGGCGGCCGCGTCGTCGGCGCCATCGAGCGCCTCGCCCCGGACGGGGAGTGGCGGACCAACGTCGCCCGGGGCGCGGGCACGCGTGCGCTCGATCTGCCGCGCGACTGGGAGGATCTCGCGCTGCGCGCGGCGGAAGCGGTGTCGGCTGACTACGCGGGGGTCGATCTCCTGCCGGCGCGCGACGGGTCCGTCTACGTGCTCGAGGTGAACGGCATTCCCGGCTGGCAGGGGCTGCAGCAGGCGACCGGGGTCGACGTCGCCGGCGCCATCGTGGATCACGTGGTGGCGCGGGTGAGTGCGCGCCGCGCAGAGGCAGGGGCGACGCATGCGTCGCCCGCACACCGACGATGACGGTGTCCACGGTTTCCGCGCGCGCGTTGACGGCGGCCGACGTCGCCGCGGCGGCGCAGCTGGCGTGCCTGCTCGAAGCCAGCGCACCGAAGCCGGGCAACGTCTGCCCGGGGAGGCATTTCAAGGACCTGCGCTACGAGGATTTCCTCGCCAGCGCCGTCGCGATTGCCGCGCCGCTGGCGGAAGCCGGCTCGCGCCCGCTCGGCCAGACGATCCGGCTGGCGATCGAGGCCACGGCGCGCTGGACCCGCACGAATTCGAACCTGGGCATCGTGTTGCTGCTGGCGCCGTTGGCACGGGCAGCCTTACGGGCGAGGCATGCCTCGCCCCTGCCGCAAGACCGGCAGGCACAGGGCGTTGTAGGGGCGACCCATGGGTCGCCCGTAATCGACGCATTGCGCCAAATCCTTCATGAGACCACCGTCGATGACGCGCGGGAAGTGTACGCCGCCATCCGCCTGGCGGCGCCCGGCGGGCTGGGGCGCGCGGAGTCGCAGGACGTCGCCGCCGAGCCGGACGCGACGCTGATCGAGGCGATGCGGCTGGCGGCGCACCGCGACGGCATCGCGCGCGAGTACGCGACCGGCTTCGAGACGACCTTCACGATCGGCGCGCCCGCGCTCACCCGCGCGCGGGCGGACGGCCTCGCCTGGGACGACGCCGTCGTCGAGACGTTCCTGGCGCTGCTCGCGGCACGGCCCGACACGCACATCGCGCGCCGCGGCGGCGACGCGCTCGCCGCCGACGTCTCCCGCCGCGCGGCG
>Ga0194131_10008433_pt1 | contig 13404 bp, 13 predicted proteins | sample TA2KigO120mmetaG_FD_148631 | JGI IMG/M metagenome (GOLD analysis project Ga0194131, IMG submission 148631) | Freshwater microbial communities from Lake Tanganyika, Tanzania - TA2015053 Kigoma Offshore 120m | ecosystem: Environmental > Aquatic > Freshwater > Lake | place: Tanzania: Lake... | reverse complement strand
AACGAAAAGTACGACGCGCTGGTCAATGAAGGTCGGCAGTTGCCGGCCACAGCGACCCAGCGTCGTAGCGAGGTGATGGTGGAACTGTCCAACGTGATGGCGGCCAACCACCCGCAGATCTACCTGGTCGACAACTCGATCCCGTTGGCGTTGCGCGCCAACTTGTCGGGTTGGGAGTACCAGGGCTTTATCCAAGCCAACATCGCCGCCAGTCTGCTGCGAAAGGGAAACTAACGCGAACGAACGCAAGCCCCTCCCTGAAAGGGAGGGGCTGGGGTGGGTGTCCGCGAGGGCACCCCCTCCGTTCGCTTCGCTCACCACCTCCCCCTTTCAGGGGGAGGTTCGCGAGGAGCCATGACCCAGACATTCGAACTTCCGCTCAAGCGCTGTACGCCCGAGAGTTTTTCTCCCTATGGGCAGATGATGGGGCTGCCAGCGCAGGGGAACACGCTGCAATGGGCGGCCACGAAGACCTGGAGCGCCGACTTCTTCATCGACGGCAAGACCGAACTGATGTTCGCGCGCTTCGACCCGATGCCTTTGAAGGACTTCGGCAAGACCGAGGCGCACTTCGCGGTGACGCAGACGTTCATTGTGCTGGGCGACACGCCCTACGTCACGGCCTTCGCCAGGCCGACGGCGCCCGGCGTCGTGCCCGAGCCGTCGGAGTACGAGGCGTTGCTCATACCGGGGAATTCCGGCGTGATGATGCACCGCGGCGTCTGGCACTCGAGTCGCTTCCTGATTCGCCCCGGCACGGCGGACTTCATCATCCTCACCGATGCCCACACCACGGTCGAACTCGTGGCTATGAACGACAAGGGCCGTGGGCGCCTGACCCACGTCGTCGAATACGGCAAGGAGCGGGGGCAGGCGTTCCGGGTCGTCGATCCCGACGGCCTGCTCAAAACCGTCTAGCTGGGGCCTATTCTGCGGCGGCGCGGGCGTTCGACCAGGACAACAACCGCTCGCCGAGCATTTTGCCGAAGGTGATGGCCGGGGTGACGCTGGTGCCGGGGGCGTAGGCGTCTCCTGCGATGCGCCAATGGCCGAGCACCTCGCCTGCGGCGTAGAGACTCCCGATCGGTTTTCCGGCCTGGTCGAGCACGCGCAGATCGGCATCGACGTCGAGACCGGCGGGGCTCATTACCTGCAGCCCGAAACACTGAACGGCATAGAACGGCGGTTTCGCGATGGCGCGAGGCAGGAACTCGCGCCCGAACTTCGCGTCGAGTCCGCTCGCGACCGCCGCGTTGTATTCGGCCACCGTCCGGCTCAGCGCGGCCTCGTCGACGCCCATCTGCCGGGCCAGGCCATTCAAGCTGTCGTCGACGAGGAAGGAGGGGTGGGTGCCGAACGCGCCCTTGAGGGCCGCTTCCGACCAACGGGTCGTGATCTTCGGGGCGTTCTGCCGGATGCCCTCGTCAAACAGGATGAAGAACCGCCAGTCCGGTTGATCGCGTAGCGCGCACTCGCGGTGGTCGACGCTCGGGATGTCTTCGCGCACGAAGCGTTCGCCACGAAGATTGACGTGAATCTCCCAAGGGCGTCGTCGTTGGGGCGATGTCTCCAGCCAAATGTAGGCGGAGAGCGCATCGTGGGGGCCGCCGATAAAGCGCTGGCTCGACCGATCTTTCGGATCTTCGAGCACGCAGCCGTAGGACGGCAGCGCCATCTCGCCGCCCTTGACGCGGGCGCCGAGCGCGGCGGCCAACGCGAAGCCCGTACCCTTGGCCTCGGGATTGGAGGCGACGCCATAGGGCGTGCCGGGGGAGTATCGCTCGTAGAGCTCGCGGTTCGCGACGTAACCGCCGGTCGTCAGGACCACGTTCTCGCCCCGGTGCTCGGCGCTGACTCCGGTCCGACGATCGCGGACCTGTACGCCGATCACGGCGCCGTTCGGGGCCCGGAGGAACCCGGTCAACTCGCTCGATAGTTTGAGCGTCACGGCGCCGCGGGCGATTTCACGATCGAGCGCGCGTTTCAGGGCCTTCATCACCGACAGGCCGCCCTCGTTGCCCCACACCGAGCGGCGCGTGCGATAGGGCTCGTGGACGTCGAGGCAGGCGGGGCACTCCGCCGCAACGTCGAAGCCGTTGTCCATCAGCCAATCGAATGCGGCACCGGCGTGATCGGTGAACAGCTCGAGCAAGACGGGTTCGGAGGTCTGGCGGGTAATCCGCATGATGTCGCGGAAGTGCTCGGCCGCACTGTCCTCGATGCCACGGCTACGTTGCAGCCTCGTATCGGCTGCCGACATTTGACCGCCCGAGTACCACAGGGTGCCTCCCACGCGCTCGGCCTGTTCGATCAGCAGGACCCTGGCCCCCCGCAGCGCCGCAAAGGTTGCCGTCGGCATGCCGGCCGTGCCAGCGCCCACGACGATCACATCCCAGGTTGTGGTCATGCGTTCCTCCCGTCCCGGTGCCCAATCTAAACCACCGCCCGCCCCCCGGGGGCAAGCCAGCGTGCTATGGTCCTCCCGGTTTCGATCCGGGAGCAGTGATGATGCGCCGCTGGTGGTTTGGTGTGTTGCTGATGGCGGCGGCTTGGTTGGTCGGCGTGGCGCCGGCCTCGGCCCAGGCTTGGCGGACCTTTCCCGGCACCTACGCGGTCTTCGAAACGACCCTCGGGCGCTTTGTCTGCCGGCTCTACACGGCCGAGTCGCCCAGAACCACCAGCAACTTCATCGCTTTGGCCGAGGGCACGCGGGAGTTCGTCGACCTCAAGACGCGCCAGCGCGTCAAACGGCCATTCTACGACGGACTGACGATCCATCGCGTCGATCCCTCCTTCGTCATTCAGGGCGGTGATCCGGCGGGCGATGGTTCCGGCGGTCCGGGATACACGTTTGCCGACGAATTTCACCCGCGCCTGGCGTTCAATCGGCCCGGTCTCCTGGCGATGGCGAACGCCGGGCCCAACACCAACGGGTCGCAGTTTTTCGTCACGGTGCGCAACGCCATGCCGCTCAACGGCCGCCACGCCATCTTCGGCGAGGTGGTCGAAGGCTATGACATTGTCCAGAACATCGCCCGCACGCCGCGCGATCGCGAGGAGCGGCCACTGGTGCCCGTGGTGATGAACAAAGTGCAGATCGTGCGCATCGGAGATCGCTAGGGAGAGGATCATGCCCACCGTCCTTGTCACCGGAGCCAACCGCGGTCTCGGATTGGAGTTCGTCGAGCAGTACGCCAAGGAGGGCTGGACGGTGATCGCCTGTTGCCGCGATCCGGTGAACGCCAAGGAACTGCAGTTCATCGCGACTCAGCATCCGAAGACGGTGTTCATCGAGGCGATGGATGTCACCGATCACGCGACGATCGACCGCACGGCGGCCAAGTACCGTGGCAAACCGATCGATGTCCTGATCAACAACGCCGGCGTGATCGGCCCGCGCCGCGAGGACGGTCATCGTCAACGCATCGGCGGCATGGACTACGCCGAGATGGAAAAAGTGTGGCGCACCAACACGATGGGTCCGCTCAAGGTATCCGAGGCCTTTCTCGAAAACGTCGCGGCCTCGGCGCAGAAGAAGATCGTGACCATCTCCTCGACCGTGGGATCGAACGTCGAGTTCAAGGCGCCCCTCTATGCGTACGGGCCGTCCAAGGCCGCGGTGAATAAGGTCATGACGTTGATGGCGGGCAGTCTGAAGGACCGTGGGGTCGCGGTGGCCGCCTTCTGTCCGGGCAATTGCAAGACGCGGATGGGCGGGTTCGATGCCGACGTGAAGCCGCGCGATTCGATCGCCGGGATGCGCAAGCTGATCGCCCGGATGTCGCTTGCCGACAGCGGGCAATACACGCGTTACAACGGCCAGGCGATTGCGTTCTGATCGCAAGGGGGCGATGGCCGTGGGTTCTTCCCAATCTTCTCGGGTCGTCGTGTTCGACCTGGGTGGCGTCCTCATCGATTGGAACCCGCGGCATCTCTATCGCAAGCTTTTCGCTGACGTACGGGCGATGGAGGCGTTCCTTACGCGGGTCTGCACCCAGGAGTGGAACGAAGCGCAGGACGCCGGCCGACCGTTCGCCGAGGGCATCCGGCTTCTGCAAGCCCGCCATCCGGCGGAAGCCGACCTGATCGCCGCCTATTTCGAGCGCTGGACCGAGATGTTGAACGGGCCGATCTCCGGCACGGTGACGCTTCTCGAACGCTTGCACGACGCGGGTGTCGCCCTCTATGCGTTGACCAACTGGTCGGCCGAGACGTTCGCCCAGGCCCGGCCGCGATACGCCTTTCTGCGCCGCTTCCGCGACATCGTGGTGTCGGGCGAGGAGGGGGTCATCAAGCCCGACCCTAGGATATTCGATATCCTGTTTCGTCGCGGCGGGTTTTCGCCCCAGCAGGCGATCTTCATCGACGACAATCCGCCCAACGTCGCCGCGGCCGAACGGCTCGGGATGCGGGCGTTGCGCTTCACCTCGCCGGCTTCGCTCGAGCGCGAGCTGCGTGAGGCGGGGGTGCTCGCCTCGTGATCCCCCTTGCCATCCTCGATGACTACTTGCGCAACGCGCTCACCTGCGCCGACTGGACCGTGCTGCAAAAGGACGTGGCGATCACGACCTTCGAGGACCATATCGACGATCGCGACGAGGAGCGTCTGGCCGAGCGACTCGCTCCGTTCGCGATCGTCTGCGGCATGCGCGAGCGCACGTGGTTTCGCCGCCCGCTCCTGGCTCGGCTTCCCGCCCTCAGGCTTCTCTGTTCGACGTCGCCGCGCAACGCCGCGATCGATCTCCTCGCCGCTCGTGACCTGGGCATCACCGTCTGCGGCACCAATCCGCCGCGGCCGATCGATCAGACCGCGGAGCTCACCTGGGGGCTGATCCACGCGCTGATCCGCAATATTCCCGGCGAGGATCGCCTCATTCGCCAGGGCGGCTGGCAGGAACGGATCGGGCGCGATCTCCACGGCGCGACGCTGGGCCTCGTGGGCTGGGGCGGCATCGGCAAGGTCGTCGGCCGGGTGGGCCTCGCGTTCTCGATGAAGGTGCTGGCGTGGAGCCCGAACCTCACGCCCGAGCGCATCGCGACGCCCGGGGTCGAACTCGTGTCCAAGGAGGATCTGTTCCGGCGTAGCGACATCGTCTCGGTGCACATGGTTCTCTCCGAGCGCACGCGCGGCCTCATTGGCGCGCCCGAGTTCGGTCTGATGAAGCGAAGCGCGGTCATCGTCAATACATCGCGCGGGCCGCTGATCGAGGAAGCCGCGCTCATCGCGGCTCTCCAGGCCGGCAGAATTGCCGGCGCCGGCCTCGACACCTTCGACGTCGAACCGCTGCCGTCCGAACACGTCCTACGACGTTTGCCCAACACGGTGCTGACCGGTCACATCGGCTACGTCACGGAGAACGCCTACCGCATCTTCTACGGCGAGACGGTCGAGAACGTGCAAGCCTATCTGGCCGGCAAGCCAAAACGCGTGATGAACCCGGCCGCCGCGACCGATCGTTCCGCCCCCTGGTTCCTGGAGTGACCCATGCCGCGTATCGCCGTCATCGACGACTATCTGAACAATGCGCTGCGCATGGCCGACTGGTCCAAGATCGCGGCCCGAGCAGAGATCGTCGTGTTCAACGACCATGCGCACGACGACGCGGCGGTCGTCGGGCGTCTCCGTGATTTCGACATCGTCTGCGCGATGCGCGAGCGGACCTGGTTCAGTCGCGCGGTGCTGCAACGGCTGCCCAAGCTGCGTCTCCTGTGCTCGACAGCGCCGCGCAATGCCGCCGTCGACGTTGCGGCGGCCCACGAACTCGGCATCATGTGTTGCGGCACGCGCGCCCCCAACGGCGCCACCGCGGAGTTGACGTGGGGGCTCATTCTCGCGCTCCTGCGCAACATCCCCGGGGAACATCAGCACGTGCGCGAAGGAGGCTGGCAGCAGCGCATCGGTCGGGATGTCTCCTATCTGACGCTCGGCGTCATCGGTTTGGGCCGCCTGGGAGCGCAGGTCGCCAAGGTGGGCAAGGCCTTCGGCATGAAGGTCCTGGCGTGGAGCCCGAACCTGACGCCCGAGCGTGCGGCGCCCCACGCGGTCGAAGCCGTGAGCAAGGAGCGCCTGCTCGCCGAGGCCGATATCGTCACGCTGCACATGGTGTTGCGCGATTCGACGCGCGGGCTGATGGCGGCCGCCGACTTCGCCCGCATGAAGCGCGAGGCCGTTTTCATCAACACCTCGCGTGGGCCTTTGGCGGACGAAGCCGCGCTCCTGCGGGCCCTCGAGTCCGGTACGATTGCCGGGGCGGCGCTCGATGCCTTCGCCGTCGAGCCGTTGCCGCTCGACCATCCGTTCCGGCGACTGTCCAACGTCGTGATCACGCCGCACGTGGGCTACGTCACCGAGAAGACCTATCGGATGTTTTTCGAGGACACGGTCGAGAACATCCTCGGCTTCCTCGACGGCAAGCCGGTGCGGGTGATGAACCCGCGGGCCGGCGACGACCGCAACCAGCCGTCGTTTCTGCCCTGAGTCCGCGCGCTCGGCCCTTGACTCCTCGCGCAAGGCCCCGTAAATCGCCGCCGGGAAGGGTTGGCACTCCGCGCGCCTGAGTGCTAATTGCTCGGGCCACCCGGATGCCACCCGGTCTTGGAGAGGAAAAACATATGAAATTCAAACCTTTGCATGATCGTGTTCTGATCCGACGTTTGGAGGAGGAACAGAAGTCCGCGGGCGGGATCATCATCCCCGACACCGCCAAGGAGAAGCCTTCGGAGGGCGAGATCCTTGCGGTTGGCCCCGGTGGCCGCAACGAAAAGGGCGGCCTCGTGGCGATGTCCGTGAAAGTCGGCGATCGCGTGTTGTTCGGCAAGTATTCCGGCACCGAGGTCAAGATCGAAGGTCAGGAAATGATCATCTGCAAAGAGTCCGACCTGATGGGCGTGATCGAGGGCAAGTCCTCGAAAAAGTAGCCGTCCACCTCAAGCTCCAATCACAAAGGATCGACATCAATGGCTGGCAAGATCGTCAAGTTTTCGACCGATGCCCGGGACCGCATGCTGCACGGCGTCGATATTCTCGCCAACGCTGTCCGCGTCACGCTGGGCCCCAAGGGCCGCAACGTCGTGATCGACAAGTCGTTCGGCGCTCCGCGGATCACCAAGGACGGCGTCACCGTCGCCAAGGAAATCGAACTGGCCGACAAGTTCGAGAACATGGGCGCGCAGCTCGTGAAGGACGTGGCCCAGCGCACGGCCGATCAGGCCGGGGACGGCACCACGACGGCTACCGTGCTGGCACAAGCGATCGTGCGGGAAGGCGCCAAGGCGGTGGCCGCCGGAGCCAACCCGATGGATCTCAAGCGCGGTCTCGACAAGGCCGTCGAAGCGGTGGTCGAGGACATCAAGAAGCACTCGAAGAAGATCACCAGCCGCTCCGAGGTTGCCCAGGTCGGCACCATCGCCGCCAACGGCGAGAAGGAGATCGGGAACATCATCGCCGAGGCGATGGAAAAGGTCGGCAAGGAGGGCGTCATCACGGTGGAAGAGGCCAAGGGGTTCGCCACCGAGCTCGAGGTCGTCGAAGGCATGGAGTTCGACCGTGGCTATCTCTCGCCATACTTCATCACCAATGCCGAGAAGATGGTGGCCGAGCTCGAAGATCCGTTCCTGTTGATCCACGAGAAGAAGTTGGCCTCCCTGCAGCCGCTGCTGCCGGTGCTGGAAGCGGTCGCCAAGTCGGGTAAGCCGCTTCTGATCATCGCAGAAGACGTCGAGGGTGAGGCGTTGGCGACGCTCGTCGTCAACAAGTTGCGCGGCGGCCTCAAGGTCGCGGCGGTCAAGGCCCCGGGCTTCGGCGATCGCCGCAAGGCGATGCTCGAAGACATCGCGATCCTGACCGACGGCACCATGATCTCGGAAGAGTTGGGCATCAAGCTCGAGAGCGTGACGCTCGACATGCTCGGCCGCTGCAAGAAAGTAATGATCGGCAAGGAAGACACGACGATCATCAACGGCGCCGGCGCAAAGAAGGAAATCGAGGGGCGCTGCAACCAGATCCGCGCCCAGATCGAGGAGACGACCTCCGAGTACGACAAGGAGAAGCTCCAGGAGCGTCTGGCCAAACTGGCCGGCGGTGTCGCGGTGATCAAAGTCGGTGGCGCCACCGAAGTCGAGGTCAAGGAGCGCAAGGATCGTGTGGATGACGCGCTACACTCGACCCGGGCGGCGGTCGAAGAAGGCGTCGTCACCGGCGGCGGTGCGACGCTGCTCTACGGTACCCGTGTTCTCGACAAGGTCAGCGCCGCCAACGACGACGAAAAGACCGGAGTCGATATCGTACGCCGGGCCCTGCAGTCGCCGGTCAAGCAGATCTCCGAGAACGCCGGGGTCAATGGCGCGGTCGTCGTCTCGAAACTGCTCGAACAGAAGGACCGCAACTACGGCTTCGATGCGCAGGACGAGGCCTTCGGCGACCTGATCAAGAAAGGCATCGTCGACCCGGCCAAAGTCGTTCGCGCGGCGTTGGAAGCGGCGGCGTCGGTCTCGGGCCTGATCATCACCACCGAAGCGATGGTGGCCGAGAAGCCGGAGAAGAAGGCGGCGGCCCCGGCAGCGCCCGGCGGCGGCATGGACGATATGGATTTCTAGGCATCAACAAGAACAAGATAGAACAAGAAAAACCACGACTGAGGGGCGCTTCGGCGCCCCTTTTTCTTTGTCGCTGCGCTGGCGAGGTTGTGATTCGCATGTCGGCGCCGACACTGCTGAAGTCCCCCGATTCGAGAAACATTCCTCGGGGAGGGACCCATGGCCAAGAGCCGTCTATCCGTCAGTTGGTTCGAGATCCCAGTCAAGAACATGAAGCGCGCGGTCAAGTTCTACAGCGCGGCCCTTCGAGTGAAGTTCGTGCCCATGGAAGCGGGCGGGACGACGATTCACGCCTTCATGGGGGCCAAGATGCCGATCGGCGCCCTGATCAAAGACCCGACCAACAAACCTTCGAAGAGCGGCTCGATTCTCTATTTCGAGACTTCGGATGTGAAGGCGACGCTGAAGCGCGTGGCCAAGGCCGGCGGCAAGGTCGTCCTGCCGGCCATGTCGATCGGCGACTACGGTACGATCGGCCAGTTCACCGACACCGAGGGCAACCGCATCGCGCTGCACGCGAGCTAGGCCCGCGCGTCCCGCGCGGCTACCTCAGCGTGCGTCGATCGTCGTCCAGGGGTAGCCGTCGGGCGCCACGAACGAGGACGCGCGCCGGCCGAACCCATCGAAGGCGATGGGAGTCCGTGCTCGCTAGGCCAGGCGAAGGCCGCATGCGTTGGCGAAGACTTTGAAGTCGTCGTCGCGTGTGATCAAGGGGACGTCATGATCCAGGCAGGACTGGCAAATCAATGAATCGGCGAGGGCGGCGCGCCGACCCTTGCTCATTACGGTCATTCTGGTCGCGCCGGTCCGCTCCCAATACCCGTCGCCGATCGAGAGCTGCGGCATTTCCAGCACGATGTCCCGTATCTCCCGGTTGATCCGGGGGTGGCTCAATAGCTCGCTGACGACGAGCGGCGGCAGGCAAACTTCGGTCTTGGACAGGGCTTCGGCTACCCGAGCGACATCCGTTCCCTCGTCGCCACGAAAAAACGCGATCATCGAACTCGTATCGACTGCGATCATCGTCGGTCGCGTCGAAGCTCGCGGAGATCAAGATCGATTTTCATCTTACCGCGAAGCCGCAAGAGTCGCTGCGACGCCCGCGCCGCAGCGAGCATCGCCAAACCGCGGCGCACGGTCTCAGTGACCCCCTCGCCGGTGGCAGCCTGCGCTTGCGCCAAGAGACGCTCTGGGACGTGCGCCGTTATCTTTCGAAGATGGCCCATGCCGTAAACTATTGCCGTAACGCGTTACGGCGTCAAGCTCCGAGCCGTCCACGGTCGCGTGGTGCGGTCGTGCCGGCCAAACCCGAAGCCCTCCTGACGAACGGCTCGCCGCCGCGTATGGTGCGGTGATGCGAAGCATCGTCCTGCAAACCCTCGGTGGCCCGGACCAACTGGCCGTGGTCGAGCGCCCTGTGCCCGAGCCGGGAGCGGGGCAGGTTCTCGTGCGCATGCGCGCGGCCTCGCTCAACTACCGCGACACGCTCATCCTCCGGGGCGGTTACGGCAGTCGCCAGAAGACGGCTGACCTGGTGCCGCTGTCGGACGGCGCGGGGGAGGTCGTCCGTGTGGGTCCCGGGGTGTCCCGGGTCAAGGCTGGCGATCGGGTCACGGCGAGCTTTTTCCAGAGCTGGATCGCCGGCGATCCCAACGAAGCATTGCTCGACGACGATCTCGGGCGTGCGCACGACGGTGTGCTCAGCGATTATCGCGTGTTTCCCGAATGCGGCCTGGTCGCAACGCCGGCAAGCTTGACCGACCCGGAGGCGGCGGCGTTTCCGTGCGCCGGCTTGACCGCCTGGAGCGCGGTCGTCACCGTCGGTCGTGCCAAGCCGGGCGATATCGTCCTCGTGCAGGGAACAGGTGGCGTGTCGTTGTTCGCCCTCCAGTTCGCCAAGCTGTGTGGCGCCCGGGTGATCGCGACCTCGTCGTCCTCCGAGAAGCTCGCGCGCCTGCGCGGCATGGGGGCCGATCACGTGATCAACTATCGCGAGCAGCCGGACTGGGGGAAGGTCGCACTCGACCTCACCAACGGTCGTGGCGTCGATCACGTCGTCGAAGTGGCGGGCACCTATCGCCAGACGCTTCGTGCGATTCGCCCGGGCGGGCTGGTCACGGTCATCGGGGTGCTGGCCGGGGCGCGGGCCGAAATCCTGTTGCCACTCGTGGGGTCACGGGCGATTCGTCTGCAGGGCGTTGCCGTCGGGCCGCGCGAAGGCCTGGAAGCGATGTTCCGCGCGGTCGAGGCCCATCGGATAAAACCGGTGATTGACCGGGTCTTCGATCTCGACCACGCCGCCGAGGCTTACCGCCACCTGGCGGCGGGGCGGCACTTCGGGAAGGTCTGCATCGCCCTTTAGCTTGGCTTGTTTTGGGGTCGTGCTGGGTGCGGTGGGCGGCGCTATAATCGTTCCACGGTCTATTCCAGAGAGAGGCTCCATGCAGGCTCCCTATGCCCACCCGATGATGCCGCGGGCGCTCCACGACGAGCATGCCCGCGAGAACTTCGTGCTCGATCTCAAGATCCACATGGAAGATCACGTCTACCCGGGCGATGAACTCGTCTACGAGCGCCAGGCTCTGCCGAAGTTCAAACGCGAGCACGGGCGGGCGCCGCAGGACCGTCACGAGGTGCGCAAGCTGATGGAGGCAGAGCCTTACACCCAGATGTGGAGCGCGCTCGCCCGCACTATCCAGGAGATGCTGTGGGACGATATCGGTTCGTGCGTCGAGCGTCAGTTGCCGGAATTGATCGAGAAGGCCAAGGACAAGGACAAGCCGCTCGGTTCGCTCCGCATCGATCCGTCGTTCGTCGTGCCGCGCTACAACGATGCCGTCCATCTCCACTGCGTGCCTGGGGGCTACCACGAGCAGGTGACCAAGGACGACGTGATGGCCGGCGCGGTGTACGAACGTGGTGCCTATTACTACGTCGCAGGACTCATGGGCTCGAAGGCCCACAAGGCCAAGGACACGGCCGAAACGCCTTTCATGGGGGCCCAGGGGCGCGGCACGATCGGTTACCTCAAACACCGCCGCCCCGAGCTGAGGCCCAAGCGTATTCTGGACATCGGCTGCACGACCGGGAATTCGACGCTGTGTTATGTCGATGCGTTTCCGGGCGCGGAGATCCATGCCGTCGACATCGCGGCCCCGTGTCTGCGCTACGGTCACGCCAAGGCCGAGGCGTTGGGCAAGAAGGTGCACTACTCGCAACAGAGCGGTGAGAAGCTCGACTTCGAGGACGCGTACTTCGATGTCGTCGTATCCCACGGTCTGATGCATGAAACGTCGTACAAGGCGACCAGGAACATCCTGCGCGAGGTCAAACGCGTGCTGAAGCCGGGCGGCATCTCGGCTCACGCCGATCCCCAGTTCTCGATCGGCCTCAACCCGTACCACTCGTTCATGCACGATTGGGATACGCACTACAACGCCGAGCCATTCTGGGGCACGCTGCACGATCGGCATCCGGTGGAGTGGTTGGCCGAGGCCGGCTTCGACCGCAACAGGTCGTTCGCCGTTTGGTTGATGCGCGGGGCCAATGGGCCGGAGTATCAGCCAGTGAGCGAAAGCACGGAACACAGCCGCCTGTTCCGCGGCATCATCTTCGGGGCCGAAAAGGCCTGATCCGATGAAGCAGCCGTTCGCGCATCCGATGATGCCGCTGGCGACGCACGACGAAGCGGCACGCCAGAATTTCGTAGCCGACCTCAAGATCCACATGGAGGAGGAGGTCTATCCGGCCAACAAACTGGTCTACGAACATCGGGTGCGGCCGGCGTTTTATCGTCGTCACCAGCGGCCGCCGCGCGACCGCCACGAAGTGCGCCACGCCATGGAGCGTGATCCGTTCTGCCAGGCCTGGAGTTCGATCGCGCGCACGCTCCAGGAGATGCTGTGGTACAACGTCGGAGAGACCATCGAGCGGCAGCTTCCCGATCTGATCAGCCGCGCCAAGGTGGCTGATCCGATCGGCAGCCTCGCGCTCGACGGGACGATGTCCATCCCGCGCTACAACGCGGCGATCGACATCCACTGCATGCCGGGCGGCTACGGTGGGCAGGTGGCGAAGGACGATGTGTTCGCCGGGGCGCTGGTCGACCGCGGTGGCTACTACTACGTTCTGCCGTTCATGGGTTATCGCGCCCACGGATATACCGATACGGCGCGGGCGCCCTATGGCGGTGCGGCGGGTTACAACATCCTTCGCCTGTTGCGCGAGAAGTTCCCGGGGCTCAAACCACGACGAATCCTGGACATGGGTTGCGGCATCGGACGCGGCACGTTCCCCTATGTCGATGCGTTTCCCGAGGCCGAGATCCATGCCGTCGACGTCGCGGCGCCGCAGGTTCGCTACGGGCACGCGCGCGCCGAGGCGTTCGGCAAGCGAATCCACTTCTCACAGCAGAATGCGGAGCGTACCAGCTTCCCGAACGGGCATTTCGACTTGGTCGTATCCCATGGGCTGTTCCACGAGACGTCGGGCAAGGCCGTTCGCGCGATCGTGCGCGAAATCCACCGCCTGCTGGCACCGGGCGGCGTGACGCTGCACTCCGATCCCCAGCTCGGCCGCGGGCTCGACCCGCACGACGCCTACATGCACGACTGGGACACCTACTACAACAACGAGCCGTTTTGGGGCCCGTTGCACGACATTCCGCCGAAGCAACTGTTCGGCGAGGCCGGGTTTCCTGCCGATTCGGTGATCGAGGCCTGGGCGATGATCGATGCCAACGGCTCACCCGCCATCGTTCCGGCCAACGATCACGACAGCCGGCTCAACCGGTCGAGCCTGTTCGGCGCG
>Ga0194131_10008431_pt1 | contig 13405 bp, 14 predicted proteins | sample TA2KigO120mmetaG_FD_148631 | JGI IMG/M metagenome (GOLD analysis project Ga0194131, IMG submission 148631) | Freshwater microbial communities from Lake Tanganyika, Tanzania - TA2015053 Kigoma Offshore 120m | ecosystem: Environmental > Aquatic > Freshwater > Lake | place: Tanzania: Lake... | reverse complement strand
CCGTGGCGCCGCGCATCTCGAACCACACGTCGCGGCCCTTCTTGAAGCCTTCGGTCTCGTTGTAGCTGTACTTGGTCACCGGCGGTTCCTCCTGCTCGTGCTGCGGTTGCGGCGATTATCCCCGTCGGGCGGCGCGCCTCCTAACGGACGGCGGCATTGCTGCCCTGCCGGCAGCGCGGTTCCGCCGCCGCCCGGCTTGGTGGTTTCTTCAATGCCTGTGGCCGTGCCCGCCGTGCTTGGCCTTCAGCTCGGCGTGGAAGCGGCCCATCTCGCCGAACAACTCGAGCACACCCGGCTGCTCGGTCGAACCGAACTCGCGATAGAGCGAGGCGACGTTGACCACAATGCGCTCGGGGTCGCCCCAGCCGGCGAACCGATCGAGCGCGATGTCGCGAGCGGCCTGGAAGACCGGCATGCCGGCGTCGTAGCGGCGGCGCGCCTCGGCCTTGACGTAGAGCAGGTAGTCCTTCATCGCCTGCACGCCCTTGCGGTCGGTGATCGGCCCGTGGCCCGGCACCACGGTCTCGACATCCCAGGCCAGGATCTGGTCGCAGGCCGCCACCCAGTTGTCGACCGGACCGGCCCACAGCACGGGATGGCCCTCGACGAACAGGATGTCGCCGGTGAAGACCGTGCGGTCCTTGGGTACGTGCACCAGCACGTCGCCGCGGGTGTGGGCCGGACCGACATTCTTGAGCACCACGTCCTTGTCGCCGACCTCGAGGCGCAGCTCGTCGTCGAACAGTCGGGTGGGCAGCGTGTTCGTGACATCGTCCCACTTGAACTTGCTGCCCATCACCTCGTGCAGGAAGGCGCCGGCGGCGCCGAGCTGCCGCCAGTTGCGCTGCATGGCGGCCAGTTCCTCGGCCGGCCGTTCCTCCATCTCCTCGGCGCAGGCGCGCGAGGCTATGATCTCGGCGTCCTTGACGAGCTGGTTGCCGAACGTGTGGTCGCCGTTGGAGTGGGTATTGACCAGTCGGCCGATCGACCGTGCCGCCGGCACCGAAGCGCGCATGGCCGCCAGCATTTCGGACGTGAGCTCGAGGTCGAACAAGGTGTCGACCAAAAGCGTCTGGCCGCGGTCGGCGATCAGGCCGGCATTGCTCCAGCCCCAACTGCCGTCGGGCTGCAGGTAGGCGAAGCAGCCGTTGCCGAGATCGTGCAGCCCCTTGGTGTATTGCCACTTGGCCATCGCTCGTCCTCCATCGGGCTCCTCTAGGGGAACGCCGACATCGAACGTATTCTCAACCGCGCCGGGAGGCCAGCTATGAGCCTTCTCTTGTTCATGATCAGAGTCCCTGACGACGTCGCGCAGGAGATGGTGATGCTCGCGCGCCTGCTGCGGCGCGGCTATGGCCTCGTCAACTGGACCTACGACGCGGCACGTCTGCATGTCACCTTGTTCGAGTTGGGCGACCATGTCGATCTGCCGCCCAGGTTGGTCGACGCAGCAAGTCGTGCCGCGGCTTCGGTCCGCGCGGCGCCGTTCGAGGTGACGTTCGATCGCCTCGAAGCCTGGGCCGATGCTCTGGTGCTGCGCTGCGACGATGGGTCCTCGCCACTCACGATGCTGCGTGCGCAACTCGGCGCGATGCTGAAGCGTGTCGGGCTCGATCACCGATCGGATTTCACGCCGCATGTCAGCCTGATGCGTGGGGCGACGCCTGTCGAGGCGCAGCAGGTCAAGGCGTTCCGCTGGACCGTCGAGGCGGTGGCCCTGGTCAACAGTCTCTCGGGCCACGGCAAGTATGTCGAGCTCGGCCGCTGGCCGCTGCGCTCCTAGCTCGGCCCGGCGAATTCGAATTCGAGTGCGTTGCGCACATTGTCGACCTTCCACCAGCTCAAGCGGCGCAGGAAGCTCTGGCCGAGCAGGGCGCGGCTTTTGGCGGCGCCGATGGTGGCGAGCACGTTCTCCATGACGCGGTCGCCGACCTGCAGGCTCCTGAGCCGAACCACGTGCTGCTGCATGGTGCGGCCGTCAGCCAGGATGAAGCGGTGCTGGCCCATGAAGTCGGAGCCGACGAGCGTACCATTGCGCTTCAGCTCCTCGGCGACCTCTTCGGGGATCTGCACGGTGGCGGCGCCGGAGTCGACGATCACGTAGGTTTGCGTGCCACCGTTGAGGAGGGTCGACAACACGAACACCCCGCCGACTCGCTGAAAGGGCGCCATCGAGCGTGCCCGCGCCTGGTCGCGCTGGTTGCGGCTACAAGGTGCCCAGGCGGTGGTGCCGCTGCGGCCATCGGCGGGCCCGTGACAGTAGTTGGCCAACTCCAGGTTCTTGGACAGGGTGTCGCGCTGCTCGCATGCGCCGACGGCGTCGGCCGCCGGCGTTGCCGAACTGCGGCAGGTGGCATTGCTCGCCGACCAGCGCTTGACCAACTCGCCCGGACTGTCGGCCTGCGCCCAGGCGGTCGAGGCCAGGGCGATGGCCAGGACCGCGACGATTGCGATGGGACGTCGTCGCAGGCGCACGCTCCTGTCGCTCGATGCGTCAGGCCGTGCGACTGACCAGCGAGAACATGACACCTTACGGGTCGATGCCCTGCACGATCCAGCTGCCGCCCGGCACCTCCATCGGCCCATTGACGACCTTGCCGCCGGCACTCTTCAGCCGCTCCGTCGCGGCGCCGATGGCGTCGACCTGGAAGTAGTAGCACCAGGCCGGCATGGGCATCTCGGCGGGCTTGGTCATCATGCCGCCGATCGGCTCGGCGCCGGCGGCGAAAAGCTGGTACTTGCCCATCGGGCCCATGTCGATCGCCTCGGCCTTGGTCCAGCCGAACAGGCCGGCATAGAAGGCGAAGACCTTGTCGCCATCGCCCGCCATCAGCTCACGCCAGCCGATCGTACCCGGCGTTCCGGCCTCGGGCTGGGTCGGCGGTGGGCCGTCGCCCGGCGTGAACAGGCTGAACACGGCGCCCTGTGGATCGGCCACGGTGGCGAAACGGCCGACATTGGGAATGTCGGTCGCCGGCATGTGCACGGCACCGCCGGCCTTGGTGACGCGGCCGACATAGGCGTCGACGTTGTCGACGCCGACATAGCCCATCCAACCCGGCATGGCACCGGCGCCCTTGGCTTCCTTGGGCATGTCCATGAGGCCCGCCATCGGCGCCTCGCCGGCCTTCAGAAGAGTATAGTCCATGCCCGGCATCGCGGCGTCGTCGGCTTTCCAGCCCACGACCTTGCGGTAGAAGCCGGCGGCTGCTTTGGCGTTGGTGGTCATCAGCTCGTACCAGACGAAGTTGCTTGGCATGTCGACCTCCATATGGGTGGCGTTGCTAACCTAACGACGAACGAGCTATCCGTTTTTCGACACGGACGGAAACTTCTTCTGCAGCGAGAGCACGTGACGGTCACCATCTACGGCATCAAGAATTGCGACACGATGAAGAAGGCGCGCGCCTGGCTCGACAAAGAAGGCGTAGCCTACGCCTTTCACGACTACAAGACGGCCGGTATCGAGCGCGGCCGCTTGGAAGGGTGGGTCGCCAAGGCAGGATGGGAGACCCTGCTCAATCGTGCCGGAACGACCTTCCGCAAGCTGCCCGACAAGGACAAGGAAAGTCTGAGCGAAAAGAAAGCACTGGCGCTGATGTTGGCCCAACCGTCGATGATCAAGCGGCCGGTGCTGGAAGCCGGCGGCAAGCTCCTGGTCGGCTTCAAGCCCGAGCAGTACGCCGACGCATTGCGCTGACGCCGTTCAGCCGTTCAGCCGTTCAGCAGCCTGAGCTTGCGTTCGAAGATCGCGAGCACGTCGTCCAGCGACTCGCCATGGGCGAGCTTGCGCGGGCCGTTGTAAACCATGTAACCGGCTTGGGCGCCGCTCGGCACCTTGGCGATGGCGAACAGGGGCTGCTCGGCGGCATGGCGGAAGATCGAGAAGATCGCCATACCCGGCCGGAAGTCGATGGCGTAGTCGCGCCATTCGCCGGACGCCACGCGCGGGCTGTAGAGGTTGAGGAGCCGGGACAGTTCCCGCCGGTCGAAGGAGACGATGCGGCGCCGAGCCCGTTGGTCGGCCAAACGATACAAGTTGGTCATGCAGCCGGGACGGAAACCATGGCGTCGGGCAAATTGTTGCAGAAGCGCTGGAAGGGGTAAAGCGCCCCCAAACCGCCTTGGTCGTGTGGTTTGCCAAAGCCTGGTCGGGGGTCTATGAACCGCGGCTGAACCTGTTGATATATAAAAGTAATCTTGGAGCGATCGTGTCGGACTCTGCGGCCTTTCAGGAAATCGACGAGGCCGTCCGCAAGGACGAGCTGAAGGAATGGTGGAAGCGCTGGGGTACCTGGGTCGTGGCCGCGGCCGTCATCGTGGTCGTGGCGGTGGCCGGCTTGGTCGGCTGGCGGCAGTACGACACCGCCCGGCGCGGCGCGGCAAGTGCAGCCTATTCGGCAGCGCTCGCGCAGATCGCCTCGGACCGCGGCGCCGCCCTGGCCGCTTTCGAGGCGCAGGCCAAGAACGCGCCCGAGCCGTATCGGGCACTGGCCGCTCTGGTCGCCGCCCAGCTGCGCGAGCCGCTCGATGCCGAGATCGTGGCGCTTCTTGCCGTGGCGCCGGCGCTGTCGCCGGCCGAGCTTGCCGACCTGGCCAACGTAGTCGCCGCCTACAAGAGCATCGACACGCCCAAGGCCGAGGAGATGGTGGCCAAGCTCGAGCCGCTGGCCGGTCCCGACCGACCGTTCCGGCTGAGCGTTCGTGAGTTGCAGGCCATGCTGGCGGTACGCAAGGGGGATCTGAAGCGTGCCCGCGAGCTGTGGAGCGACATCACCAAGGATCCCGGCGCACCGCAGGCCGCCGCTCAGCGTGCGTCGGCGCTGCTTGCGCTCTACATCGCTGCCGAGACGAAGTAGCCGCCATGTCGAGCGTACTGTGTGCGGTCGATTTTCGCGTCGGACTCGTTGCTGTCCTGCTGGTCACCTCGCTCGCCGGCTGTGACGCGTTCGACGGCGTGTTCGGCAAGAGCAAGACGCCGCTGACGGGCGAGCGCGTACCGGTCTTCGCCGAGCGCGGCGAGCTCGAGCCGGACAAGGACATGGCCAGTGCCGAGATCGTCCTGCCCGCGCCGGCCGTGAACGATTCGTGGCCGCAGTCGGGCGGTTTCGCCAACTACGCCATGTACAATCTCGCGATCGGCGAGTCGCCGCAGATCATCTGGACGGCCGATGTGGGGGCGGGCACGACGTCCTCGCGCATCTTGACGACGCCACCGGTGGTCGCCGAGGGCAAGGTCTTCACCAAGGACGCGCACAGCACGGTATCGGCCTTCAATGCCGATACCGGCCAGCTGATCTGGCGCGTGACCTTGAAACCGGAGAAGGCGCGAGACTCCGACGAGTTCGGCGGTGGACTCGCCTACTATGGCGGCAGGCTGTTCGTGACCACGGGCTACGCCGCGGTCTATTCGCTCGACCCCAACGATGGCAAGGAGGCGTGGGTTTCGACGGTGAGCGCCCCGGTGCGCGGTGCGCCCCTGGTGTTTGCCGACCGCGTTTTCACCATCAGCATCGACAACAAGCTGCAAGCGCTGGCCGCGGTCGACGGAGCGGAACTCTGGCAGTTCTCCGGCCTGCAGGAGACAACCGGCTATGTCGGAGGCAACAGCCCGGCCGGCTCGGGCGAGTACGTCGTGGCGCCGTTCACCTCCGGCGAGCTGGTCGGGCTGCGCCTCGACAATGGCCGGCCGATTTGGAACGAGTCGATGGTCGGCTCGCGCAGCGACGTGCGCGCCTTCGGCAACCTCACCGACATCCGCGGCCGGCCGGTGATCGATCGCAACGTGGTGATGGCGATGGGCACGGCAGGCCAGATTGCCGCCGTCGACCTGCGCAGTGGCCAGCGTCTGTGGGATCGCGCCATCGGCGGCTACCAGACGCCGTGGGCCGCCGGCCGCTTCATCTTCGTCACGACGGGCGCCAACGACGTCGCGGCGATCGCCCGCGACAGCGGCAAGGTCAAATGGGTGACGCCGCTCAGCCAGTACGCCGACGAGGCGCGTCGGAAGCCGGTGCTGTGGTCGGGGCCGGTGCTGGCGGGCGACCGCTTGCTGGTCGCCGGCACGCTGGGCGGCCTGCTGGCCATCTCGCCCTATACCGGTGACATCCTGGGCAAGCTCGACGTGCGCGATCCGGTGCGGCTGGGGCCGGTCATCGCCAACCGCACCATCTACGTCCTGACCGATTCGGGTCGACTCATTGCCTTGCGCTGACGACAGCCGACCGCCGGTTCCCAGGGTCGCGATCGTCGGGCGGCCCAATGTCGGCAAGTCGACCCTGTTCAATCGCCTGGTTGGCCGCCGTCGCGCCATCGTCGACGACACGCCGGGTGTGACGCGCGACGTGCGCGAAGCATCCGCCCGGCTGGGCGACCTGGCTTTCACGTTGCTCGACACGGCGGGCTGGGAAACCGCGCGCGGCGAGGCGCTGGAAGCGCGCATGCGCCGCTTCACCGAACGCGCCATCGACGGCGCCGACGTCGTGCTGTTCCTGATCGATGCGCGAGCGGGCGTGGTGCCGCTCGACGAGAGCTTCGCTGACTGGCTGCGCCGGCGCGCCGGCAAAGTGATCCTGGTCGCCAACAAGTGCGAGGGCCGGGCCGGCCAGCAGGGCCTTGCCGAAGCGCATGGGCTGGGTCTCGGCGAGCCCATTCCATTCTCGGCGGAGCATGGCGAGGGGCTGAGTGACCTGCACGCGGCCTTGGCCCGCCATATCTCGCCTGTGGCCGAGGAAGCGGAAGACGGCGACGCGGAGGCCGACGAAGAGCCAGGTGACGAAGCCGTCGATCCCGAGCGGCCGCTGCTGCTCGCCGTCGTCGGCCGGCCCAATGTCGGCAAGTCGACACTCGTCAACCGCCTGATCGGCGAGGAGCGCGTGTTGACCGGGCCCGAGGCCGGTATCACGCGCGATGCCATCCGCGTCGAATGGCAGTGGCGTGGCCGACCGGTCCGCCTGGTCGATACCGCGGGCATGCGCCGGCGCAGCCGCATCGAGGCCAAGCTCGAGGCGGCATCGGTCGCCGACACGCTCGACGCCATTCGCCTCGCCGACGTCGCTGTCGTCGTGCTCGATGCGACCAACATGGCCGAGAAGCAGGATCTTGCCGTCGCCGGCTGGGTGATCGAGGAGGGACGTGCGCTGGTGATCGCGGTCAACAAGACCGATCTTCTGGCCGACGACCGCGCCAGTGCGACCAAAGCCTGGCGCAAGCTCACCGATCGACTCGAAGCGTCGTTCGCGCAAGTCAAGGGCCTGCCGATCGTCGGCCTCTCGGCACTCACGGGTCGCGGCATCGAGCGGCTGATGCCGGCGGTGTTCTCGACCTACGACGTGTGGAACAAGCGCGTGCCCACGCCCAAGCTCAATCGCTGGCTGCGCGAGATGGAGACGCTGCATCCGCCGCCGCTCGCCCACGGCCGCCGCATCCGTCTGCGCTTCATGACCCAGATCAAGATTAGGCCGCCGACTTTCGTGCTGTCGGTGAGTCAGCCCGAGGAATTGGGCGACGACTATCTGCGCTTTCTGATGAATCGCCTGCGCGACGATTTCGGCCTGCTTGGCGTGCCGATCCGGCTCACCATGCGGAAGCCCAAGAACCCGTACGTCTCGCCGCGAAAAGCTAGGTAAGGGCCGCGTCGCCCGCGACCCACTGTCCGGTCATGGTGCAGGACGGCAGCGCCAATTGAACGAGGCCCTCGGCGTGAGCCGCGGGAGGTGTCTGCGTCTCCGGATCCTCGCCGGGAAAAGCCTGGGCGCGCATGGCGGTGCGCATCGGGCCGGGATTGTAGAGATTGACCCGGACAGCGGTATGCGCGACCTCGGCGGCGTAGGTGCCGACCAGCACTTCGAGTGCGGCCTTGCTCGCGGCATAAGCGCTCCAATAGGGCACGGTCTTGTGGGCGATGCCCGAGGTCACGAAGATCGCGCGCCCGGAGTCGGAGCGGCGCAGCAGCGGATCCAGCGAGCGGATCAGCCGCCAGTTGGCGGTGACGTTGATCGCCATCACCTTGTCGAACGTGTCGGGTTCGACATGGCCGATCGGCGAGAGCGTGCCCAGGATGGCGGCGTTGCCCAGCAGCACGTCGAGCTTGCCGAAGCGCTCGTAGAGCGCCGCTCCCAGGCGGTCGATTCCCGGGCCGTCGGTGAGGTCGAGCGGCACCAGAGTGGCCGAGCCGCCCAGCGCCTTGATCTTGTCGTCCTGCTCTTCCAAGCCGCCGACAGTGCGCGCCACCAGCACGCAATGCGCGCCTTCGCGGGCGAAGGCCAGCGCCGCTGCGGCCCCCAGCCCGCGCGAGGCGCCGGTGACCAGCGCGAGGCGGCCGGCGAGGCGGCCAGGAGACGCGGTGGTCATGGCGCGGACTCAGGCCGGATCGGCGAGCAGCGAAAGCTGGCGGTCTTCGACGCCGAGCACGTCGTCCAAGGCGATCGGGTAGTCGCCGGTGAAGCAGGCGTCGCAGAAGCCCGGATTGGCCGGATCGCGGCCGGCCAGGCCCATGGCGCGGTAGAGGCCGTCGACCGACAGGAAGGCGAGCGAATCGACGCCGATGAATTTCGCCATGCCGGCGACATCGTAGCGAGAGGCGAGCAGCTTCTCGCGTTGTGGTGTGTCGATGCCGTAGAAGCAGGGATCGGTGGTCGGCGGCGCGGCGATGCGCATGTGGACCTCGCGTGCGCCGACATTGCGCACCATCTCGACGATCTTCATCGAAGTCGTGCCGCGCACGATCGAATCGTCGACCAGGATCACGCGCTTGCCCTCGATATGGGCGCGATTGGCGTTGTGCTTCAGGCGGACGCCGAGATGGCGGATGTGATCGGCCGGCTCGATGAAGGTGCGTCCGACGTAGTGGTTGCGGATGATGCCGAGCTCGAACGGCAGGCCGGACTGTGCGGCATAGCCGATCGCCGCCGGCACGCCCGAATCGGGCACCGGCACGACGACGTCGGCCGGTATCGGGCTCTCCCTGGCGAGTTCGCGGCCGATGCGCTTGCGTGCGTCGTACACGCCGATGCCCTCGACCTTGGAATCTGGGCGGGCAAAATAGATGTGCTCGAACACGCAGAAGCGGCGTCTCTGCTTGGCAAAGGGCTTGATCGAACGCAAACCGCTGCCGTCGACGATGACGATCTCGCCGGGCTCGACGTCACGCACGAGGCGTGCGCCGATGATGTCGAGCGCGCAGCTCTCGGAGGTGAGAATCCAGGCGTCGTCCAGCCGACCGATCACCAGCGGCCGCACGCCCATCGGATCGCGCACGCCGAGCAACTCGTCGTTGGTCAGCAGCAGCAGCGAGTAGGCGCCCTTGACCCGACCCAAGGCATCGATCACGCGGTCGACCACGGTCGAGTAGGTCGAGCGGGCGATCAGATGGTTGATCACTTCGGTGTCGGTGGTCGACTGGAACAGGCAGCCCATGCGTACCAGCTCCTTGCGCAGCAGGTAGGCGTTGGTCAGGTTGCCGTTGTGGGCGAGCGCCAGGCCGCCGAAATCGAAGTCGGCGAAGATCGGCTGGATGTTGCGGTCGGACGAGCCGCCGGTCGTGGCGTAGCGGTTGTGACCGATCGCCGAGTAGCCCTTCAGCTTTGCGATGACCGCCTGCTCGCCGAAAATGTCGCCGACCAGACCGGCGGCGCGATGATTGTGGAAATGGCGGCCGTCGAAGGTGACGATGCCCGACGCCTCCTGACCGCGATGCTGCAGGGCATGCAGGCCGAGCGCGGTGTGGGCCGCGGCGTCGGCGGTGCCGAAAATGCCGAACAGCGCGCACTCCTCGTGGAACTTGTCGAGGTCGTGGTCGGGGCGTTTGGGGACGCTGGGCACGGCGCGGTTATAACGGGGGACCGTCGCGCGCGCCATCGAGGATAATTCACTGCGGCGGCTTGGTTTCCGAGCCGGCCGGCTTGTCGTTGGCGGCGCCCGGCGCGGGGACGGGCGCGGCGGGCGGGCTGCCATCGCCGACGCCGCGGCCCTGCTGCAGGCGGGTTCGCAGTCCCGGCGGCAGGAAGGGTTCCACGAAGGTGGTCATTTCCTTGATTGCCGGGAAGGTGGCGCTGCCTTCGACCGCCGGCGGCAGCGTGCGCGAGCCGAGGTAGTTATAGAACAGGAAACCGGTGCCGATCGCCACCCAGGCGCAGAGCACGCCGAAACCGCCGCCCAGGATACGATCGGGCTTGCCGAGCGGGCTTGCTCGCACCGAGCGCGAGACGGCATTGGTCAGCATCACCAGAACGACCAGCGAGGCGACGAAGACCGCGAGCATCGACAGGAAGAAGGCGAGCTCGGCGCTGCCGACGATCTGCTCGACCTCGGGCTGGATCAGCTTGGAGTAGCGTATGGCTACCCAACCCGACGCGATCCACGAGCCGATGAACAGCACGGCGTGGGCGAACCCGGCCGACCAGCCGACCGCGGCTCCGAACACGGCAACGGCGATGACGGCGACGTCAAAAACAGTGATGCCGAGCTGCTCCATCGCCCCCAAACGCTCCTTACCCGACGCCGCTAACCTACTCGTCAGCCGGGCCGTGGCCGCGGCTGGCGGGCCGCTCGCGACGTGGTCTTTGCCCCGCTCGCCCGGCCGGCTGAAAACGCGCGACAAGGTCCGACAGATGCTCGATTTCGTCAATGGCGATGCCTTCGGCCGTACGCGACGCGCCGCCGGAGCCGGCACCGGCGCGGCTGCGCGGCACCAGCGCACTGCGGAAGCCGAGCTTGGCCGCCTCCCGCAGCCTTGCCTCGCGCTGGCCGACAGGCCGCACTTCGCCACCCAGCCCGATCTCGCCGAACACCACCATGTCGGGCGGCACAGGCTCGTCGGCCAGCGACGACACGACTGCGGCGGCCACCGCGAGGTCGGCGGCCGGCTCGCCGATGCGCAAGCCACCGGCGACGTTGAGGTAGACATCGTTGGCGCCGATCGCCACGCCGCAGCGCGCTTCGAGCACCGCCAGCACCATGGCCAGGCGATTGGCGTCCCAGCCGACCACGGCGTGACGCGGCGTTGCGAACGAGGAGGGCGCCACCAGGGCCTGGATCTCGACCAGCACGGGCCGCGTGCCCTCGATGCCGCCGAACACGCAAGCGCCCGAAACATGACCGCGCCGCTCGGCCAGGAACAGCGCCGACGGATTGGCGACGTCGGCGAGCCCGCGGTCCGACATCTCGAACACGCCGATCTCGTCGGTCGGGCCGAAGCGGTTCTTGACCGTACGCAGGATGCGGAAGTGATGGCCGCGCTCGCCCTCGAAGTAGAGCACCGTGTCGACCATGTGCTCGAGCACACGTGGACCGGCGATGGCGCCGTCCTTGGTGACGTGGCCGACCAGCAGCACGGCGATGCCGCGTCGCTTGGCGAGCTCGACCAGCGCCTGTGCCGAGGCGCGGACCTGGCTGACCGTGCCGGGTGTGCTGTCGATGGTATCGAGCCACATGGTCTGGATCGAATCGATCACCGCGACCTTGGGCGCATCGGGCCGCTCCAATGTGGCCACGATGTCACGCACCGAGGTCGCGGCAGCGAGTTGCACCGGCGCGTCGCCCAACCCCAGCCGCTCGGCGCGCAAGCGCACCTGGTCGAGCGCCTCCTCGCCCGAGACATAGGCGCAGGCCGTATGCTGCCGGGCAAGCGCGGCGGCCACCTGCAAGAGCAGCGTCGACTTGCCGATGCCGGGATCGCCGCCGATCAGAAGGGCGGAGCCCACGACCAGTCCGCCGCCGCAGACGCGGTCGAATTCGCCGATGCCGCTCCGGTAGCGCGCCGGCTGCGGCGTCGTTCCCTGCAGGCCGGCGAAGTCGAGGGCGCGGCCCTTGCCGGCCCGCGCCAAGCCGCCGCCGGCCGGTCCCGGGGCCGGCGCCGCTTCTTCGACGATGGTGTTCCACTCGCCGCACGATTCGCAACGGCCGCTCCACTTGCTGGTGACCGCGCCGCACGACTGGCAGGCGAAGCGCTTCAGCGGCCGGGCCATGGTCAGAGCTTCTTGACCTGCATACGGATCGGCCCTTGGGCCCGGCCGTGGATGAACTGATCGACGTGGGGATTGCCCGAGCGGTCGATGTCGGCCACCGGACCCTGCCAGATCAGCCGGCCTTCGTGGATCATGGTGATACGATGGCCGATCTTGCGTGCCGAAGCCATGTCGTGGGTGATCGACACCGCAGTGGCGCCGAGGTCGCTGACACTCTTCACGATCAGGTCGTTGATCACGTCGGCCATGATTGGATCGAGGCCGGTGGTGGGCTCGTCGAAGAAGATGATCTCGGGCTCGCGGGCGATGGCCCGGGCCAGCGCCACACGCTTCTGCATGCCGCCGCTCAACTCCGCGGGAAAAAGCTCGCCGATCTCGGGTCCCAGGCCCACGGCGCCCAGCTTGGCGATCGCCACCTCGCGCGCGGCGGTGGCGGCCATGCCGTCGCTCTGGATCGGGCCGAAGGCCACGTTCTCCCAAACCCGCAGCGAGTCGAACAGCGCGCCGCCTTGGAACAGCATGCCGAACTTGCGCATCACGCGGGCGCGGTCGCGGTCTGACAGGCCGATCGTCTCCTCGCCGTCGACCTTGATCGACCCGCTGTCGGGCCGGATCAGGCCGAGAATGCATTTCAGCAGCACCGATTTCCCGGTGCCCGAACCGCCGATCACGACCATCGATTCGCCGGAGGCCACGTCGAGGTCGATGCCGCGCAGCACCTGCTTGGCGCCGAAGGCTTTGGTGACGCCGCGGAGCGAGATCTTCGGGGAGGCCATCAGATCGAGAAGAAGGCTTCGGTGATGAAGTAGTTGAAGGTGAGGATCAGGGCCGAAGCCGAAACCACGGCGGCGGTCGTGGCCATGCCGACGCCTTGGGCGCCTCCCCTCGACATATAGCCGTGATAGCAGCCCATGAGCGCGATCAGGAAACCGAACACGGCGGCCTTGACCAGGCCGGAGAAGACGTCCTGGAACTGCAGGAAATCCAGAGTGTTGCGCAGGTAGGCCGCGTCGTTGAAGTCGAGCTTGTAGACGCCGACCAGAAAGCCGCCCATCACGCCGATGATGTCGGCGATCAGCACCAGGATCGGCAGGGTGACGAGACCGGCGATCAGGCGCGGCACCACGAGATACTTGAAGGGATCGGTCGAGAGCGTGGTCAGCGCGTCGATCTGTTCGGTGACGCGCATGGTGCCGATCTCGGCGGCCATCGCCGCACCGACACGGCCCGCGACCATGAGGGCGGCGAGCACCGGTCCAAGCTCGCGCGTCAACGATACGACGACGACGTTGGGGATGGCCGATTCGGCCGAGAAGCGGGCAAAGCCCGTGTAGCTCTGCAGGGCAAGCACCATGCCGGTGAAGATTGCGGTCAGGCCGACGACGGGCAGCGAGTAGTAGCCGATCTCGAGCATTTGGCGGACGATCTGCTGGCGGTAC
>Ga0194131_10008429_pt1 | contig 13406 bp, 9 predicted proteins | sample TA2KigO120mmetaG_FD_148631 | JGI IMG/M metagenome (GOLD analysis project Ga0194131, IMG submission 148631) | Freshwater microbial communities from Lake Tanganyika, Tanzania - TA2015053 Kigoma Offshore 120m | ecosystem: Environmental > Aquatic > Freshwater > Lake | place: Tanzania: Lake... | reverse complement strand
GGCAAGGCTTATCCGGTGGCCGATATGGCCCGTCGCGGCGGCGCGGTGGCGGCCGTGAACGCGAGCTACTTCGATCACGACACGCGTCCGCTGGGCTATCTCAAGATCAACGGCCGGGTGGTCAATCCGGACGTGGCCACCGGTGGGGCGTTCACCGGGGTGTTCACCATCGTGGACGGCAAGCCGCGCATTGTGGCGCGTGGCGACTTCGATCCCGCCATCTGCAGCAGCGCGTTGCAGGCCGGCCCGCGCCTGGTGGCCGGCGGGAAGCCCACCCGGGGCCTGCGCGAGACCCGCTCGTTCCGCCAGTCCGGCGTCGCCGTGACTCGCGCGGGCAGGGTGGTCATCTACGCCACCGACGGCGCGTACAGTGGGCTCACCTGGGAGCAGACGCGGCGCGTCCTGCTCTCTCCCGCGGCAAAGGGCGGCGTCGACCCGCGCGACGTGCTCAATCTCGACGGCGGGTCGTCGAGCCAGTTGTGCGCGGGTCGGGTGTCCACTGGCTTTCCCTCAAGAGTTCCGGTCGCCATCGGATTTCGTCGGAAATAGCGTCCCACCTGGAAAATACCTGGTTGAACCCGAAGGGGATTCTTTCCGTGTAAAAAAACTTACCTGTCATGCGAGGACGTCGAAGCGCTCGGCCAATGAGCAAAAGCGAGTATGAAAAACTCGCGGGTTTTCGGTACGCGCTGCGCCAGTTCATGAGCCTGGGCGAGAAGGAAGCGCGGGCGCTCGGGCTCTCTCCCCAGCAGCACCAGGCCATGCTTGCCACGCAGGGCTATCACGGGCGTGATTACGTCACCGTGGGCGAGCTGGCCGAAATGCTGCAGATCCGCCACCACAGCGCGGTGGGGCTGGTGGATCGGCTGGAGGCGCAGGGGTTGGCGCGTCGCCGCGTGGACGGTGGGGATCGGCGTCGGGTGCTGGTGAGCCTGACGCCGGAAGGTCTCGCGATGCTTGAGCAGCTGAGCGCATGCCATCGTGACGAGCTAAAACGAGTGGGCAGGCACCTCAACGACCTGATCGAGTCGTTCACCCGCAGCGAGTAGTCTATCCAGTGGTCATGAGGATCAGCCGCACGGCGTCCAGGCGGACGTCGGCGTGTTTCAGGGCGCCCAAGGTGTCGCGCACGCGGGCGGCGTGCCCGTCCACTTCCGCGGCGGGCATGCTGGGATTGACCCGGACCAATTCCTCCAGACGCTCCTGCTCGGCCTGCAGCACGGTTTGCGCCTCCTTGACCGCGCGCTCGCGCAGCGGACGGGTGCGTTCCCCGGCGATCCTCCGCGCCGCGTCCGCCGCGTGCGGCAGGGCGTGCTGGAGCGCCCCGTGCTGGCTGGCCAGAAAGCGCGGCTCCACGCGGGACAGCGCGTCCAGGGGGATCTCCAGGTCGTCGGCGGGATTTCCGTGCAGGTCGGTCGCCACGATCAGCGGCGACACCGCGAGGTAGCGGTTCAGCTCCAGCCGGGCCGGGCCGGTCGCCTCCAGCACGAAGAGAAACTGCACCAGCACGCCATTGCGAGGCGCCCCCGACCAGAGCGCCGCGCTCGCCACGCCTTCCCCCTGTTCGAGCAGCAGCGAGAGCCCGCCCTCGACCAGCGGATGGTCGGCGCTCAAAAAGTCCAGGTCCTCGCGGGCCAGCGCCAGTTCCCGCTTGTAGGTGGCACCGATTCCGTCGTCGCGGGTCAGTCCCGGGAAGACCTCCACGAACATCAGGTCGCCCGGCTTGATGTGGCGGCGGCCCTGCGCGTCCAACTCCTCGTCGTGAACGCCGAAGCGGTCGAGCAGGCGCTCCATGTAGTCCTGCAGCGCGCGATCCGTGTCGGCTCCATCAATGGCGCGCATCACCCGCCGCCCCTCCGCCTCGTCGAAGGAGTTGAGATCCACCAGGTAGTCGATGCTCTTCTGCCTCGCCTTGCGCACCTCATCAAGGGCTTCGGCCGAAGTGCCGAGCAGCGACTCCAGGCGCGCGTCCTGCTGCGCGTGGTGGGTGGAGCGCACGAGCCAGGCGCGCAGCGTTCCGAGCAGATCCTCGCTGAGCCGATGCATCACGTGCTCGGATCCGTGCACCGGCTTCTCGAACGCGTGCAGGCCGCGATCCAGCCACGCGAAAAGCGCCTCCTGCGGCGTCTCACGCACGAACAGCGCGTGGATGTCGATGGGATGATCCTGGCCGATGCGGTCCAGGCGGCCGATTCTCTGCTCCAGCGTGTCGGGGTGCAGGGGAAGGTCGTACAGCACGAGGTGGTGGGAGAACTGAAAATTGCGGCCCTCGCCGCCGATCTCGCTGCAAAGCAGCACCTGCGCGCCGCTCGGATCGGCGAAATAGGCGGCCTGGCGGTCGCGCTCCACCACGCTGAGCCCCTCGTGGAAAACCCCGGTGCGCACCGTGGAGTGGTGCTTGATCTGCTCTTGCAGCGCGATCACCGTGGACGGGCGGCTGCAGATGAGCAGCACCTTGTCTCTGGGATGCTCGCGCAAGAAGGACACCAGCCAGGGAACCCGAGGATCGGCCTCGCGGGCGGCCTTGAACGTGGCCGGCTCGAGCCGCTGCGGGCGGTCTTCCGAAGTCGCGAGCATGCGGGGATGCACGTTGTGCACGCTCGACCCCATGGCGACGAAGTCTTCCAGGTCAAGCGCCTCCGGATCGATCTGCTCGTAAACAAAGCGCCACTGCCGTGGCATGTCGAAACCCACCGGATGGAGCACCCGCCGGGGAAATCCCTTGAGGCGGTCGCGCCGGTTGCGGATGAGCACGCGACCGGTTCCGTGCCGGTCCACAAGCGCCCCGATCAGCTCGCGCCGCCCGGCCTTGTCGTCCTTCTTGCGCAGCTGCGCGACGTGGTGCTGGAGGCCTTCGTCGTGCGGGTAGAGCGTGGCGAGCTGGTCTAACAGCGGCCCCAGGTCCTCCTTGCCGTCGGCGATCTTGCGCGCCAGACGGGCCAGTTTTCCGAGGTGCGCCTGCTCCTCCTGGAAGGCCTTGAAGTCGTGAAAGCGCTCCGGATCGACCAGCCGCAGCAAGCCGAACTCGGTGGAAAGCCCGTCGCGCATGGGCGTGGCGGTCAGCAGCAGGAGACCCTTGGCGCGCTGGCTCAGGCGATCGATGGCCTGGTACGCGCTGCCCTTCCACTCCAGGTGGTGCGCCTCGTCGACGATGACCAGATCCCAGCGCACCTGCTCGGCCTGCTTGAGGCGGCGCGGATTTTTCACCAGCCAGTCGATGTTGCAGATCATGCGGCGGGCGACTTGAAAGGCGGAAAACTCTTTCTCCTCAAGCTGCTCGCAGCGCTCCTCGTCGAGCACCGTGAACATCTCGTTGAAGCGGCGGTAGAATTCCGCAAGCCACTGGTGCACCAGGGACTCCGGCACCAGCACCAGCACGCGCTCGGCGCGCCCCAGCGCGCGCATGACGCTGAAAATCAGACCGGCTTCGATGGTTTTTCCCAGGCCCACCTCGTCGGCCAGCAGCACGCGCGGAAGCTCGCGCCGCGATACTTCGTGCGCGATGTAAAGCTGGTGCGGAAGAAGCCGCACGCGCGCCCCCACCAGCCCGCGGGTATCCGGGTTGAGCGCGGCCTGGCGGATTTTCCAGCCGTCGAAGCGCAGCTCGAAATCGCTGAACGGGGATAATTGCCCGCCGAGCAGCTTTTCCACGGCGCCGTCGGAGGGCGCGTCGTCGGCCAGATCCTTCTCGTGCAGCAGGCTGCCGTTGCCCCGGTAGACCAGCAGCCCGGCCTTGCGGTGCACGCTGTCCACCTTGAAGCGCTCGCCGTTGCGGCCGCGCGCCTCCTGGCCGACCGCCAGGATCAGCCGCCGCAGCGGAGCGGTTTTCACGTTGTACACGCGGGTGGTGTCCGCCGCGCGAAATTCAATCTCGACGTTGCGGTGATCCAGGACGCGCGCCACGGTGCCGAGTCCCAGCGCGGGCTCGGCCTCGTTGACCACCCGCTGGCCGGGGGTGTACTCGGTGGTGACCTGCTTCATGGCACCGGCACCAGCTCGCGGAAGCGATCGCTGCGCCGCGGTTGGAAGTTCTTGAGGTGATCGTCGAAGAGCGCCTTCAAGTACGGCTTGTCCGTGCCGTCAAAATAGACCTTCGATTTTGCGTCGGTGCCGGAAGGACGCAGGCAGATGTCGCGCACTTTCCCGCCCTGCACAAACCACATCTGGATGCCGTCCGACCACACGTCGATGCGCTCCAGGCGGTCCCACTCATGGGCCATGCCGGGGATGGCCTCGGTGAGCAATTCGCGCACCTGCTCCAGGATGAGCGGCCTGGGAAGGGTACCTCCCAGGCCGTCCGCGTAGGCGCTCGCCAGGTCGCGGAAGAAGGCGTTGAACGCGACCCGTTCGGAGATTCCGGTTTCCTTCGCCCTGGCAAGCTCGGCCGGATCCACGATGGCCTCATTGTAGTGCACGATGTCGCCGCGGAATTCCATGGGGTTTGATACGCCGTTTTCCTGGAAGACGCGCTCGAGGTATTTGTGCAGGTACATATTTCCGGTCTTTTTTGCCTCCAGGAACAGCCGCGCCATCAGTGACACCGCTGACAGGCATGTCTCGCCGCTGCTCTTCTCGCGCATCGCGAGAACCCCCTCGCCCACCACGTTGTAAACCAGTTCGCGCGGTCCGCCGATGCGCCCGCCGCTCTCCTCGCCGGCGTGGTGCACCTTGGGCCGGCCGCGGAGCCGCATCACGTCTCCGCGCTCGTTGCGCACTTCCAGGCTGCCGTCGGCGGCCCGGTTGTCGAGCGCTTTTTCCACTTCACGCTCGATGGCGGCAATTTCCTTGAATCCGACGGGAACGCGCGTGAAGGGGATCTTGTTGCGCTCGGCCCACTCGTCCCAGGCCAGCGCGGAAACGTAGGTGTGGATGTCGAAATTATCGTAGTCGTCCCAGATGCCTTCGGCTTTTGCGACTTGCATGTCGTTGTCGGCGATCATCAGGAAGAACTGGTTTGGCGAATAAACGGCAAATACCCGATTTTCCCCGAGCGGCAGGTAGGAGATGCCCCAGCGGTCCAGTTCCGGCGCGGCGGATTTTTCCACCACTTGCGCCGCCACGAAGCGGTCCACGTCGGGATCCACGTTGAACACCACCTGGCCGTCGGGGGCGTCCTTCAAGAGGGTCTCGTAGCCGGCCGTCTTCACCACTTGCAGCAGGCTGGCGTCCACGCTGTCGTGCACCACTTCGTAGACGCCCGGCTGGCCTTTTTTCTCGGCCACCCGGAAGCCGATGTTGTGGAAGAACGGGTCTTCCTCGGTGCGCAAGAAATGCCCCTCGAACACGTTGATGATGCCCAGTTCGCGGAAAATCGAGGAAATGGTCCGGTAGCCGGCGCCTCCGAAGAAATCCAGGTGCAGGCCCAGGCCGGCGTCTACCGCTTCGTGGATCTGCTTGAGGGCGCCCGGCGAGGCGGGGCCTTTCCGCAAGTAATTGCAGTAAAGCTTCGCGGTTTTTTCGTAGGAGAGCCGGCGCCACAAGCGCGGGTCGTTCTTGGCGGCGAGCCGCACTGTGTAGCCTTCGGTTTCTGCTTGATGGAGAATCCGGTACAGCTCGTCGACGATTTTCATGTAAAGCGGCGGCAGGTATTGCGAACCGTCCGGTCCAAGAATCTTGTCGCTCTGCTTCTGCGGCGCGCCGTGGCTGCTGGTGAAATAATCCCCGCCGGAGAGGCCGAGCACGAAGACCAGGAACGACCACATGAAAATCGACGAGGTCTTGTCGTTCTTCTCGCTGTCCATCAAGAACGTGTAGAGCCCGTTGGCGGCGTAGATCCGCGAGGAGAGATCCACGAAGCGCGGCGAGTTGGAGCGCACCTCGCTGCCCACGATGCGCACCGGGTTGGCCCGCACGAAGCTCACGATGTCGGCGAGCGGCATGCCGAAAAGATCCTCGACGAGCGCCTGGTTGTCGGAGCCCAGGCGGCGGGCGATCTCCTCGACCGGGGTATTCGGGAGGGATGCCACGCGCTGTGCCTGCAGGTCCTTCACCAGGGCGGAGAGCGCCTCGGCGATGAGCGCGAACATGTACTCGTTGATGCGGTAGCGGTGGTCCCAGGGGCACAGCACGTTCTGGTTCTCGCGCACCCCCGCGGTGGACACCCGGGCCTCGGCGGCGAAGGCGTCCACCTGCGCGCGGAGGCCGATCCGCTTGCACAACTCGGGCGTGTAGGTGAACTCCAGCGCCCCCGGCTCGTGCATCGGAAAGGGAGGATTGTCCTGAATCGGCCAGTTCTCGCGCTCCCACGCCTCCAGGCTCTTGCGGGTCGACTCCAGATAATACGCGCGCATTTGCGCGGGCGTCATTGCGGGGGTAATCGCGACGTCAGAAACGGCCATGATGGGCTCCTCCTAGAAGGGGGTCAATACATAGAAGGGGGTCACTTCTCCGCGAGGGGAAGCCGTCCTCCGACTACGGCATCACCAGCAGCTTGCCCATGCCTTCCAGCTCGTCGTAGCTGGCCGACCAGCCGCCGAGGGGCTGCTCCAGGTACGTGAAGCCGTCCACCAGGCGCTTGAAGGCTTCGCGCAGGTTGAACGACACGTACTCGCGCGGCTCCATGGTGACCGGAAAGCGCTCCTTATGGTAGCGGGCCTGGTAGGCCAGGATCTGGATGGGCCACGACATCGCCGTCACCTTGCGGTACGCTTGAATCCGGGAGAGCAACGCGGGCGTCGAGGACGGCGCCACCTTCGTGAGGTCCACGTCGGTCAGGCCGCGTGGATCCTCACCGAGATATCCCTCCAGGAACGCCGTCTCGTTCTCCCCGCTGAGCCCGTTCAGCGCCAGAAACCAGGCCAGCTCGTAGCCCGGATCGCCGACGCCGGCGCGCTCCCAGTCGATGAGCCAGAGCCGGTCGGTTTCCTCATCGAACAAAAAGTTGTGCGGCACGAGATCCCCGTGGCACAGGCGCAGGGGCCACGAGGACGATCCCCAGGAATCCCACAGCGCCAGCGATTCCTCGACGAATTTCAAGAGCCGCTCGACGCAGTTGTACAGGCTGCCCATCAGCGCGTCGTCGGCCAGCCCCACGTCCTCGCGATAGCGCGCATAGTAGCGGAACATGTCGACGGTGTCCGTCATGTAGTCGCCGAGGTCGCCGAAGCCGTAGGACGGAAAGGTGGGCAGCGCTTCCCACAGCGCGTCGCCGTCCTGGTGGTGGAGCCGCCGCAGCAGCTCGCCCATGCGGCGCAGCACCGACGGTTTTAAATCCGCGCCCCGCAATTCGCGGCCGGGCAGCGCCTCGATCACCAGCGTCGGGTAGGGGAACGGGTCCTGGCGCAGGTCGAGCCAGTGCGAGCGGGCCGTGATGTCGCGGCCCTGCACCTGCCACATCGCGTGGTGCTCGACCCAGAGCGGCTGGGGGTCGCCCTTCACCGCCCACTTCACGATGGCCGCGCGGCCCTGGCGCACGGCCCGCCGCGCTTCGGGGCTCTGCGGGAGGGCCTCCTGCGTTTCGTCCGGCGTGGGCCACACCAGGCACACCTTGTTCTGAAAGCCGCTGGCCAGGAATCCCGCCTGTAGTTTCGCGCGCTCGCCGCTCTCGTCGAGCACCCCCAGCATGCGGCGCGCGTATTGCGCCACGTCGCGGATGTCGGGTGCAGAGGCGCCGTTGTCGGCCGGCAGCGGGCGCTTGCGCACCTGGCGGCTGCCCAGTTCTTGCAGCAGGCGCCGGCCTCGCTTCGGGCGCTTGCGCGGGCCCGGGATGGGCTCCAGCGGCTGGATCTCGCCGCGGTGCAGGCACGCGTTCGAGAGTCGAGCGTAGGGCGGAATCGGATCGCCCGGGCCCAGCACGATGCCGTGCAGGCGGCTGTGCCCGCCGACCCGGTTGTCCCCCATGAGAATGCTTGCGTCGATGCTGGTGGCGCCCTCGATGCGGCATCGCGCGCCGATGACGCCGGGCCCTCCGAGGCTGACCTGGCGCGGAATCCGCGCGCTGTCCGACACCACAAACACGCTGCCGCCCGGCCAGCCGGCGTTCATGCGCTGCCACGCGCCGACCCCGTCGAGCAACGGCGGGCCCTCCATGTTCTGTTCGGTGTGCTTGAGCCCGCGCGCAGCGGCGGCGCGGCGCACTTCTTGCAGCCAGTCGTGGGGCGGCTCGCTCTCGGTGGGCTCGGGAAAATAGCGGATGGTTTCGCCCAGCGTGGCCACGTCGCAAAGGATTGCGGTGGTGGCCGGCTTCTCCTGGCCGTGCCGGGGGAGCGTGTAGGCGCGGATCTGCCAGGCCGGCGGCGGGGTTTCCAGCGTGCGCCAGCCGTCTTCCAGCCAGAGCGCGTTCCAGCCGCAGATGAGCAGCCGGTCGCGGCCGCTCCCGACCTCTTTGAGGCGTTCCGGCGCCGCCGCGAATTGATCGATGTGGGCCAGGGAAATCTCCGGCCAGTGCTTCTGGCGCGCCGCGGCTTCCTCCAGCCATTGCTGCAGGGCCGCGAAGCGGTGCTCGGCGATGACCACGATGCGGCGCGAGCCGGCCGCCACCAGTCCACCAAGCACCCGCTCCAGCGCGGGCACCCCGGTCACTGGAAGCAGCGGAGGCGGCACGGAGTAGGACAGCGGGCGAAAGGCCTCGAGGTCTTCGCACGCCAGGACGATGGCGCACTGCAGCGGCTGGGAGGGCATCGGATTTTTATAGGAGACGCCGCCGCGGGTTTCCTGTCACAGCAGCCGGCGCAGCAGCTTGCCCACCGGGGTGCGCGGCAGCGATTCACGAAAGGTCACCAGGGCGGGGATTTTGTGCGGGCTCAAGCGGCGTCGGCAAAATTCAATGATCTCGTCGGCCTGCGCGCTCATTCCGCGCCGCAGCACCACGTGCGCCTCGAGCTGCGCGGCGCCTCCCACCACGGCCACGTCACGCACCTTGGAGTGCTCGTAAAGCACCTCCTCGATATCGCGCGGATAGATCTGGTTTTCGCCCAGGGAGATGACGTCCTGGCGCCGGCAAATCATCGTGAAATACCCGGACCCGTCCATTGTGGCAAGATCGCCTGTGTGCAGCCAGCCGTCGCGCAGCGCGCGGTCCGTCTCTTCGGGCCGTCCCCAGTATCCCTTCATGAGCTGCGGGCCGCGGACCAGCAGCTCGCCGACTTCGCCGACCGGAAGGTCTCGACCGCTTTCCCAGTCCACGATGCGCGCTTCGGTGGAGGGCAGCGGGACTCCGATTGAGCCCGGCCGGCCGCCGCTGCCCAGCGGATTTGAGTGGGTGACGGGCGAGGCTTCGGTGAGGCCGTACCCCTCCACCAGGCGGCCCTTGCTGAGCCGCTCGAACGCCTCCTTCACTTCGATGGGGAGCGGCGCCGCGCCGCTGATGCAGGCCCGCACCGACGATAATTTGTAGGTTTTCACTCGAGGATGGTTGATCAAGGACACGTACATCGCTGGCACGCCCGGAAATAAGGTGGGCCGGTGTTTTGCGATGGCGCGGAGCGCTTCGCCGGGCCGAAATGAGGGCAGCAGCACCAGACATCCGCTCAGAAAAACGGTCAGCGAAAGCCCGGCGGTCAGCCCGTACGCGTGTGAGAAGGGGAGCGCCGCGAGCAGCTTCTCTTCGCCTTCCCGCGCCTCGCTGTAAAATGCGCGCACCTGAATGGTGTTGGCGACCAGGCTGCGATGGGTCAGCATCACCGCGCGCGGGAGGCCGGTCGTGCCGCCAGTATAAGAAAGGACGGCCACGTCGTTGGGATCGATTTCCAGGTGCGGGGGCCGGCTGTTCCGGTGGGAATTCAGCAGATCGAGAAAATGAAGCGCGTCGCGGGGCGGCTTGCCGCCGTCGCCAAACACGCTGACCATGCGGCTCTGCATTTTCGGCATCGCGTCGCGCACGCGGGCGTGGATGATGCGCACGGTGGGTTTTTCCACCCAGAGCTCCGGTGTTCGCAAACCGTCCGTGGGGCGTGGCGCCTGTCGATCCCGGGCCTCCAGCACGGCGGGCATGCTGGCCCCCACGGTCACCACGGTTTCCGCGCCGCAGTCGGCGATCTGGTGCGCGATTTCCTCGGCGCTGGCCAGCGGATTGGACAGCACCACGATGGCGCCGGCTTTCAGCGCGCCGTAAAACGCCACCACCGCCTGGGGAATGTTGGGCAGCAGGAGCAGCACGCGCGCCCCCGCCCGCACGCCGAGTGCGTGCAAGGCCGCCGCGAAGGCGTTGGCCTGCTCGAGAACCTCACGGTAGGTCATCTCGCCGTCGAAGCAGCGAATGGCGATTTTTCTTGGATGCTGGGCGGCCGCGCAGTGCAGGAAATGATAAAGCGGCACGTGCGGAACATCCACCTGCCAGGGAACGCCCGGGTCGTACGCGTCGCGCCAGTTCATGCGCCCCTGACTTCCTCGATGGTGCCGCGCCACGAGCGCACGCGCTCCTCGAGGAAGCGCTCGAGGGCGCGATTGACCGCGGCGGGCCGCTCGAGAATCGGCATGTGAGCCGCGTAGCGGACAATCTCCACCTGGCAGTTTTGCAATTGAGTGGTCATCGCCATCGCGGAGTCCCGCGGCACCACGCGGTCTCGCTCGCCCAGAATAATCAGTGTGGGGGCGGTGATCGAGGGCAGAAGGCCCCAGCCGTTCCAGGGAAACACCGCGCCCGGAATGAACTTGCGCAGCACCCGGGCCGGACACGAAATGCGGCCCGGGATAGCGCGCCGCGCCAGGTCCAGCAGCCACGGCGGCATGGCGAACAGCACCTTGAGCATGGGGTTGAGCGGAATCACCGTGGAGGTCGCAATCAAGACCAGTTTTGCGACGCGCTCCGGTCGCGTGGCCGCGTAGGTGATGGCCAGCGCGCCGCCAAACGAGTGGGCCACCACCACGAAGCGCTCCGGCAATTGCAGGACGTCCACCAGCCGGTCCAGGTCGTCCATGAATTCATTGAGCGTGTAATCCGCGACCGGAAAATCGGAGTGCCCGTGCCCCCGCATGTCGGGCGCGATGCAGCGGAAGCGGTCGCTGAAATACCCGATTTGATCCTGCCACTGGTTGTTGCGCCCGCCCGCGCCGTGAAGCAGCAGCAGCGTCTGCTGCGGATTCTCCGGACCGGCGTCGATGCAGGAGACGGACAGGCTGTCCGCGATGGCCACTCGGCGACGATGCTCATCCAGCGGGAAGCGGGTCTTCACCGCCCCAGTATAGCAGATTCTAGCGACGCCCCAACTGTGTTCGCTCCGATCTGGGAGCGAACACCTGCGACAAAGTGACGATTTGACGCCGTTCGCATGCTGTTCGCCGGCATCTGGGAGCGAACGGCGTCCGAGCTATTGCTTCTTCTGGCAGGCCAGTCGGTAAAGGGCTTTGCGGAGCGCCTCCCGGCGGGCCGGGTCGCCCTGGGTCCACTGCTCCTCGAGGACGCCGTCGTAGCTGCACGTGAGGTTTTCCTCGAGCAGCGGCGCCTCGGCCTCCGGCGTGACCGGCGGCTGCAACTGGGTGAGCAGGTGGTAGAAGCTGTTGGGGATCACCTTGTCGGCCGCCCAGGCCAGGGCGTACGGGTTTGGCTTCACCCGCGGGACGAACTGTCCGGTTCCCTGCGAGGGACGGGCCGGCGGCTGCCAGGGGATCGACTGCTGCTGCATGCGCCACGGGATGATGAGCAGCGCCAGCAGCAGGGAGGCCGCGGTCAGGTCGATGGCGCCCGATTGCAGCTTCGCGGCCACTTTCGGTGATAAGGGGAGCAAGGGAGGTCTACCGAGGAACTTTACCGGGATCCGCATACGGGAATCCACCAGCCTCTCACTCCGTGGCAAGCCATCCGGCGCGCGCGAATAATTTTCACAGGAGCCCCGTAACGGCGCGGTTTTCGATGGCTTGCTGCATTCATTATATCGTCGCCTTGTCGACCGCGCAATAGGGCTTTCGCCCCACAGAACCGCGCTGTCTCGCCGATTTTTTCGCGGAGTGGGTCTCTTTGCAGACCATCCCCAGACCAGGGGGTCCCGAAAACCCGTCTATCGGCCCGGGCCCGGGTCGTTCGAAAGGCCGGTTCGGAGTCCGAGCCCCAACGGTATAATGAGGGCACACAGAGACCGCAAACGGAGGAACGAAAATGCCAGGTATTGGCCACAGCCGCAACAGCGTGGATGCCCCCACCGTCCCCGCCGGCGGACTCATCGGCGCTCTCGACCGCCTGCGCATGCGAATTCCGCGCTCGGCCCGCGCCGCACGCTCCCGCCGCCGCGTCCAGTACGCCGGTGCCTGGGTGCTGGTGTCTCCCACGAAGTAGCCCTTTCGGAGGCTGCCCGTTTTGAAGGTGGGCGGCGGGCGGCTTGACTTGCCCTCACGTTGGTGGGAAAATACCCTATCATGGACGCCTCCGGCCATCTTGTCATTGGCGCGTTTGGGCCCTTTGGCCCGAAGAGCACCAACCAGGCCGACGAAGTCGCGAAGCGCCTCGTGCAGATGCGCGAGCGCGGGGAGCTTCAAGTTCCTGAAGACGTGCGGGTGACCGTCGTGCCCATGGAGACGAACGTGGACTCCGTTCAACAGTTCGTCCAGACCGCGAAGCAGATGCAGGCCGACCGCGTGCTGATGCTCGGGGAGAGCGGGAGCGGCCTGAAAGTCGAGGCGCAGGCGCACGATCGCGGCCAGCCGCACGGCCTGCTGCTGAGTGCCGTCACCTCGCTGCTGCCCTCCTTTGGCGAGCACGAGACGCTTGCCACCGCCGCGCCCGCCGACCAGATGGCACAGGCTTCCGGCGCCGCGGTCAGCAAGGACGCCGGCAACTTCTATTGCAACTACTCATACCACAGCGCGCTGCAGGCCGGCCTGAACGCCGTTTTCGTTCACGTCCCCAGCGGAATTCTTGGTCTGGGTCGCGATCCCGACGGCGCCGCGCGCGGCGTCAACCAGATGCTCGGCGCCTGGTACCAGGCCGACGCCAACGGCCCGCTCGTCATGCGCGACTGTCATCTTGGACGGGCGGACGACCCGACAGGCTCATCCGACGGGTTCGGCGCGATCCACAGCACGTCGCCGGCCCGTGACACGTAAGCCTGGCGCCAGCGCGGCAATTCTCCGCTGAAAAAAGGAAATTGCCGCAAAAACGCGCCGTTCAGCGTGTTCTTCAATTCAGAGCAGATGACCGCGCGGACCCCCAGTCGGCGCAGCCCCTCCGCGTCGTTGGACGGATCGCCGTCGAAAAGAAACAGCGCTTGCGGGCTCCAGACCAGAACGAAGCGCCGGTCCCGAATGCGGACCGGCATCACCGCGCCGTCCGTCAAGATCACGCCCTCCGGCGCGACGTTTGCTCGCACCGCTGCTTCCATCTGATCCACGTCATAGGGGGCCGGCGCGCGCCGCTCCACGGCCGCCGCCGGCCAGTATCGCAGCGGCACCTCAGCCGGCGCGCTGGGCCAGATCAGCGCCGTGGGCACCGACAGCAGGCAGAGCCCGGTGGCCGCCGCCGTCGTGGCCCGCGGCCA
>Ga0194131_10008428_pt1 | contig 13408 bp, 9 predicted proteins | sample TA2KigO120mmetaG_FD_148631 | JGI IMG/M metagenome (GOLD analysis project Ga0194131, IMG submission 148631) | Freshwater microbial communities from Lake Tanganyika, Tanzania - TA2015053 Kigoma Offshore 120m | ecosystem: Environmental > Aquatic > Freshwater > Lake | place: Tanzania: Lake... | reverse complement strand
TGCGCGACCGTTTAGGTTGCGAAGACGATCACATACATATATAGTAGATGCAAATGGTCGATCGTAAACTCACTCCACTCGAACTGCAGATCATGGAAGCCCTCTGGACCCAAGGCCGTCTCTCGATTCGCGAAGTGCAGGAAGCGTTTCCCGAAGACGGCCGCCCCGCCTACACCACGATTCAGACGACCGTCTACCGGCTGGAGGAACAAGGTGCCGTGCGCCGCGTGCGCAAGATCGGCAACGCGCACGTCTTCGAGGCGCTGATGACGCGCACTGAAGGGCGCGGGCGCCTGATCGACGAGCTGATCGGTCTCTTCGGTGGACGCCCGCAACCGGTGATGGCGCATCTGGTCGAGACGGGCAAATTGACGCTCGACGACGTTCGTGAAGCCGAGAAGCTGATTCAGGAACTGTCGCGAAAAGAGAGCAAGAAATGACTGGGGAACTCGCCACTCACCTTTGGCAATCAACGCTGTTTGCGGCCGCCGCGGCTTCGGTACTGGCTGTGGTTGGCGGCGTCGCTCAAGTTCCTGGTGCCGTTCTTTCTGCTGCTCGGGATCGGCACTCTGGCCGAGCCCCCGGCTGGCACGCTACACCAACCACTGCTCACCGCTACGCAAGTGAGAACCGCATCCACCGTCTTCGTCCCACTGGCTCCAACGCCATCGCCGGCACCGGTGTTCGGCTGGGTCTGGCTGGCAGGCGGGGCTTGCCGTGGTGCCGATGCGCGCAAGTCACTGGATGAAACTGGCACGCCTGCTGCGGGCTGCACGGCCGGTGACCGGCTTCCCGATCGCCGCCGTAAAGACGATGCCCGCCGGACTCTCGCGCTCGCTCCCCGCCATCGCGACAATCTGGTTCCATCCGGCCGTATGGTGGATCGGCGCGCGCTTCATTGCCGAACGCGAGCAGCACCTGCGATGAGCCGGTACTCGCCCAGGGAGGCGCACCGGAAGCATGGTCACCTGCGCCGTGGGCGTCCCGGGCGCGGACCTGAGGCAGCGAATCCATACCATCATGCAGGTGCGCATTTCGAGCCCGCTTTCGACAAGTGCGAGGTCGCCACCATCCGTCCGTCAAATGCCACGGATGGCAATTCACGCATCGGCCCGGGACCCCACGGCGGGATTTGAAGTGCGGCGAATGTCACCGTCGAGAGGGCGTCTGGAGCGCACCAGCGTCTACCTTCACATGCTCACGAGTGCCCTCACCCCCGGCCTCCGGCTCGAAGCTCGAAAAGGACCGTGCCCAACTATGTCGTGGCTTTTTTATTATACGTGAAAATGCTCTAAGCCTCAGCCGATCTCGATGCCCAGCTTGCGGAGCTCGTCCGCGTAGTACCGCCGGTGGAGCACAGCCCATTCGTCGGCGCCTTCCACGATCTCGCGCTTCTGGGCGCGGATCTTTTGCCGCGCCGCCCGGTCGGCCTTGTCCTCCACCTGGAGAATGTCGGTGATGGTCCGCACGATCTCCAGGCGGACCTCGTTCTGGTCCTTCTTCAGCCGGAAGTCCCGTCCCTTGCGCATCACCGCCACCAGCTTGTGCGAAATGTCGGTGATCTTGTCGCGCGACAGCTTCATGCTGTCGCCGGTATCGCGTCCGGATGCGCGGACGATCTTGCGCTCGCGGATCATCTGCGTCTTGATCTTCTTGAACATCTCCTGGTAGGAGATGCCCTCCCGCCGCATGTACTCCGAGTATTGGCTCAACAGGTCGCGGACGTCGTCGTTCAGCTTGTCCTCGACCTCCAGCTCCTGGAGCACCAGGCCACCGGTGATCTCAGCCGCAACCGCCGGATTGGCCGCTTCCATGTACGTTGGAGTCAACCTCTTGATGAGCTGGGTGGCGATGTAGGATACAAACTCCTTCGGAAGAAGCATTCTAGGGTTGGGTGGGCTCCGGAAGCGGGATCCTTACTACTGTACTAAAGATCCGGTCAATCGAGCAAATCGCCACGGTGATTCCTTTTGAACTCTTCGTCGATGGGCTTGCGCCCCCGGAAGCCGGCGTGCACCTCGTGCCAGTACTCGATCGCAGTCTCGCCCAGCCTCCAGCACAGGTAAACCTCTTCGCCACGGTACAGCGTCGGGAAGTCGCAAAGCCCGGTGTCGAGGTCCTTGATCTGGCATCCCCACTCGTGAACTTCCTCAATGATCTCCTTCAGCCGGCTGAGGATCGCATCGCGCCGGGCCTGGAGTCCCAGCACCTTCTTGCGGTCCACGATCATGCCGCCCATCATCTGGACGCGGCTCAGGAACTCGCGCAGATCCTCCTCGGACTTGCCGCTCTCTGTCTTCAGGTGCACGGCTTGCCGGATATGCGCCTCTACCCGCGGCAACATCGCCTCTGCCTGCGCCAGGTTGAAGTACCGCGGCATTTAGCGGGCCTAAATCCCCGAGACCTGGACCGCCACGGAACGGCTCCGGGGACCGTCGAACTCCGCTAGAATGATGCTCTGCCAGGTGCCGAGCAGCACCTTGGCATTGCGCACCTGCAAGCTCAGCGTCTGCCCCATTAGCATCCCGCGCAGGTGCGAATCAGCGTTGCGGCGCTCGCAGTCGGAGTGGTCCGGGTCGTTGTGCCGGTAGTAGGCTTCACGCAGGATCAGGTCGTCGAGGAACTTCTTCACGTCCTCGATCAATGCGTCCTGCCACTCGCTCAGGAATACGCCGGTTGTGGTGTGCAGCGACTGGAGGTGAACGATGCCGTCGCGGATTCCGCTGCGGCGCACCACTTCGTTGATCCGGTCGGTGATGTTGAGCAACTGCATCCGGTCGCCCGTGATCCAGTCGAGAACTTTGTGGCTGATCTTGAATCCGTGTGGAGCGGATGGCGAAGCGGTCCCCTCGGCCGCGACCGCCTCTTCTAGATAAGGATGGCTCATCAAACGCGGGCCTCTTTCCTTCGATTGTAGCAGGCGTTTCGCGCATTGCCGCTCACCGCCCGGCTGGGCCCGCTCACCGCCATAATGGGACCGCGCACGGGCGGCGGCTAGTTCCCAACGCGACGCTGGCGGATACTGGACCTTCATGCACCGGCTCTTCTCAATCCTTCTCTTGATTTCTGCCGCCGCCCTTGGCCAGACGGCGGGTGTGGTTCGAGGACGCGTCACTCTGGGTGGGACTGGTTCTTCGCTCCACAACGCCGACGTCCTGATCCCGCGGCTGGGCCTGAAAACCGGAACAGGTGAAGACGGCAGCTTCGAGTTCAAGAGCGTTCCGGCAGGAACCTGGGACGTGCTCGCGCACATGCACAGCCTGGGCGACCAGCGCAGGGCTGTTGAGGTACAAGCGGGCGGAACCGCAACCGTGGACTTTGAGTTGAGCCTCTCACCGGTCCGTGAACAGGTCACGGTCACCGCTACGGGCCGCGCGGAGACGGGCATCGAGGCGATCATGTCGACGCTGTCGGTGAGCTCGCTCGATCTGGCGGGGAGATCCGGATCCACGTCCCTTGGCGACCTGCTGGAGAACCAGACCGGCATCGCGAAACGCAGCGTTGGTCCGGGTACGACGCGCCCCGTGGTGCGCGGATTCGACGGAGACCGGGTGCTCGTGCTCGAAGACGGAATCCGCACCGGGTCGTTGTCCGCGCAGTCCGGCGACCATGGCGAGCCAATCGATCCGGCGCTCGTCGAGCGTATCGAAGTCGTTCGTGGCCCGGCGACGCTGTTGTATGGCTCGAGCGCGATCGGCGGAGTCGTCAACGCGATCAGCCCGCAGCATGACCTGCACGAGAAACCCCATGCCGGTCTCAGCGGCAGCATCAGCGCCACTGGCGGAACAGCCAACGCGCAGGGCGGCGGTGCGGGCAACTTCCGGTACGGGGTCAACGACTGGCAGTTGTGGGGCGGATACGGCGGGATGCGGACCGGTGACTACAACACTCCCATTGGCGAGATCCACAACTCGCACACCAAACTCAACAACGCGCGCTTCGGCGTCGGGAGATTCACGAACAAGACCTCGTGGAGCTTCGGTTACGCGCTGCAAGATGGGCGCTACGGAGTCCCGTCGGAGGAAGAGGCGGACGAACCCGGCCATGGCCACGGCCACGAGGGTGATGTGGACCTCACCTTCCGCCGGCACCAGACGCGCTTCACGGGGTCGGTCCGCGACTTCAGCGTGTTCGACCAGTTCACCCTGAAGCTCAACTATACGGACTGGCGGCACAACGAGTTGGAAGGCGACGAGATCGGAACGCGGTTCTTCAACAAGCAGTTCATCTACCGCGGCGAGTTTCAGGAGCGCCGCCGCGGACTTCGCACGGGCACGTTCGGGTTCTGGGGCATGTCGCGCGACTTCAAGGCCGAGGGAGAGGAGGCGCTGTCGCCGCCCGTCAACCAGAACGGGTTCGCCGCGTTCACGCTCCAGCAGTTCGACTTCGAGAAGTTCCGGTTGCAGTTGGGCGGACGCATCGAGCACAACCGGTTCGCGCCGCAGGGATTGAAGAACCGTTCGTTCACCGGGCTCTCGGGCAGCGCCGGAGTGAATGTTCCAATTTGGGAGGGCGGCGTGTTCGCGGCCGCGCTCACCCAGTCCTACCGGGCGCCGTCGCTTGAGGAACTGTATTTCAACGGACCACACCCGGGCACTGGACTGTTCGAGGTAGGGAATGTGAACTTGAACCGGGAGAGGTCACTCGGCCAGGATGTCTCAATCCGGCATCAGGGACGCAGGTTCCGCGGCGAACTGAATTTCTTTCACTACCGCATCACGGACTTCATGTACTACGCGGCCACTGGGCACTTCGAGGATGGCCTGCCCGAAGCGGAGGTCGAGCAGGCTACCAGCCGCTACATTGGTTCCGAGGCACGCGTGAGCGCGGCTGTCAGCAACCACACGTGGCTGCACGCCGGCATGGATTCGGTTGGAGCGCAGTTGGTGCAGTCTTCAATTCCGCTCCCCCGGATCCCGCCGGTCCGGTTCCGGCTGGGATTCGAAAACACGTGGGGCGGGTTGAGCGTGCGTCCGGAATGGATCTTTGCCCGCCGGCAGGACCGGGTGTTCACAATCGAAGATCCGACGGCTGGCTATGCGGTCCCCAACATCACGGCGACGTATTCGGTTGCCCGGCGACATGCGCTGCATGTCTTGGGGTGAACTTCTTCAACGTGAGCAACCGGCTGTACCGGAATCACCTGTCGCTGATCAAGGAGTTCGCGCCGGAGATCGGACGCGGAGTCCGGTTCAGCTACACGGTCAACTTCTACTGAGGTGCGTGGCCAAGGAGCGCCACCCCGGACCGGGCGGTGAATGCGGTGAACCTGATCGGGTGTCAGAGACCACGGCAGCACCTACATGAGCGATGACTCCAGCAAGAGATCCGCTTTCTCTTGCATCACCAAAGGCAGTGTGATTTAATGCGTAACGTAGCTCACGCTGCACTATAGCCATGCGATACGCTCTCCCTTTCTTCCTTCTTCTTCCCGCATCTGCGTCCGCGCAGGTGCTCTATGGGTCCCTGGTAGGCAACGTAACCGATGCTTCCGGAGCCGCGGTTCCCAACGTCACGGTGGCGATAACGCACACGCAGACCGGTCAACGCCGTCAGGCCGAAACAAACGAACTGGGCGTCTACAACGTGGTGGCCGTGCCCAGCGGCACCTATGCCGTCGAATTCGCCAAATCCGGTTTTGCCACGTCAAAGAAGGAGGGCGTTGAGGTCAGCATCAACAACGTCACGCGCGTCGACCAGGTTTTGCAGATCGGCGCTGTCGCCGAATCGGTTCAGGTAAGCGCGCAAGCCGCCGTTCTCCAAACCGACCGCGCGGAAGTCCGCCGCGAAATCAGCTCGCGCAACCTCGTCAACCTGCCCGTCCCGCCCGGCCGCAACTACCAGCAGCTTTTGCTCACGGTGCCCGGCGTCTCGCCGCCCCAGAACGCCGGCAGCAACATCGCCAACCCGTCCCGCGCACTCGTCTACAACGTGAACGGAACCTCGTCCATGGGCAACGGCATCCGTGTCGACGGTACCGCCACCAACGGTGTCTGGCTCCCCTGGTACGCCGCGCACGTGCCCTCCATCGAGTCAATCGAAAACGTGAACGTGGTCACCAACAGCTTTGACGCCGAGCAGGGCCTGGCCGGAGGCTCCGCGGTGAACGTGCAGATCAAGAGTGGCACCAATCAACTCCACGGCTCCGCCTTCGAGTTCCACAACAACCAGCACCTGCAGGCCAACCGCTTCTTCAATCCGCTCGGCAAGAAGCCGAAAGCCATCTTCAACCAGTTCGGCGGCACCGTCGGCGGACCCATCAAGCGCGACAAGCTGTTCTACTTCGTCAGCTACGAAGCGTCGCTGGACCGCAAGGTGGCCGACGCCTTCGGCACGGTCCCCACCGCTGAGATCCGCGGCGGCAACATGTCCGCCTCGCAAAACCAGATCTACGATCCCACCACTGGCACGGCCACCGGAACAGGCCGCATGCCCTACCCCGACAAGCGCGTCCCGGCTTCGCTGTTTGACCCCATCATCCAGAAGCTCGTGCAACTGACGCCTCAGCCCACCCTGCCCGGCATTGCGAACAACTTCTATCGCAACTGGCCCGACACGTTTGATCGCCACACCATCGATTCCAAAGTCAACTGGAACGTCAACTCGCGACTCAACGTCTACGGCCGTCTCAGCACGCTGCGCTACGAGAACAAGACCGACCTGCTCCTAGGCGAGCTCGGCGGAAGCCGCAAGTTCGCCAACGGCCACACCTACTCCACCACCTTCGCCGGCACGTATACGTTCTCCCCGGCATTCATCGTGGACGCCAACTTCGGCTGGAACCTGCTCGACACATCGGCACTGCAGAACCGCATTGATGAGAAGCTCGGCCTCGAATTCCTCGGTATCCCCGGCACCAACGGTCCGCGCCGCGTGCAGGGCGGCTGGCCCGAGTTCAACACGACCAACTACACCGTGGTCGGCTCCAGCGGCGGCGTCACGCCCATAATCTGGCATGACCCGGCTTGGCAGTACACCGCCAACGCCAACTGGCTTCGCGGCGCCCACAACGTGCGCTTCGGCTTTGACGCATCACGCCAGCACATGAACCACGTCACCCATGAACTGGTAGGCGCATCCGGCGCGCCCATGGGCGGCTTCTCGTTCACCGGCGGGGTCACCGCGCTCAACGGCGGCCCGGCGCCGAACCAGTTCAACAGCTACGCGCAGTTCCTCATGGGCATCGCCACCGGCGTCAACAAGATCTTCATGCTGCCGGAGCAGGTGACCACGCGCGCCTGGCTGCAGAGCCTCTACATTCGCGACCAGTGGCAGGTCAGCCGCCGGCTCACGCTCTCCTACGGCACGCGCTGGGAGCACATCCCCATGCCCACGCGAGAAGACCGCGGCATCGAACGCTACGACTGGCGGACCAACAAGATGCTCATCTGCGGCGCCGGCAGCACACCGCGGGATTGCCGTGTTGAAACCAGCAATCGCCTCTTCGCGCCCCGCGTCGGCTTCGCCTTCCGCGCCTCCGATACCTTCGTGATCCGCTCCGGCTACGGCATCAGCATCGATCCCTATTCGCTCGCCCGCCCCATGCGGACCAACTACCCCGTCGTCACCGGGCTCAATATCACGCCGCCCAACGCGTTCAGCGCTTCAGGCCGCGTCCGCGACGGCATCCCGCCTGTCCCGGTGCCCAACATTTCGAGCGGCGTAATCGACGTCCCGAACTTCGTCGTCGCCTTCACCCTGCCCGACAAGTTCCCCCGCGGCTACGTCCAGTCGTGGAACTTCACCATGCAAAAGCAACTGAAGTGGGGCTGGACCGGGCAAGCCGGATACGTCGCAACGCGCCAGGTGCGCCAGCTCGGCTACGTCGAAATGAATTACGGAAAGCCGGGCCGCGGCCAGGCCGGCCAGCCGTTCTTCCAGCAATTCGGACGTCCGGCGTCCACACAGATCACGGCACCCACCGGCAGTTCCAACTACAACGCGCTGCAGGCGAACCTCGAACGCCGTTTCGCCGCCGGATATCAGGTGGAAGCCAGCTACACGTTCTCCAAGTCGCGCGGCATCTGCTGCAACGATCGCAGCGACCTGCAGCCGGCCATCAACGATCCCGAGTTCTACCGCCTCAACCGGTCCGTGAATGGGTTTCACCGCCCGCACAATTTCGTCGTCACCGGTATGGCCGAACTGCCGTTCGGCAAGGGCAAGCGCTGGGCCTCGTCCGGCGGCGCAGCTTCCTGGATCGCCGGCGGATGGCGGCTCAACGGCATCTTCAGCACATTCTCCGGACTGCCGTTCAGCGTGCTCTCGGCCAACACCAGCCTGAATGCGCCGTTCAACACGCAACGAGCCGACCAGGTGAAATCGCAGGTCTCCAAAGTTGGCGGCGTCGGCCGCGGCTCGTCGTTCTTTGATCCTTTTGCCTACGTTCCCGTTACGCAGGCCCGCTACGGCACCGCTGGCTTCAATTCGCTGCGCGGCCCCGGCCTTGTCAACGTCGACTTCGGCCTCGCCCGCGACTTCGCCATCAACGAACAGTGGCGCATCCAGTTCCGCGCCGAAGCATTCAACGCCACCAACACGCCGCACTTCGGAAACCCCGGCGGCAACGTGTCCAACCTGCAGTTGAACCCCGATGGCACCATCCGCACTCTGGGCGGCTATACCGAAATCACCACCATCCGCGCCAACGCGCGTGAAGGCGTCGACGAACGGGTGTTCCGCCTCGGGCTCCGTCTGAGCTTCTGATAAGAACGGTGCCTGGTGCACCTGGAGCTTTAGAAGAGAAATCTCAGGGCAAGCTGGATATCCCTTGCGCCTCCCGCCCCAAGAATCTGGCCGAAGTTGGGATTCGTAAGCGAGGAAACCGGGTTGCCGAAGTTGGTGAAGCCGAAAGCGTTGAAGAACTCGCCGCGCAACTCGAGCTTGAACCGCTCGGCGAGGCGGAAGAACTTCGCGGCGGAGAGCGTGGCGTTGTAGCCCCACGGCCCGCGGAACTGATTGCGGGAGCCGTTGCCGAGCGTGGCGAAGGCCGGGGTCTGGAAGGCCCGGCGGTCGAACCAGGCGGCGCGCGTCCGGAACCCGCTGGGAAACGGATCCCCCACGATATCGGCCACTGCGTTGCCGCCGCAGAACCCGCAGCCGGTGTTCCCGTTGTCCACGCCACTCACCACGGAATACCGGACCCCGCTGCGCAGGCTGACGATGGAAGCCAATTGCCAGCCTCCCAGCACGCCCTCGGCCAGCGCGGGCAGCGAAGCGCCGTACTTCCGGCCGCGGCCAACCGGCAGGTCGAAGACGGCCGAGGTCACATTGACCAACGGCAGGTCGAAGCTCGACGGCCCCCGGCTGCGATCGCGGTTGTACAGGTATTCGATCGAGCCGGTGTTCGGGTCGCTGTTGAGATCCATGAACTTGGACCAAGTGAACGAGTTGCGGAACGTGAGGCCGCGGCTGTAGCGTTTCTCGATCCGGACCTGCATCGAATTGTAGGTGGAGAAGCCGGTGTTCTCGCGCCACAGGATGGGCCCCGCTGTGCGGATGGGGCGGCGCGGGCCGGGCGGCGCCGTGCCCACCGGCGCGGTGTTCCGCTCCTGCACGATGACAAGGTTCTTTCCGGCGGCCGCCACGTAGGCGATGCCGAAGACGAGCTCGCCCGGAAGAAGACGCTCGATCCCGAAATTCCAGGTGAGCGTGTAGGGGTCCCTGAGACGGCGGTCAATCGTAAACGCGGGGTTCGGCGGCACCGCGGAGCGCTCGACGAACGGGTTCGCCAGGCTGATGGGCGGGTTGTTCGGGCCGGGTTGCAGGATGTTCTCGTTCGACAGGCGCTGCGCGCTGCCGTACGGGTAACTGCCAAAGCCGATGCGGATACTGTTCTGGACCAGATTCGTGTTGTAGTCGTAATACATCCCGAAACCACTGCGAATGACGGTCTTGGGCGACAGCGTGTATGCTATCCCGACGCGCGGCGCGACGTTGTTGTGGTCGCCTTCGACCAGCGCGCGCGTGGCGTTCGGCTCTTGGCCGGTGATCGGGTTCCTGCCCGCCCACACGTAGGCGAAGGCGAAGTTCGTCGCGTCGGGCTGCGTCTCCGCTTTCCGGTAATCGAAAATGGAGACATCGTTGTTCTTGGATACCGGCCTCGTGGACAGCACGTACTGCGCGCCGAAGTTCACCGACAGTTTCCGGTTCACTTTCCACGTGTCTCCGGCGTACCCGACGTAGATGTCGCCCAGTGTGTTCAGGCTGTTGTTGATGGAAATACTGGTGCCGGAGGGATAACCGACGAGGAAGCTGGCGAAGCCGTCGCCTGAGGTATTGAATCCCGGCTGATTGGATCCGGTGTTGGAAAAGGTCATGCCGGCCGAGCCCTGGCGGCCGACGACATGATGCCAGCGCAGGTAGCGGAACCCGAAGCTGATCTCGTGGCCGGGCAGGATCCTTTTGACGTCCACGTTGTACTGGTGCGAATATTCGGGATTGCCCAGATCGGTCTGGGAAAAGGGGAGGATGCCGGAAAAGGGCGACTGGGCGAAGGCCGTCTCGGCCGGCACGATGCCGTCGCGGATCTGAAACGTCAGCCGCTCCCCGAGCAGCCGGCGCAAGTCGTCGCCGTAGCCGGCGGTGCGGCGGGGTATGCCGGTGCGGTTGTACCCGTACTGCACGTCGGCAAGGAAAGTCGGGCTGAAGACGTGGGTGTACTGGGTCACCAGATTCACCCCCGTGTTGAGCGCCAGAAACTTGATGGTGGGGAGCGTTTGCGGATCGGCCTCCTCGGTATGGTAGTAGGAAAAGCGGCCAAACAGACGCCGGTTGTCGGAGAGATTGTGATCGGCGCGGGCGCCGAACTGGTCGGAACTCTGGCTGCGGCTGGCCGTTCGCACGTGGTTGGGGAAGCCGCCGGTCCGGTTGGGCAGGGGGAGGAAGAAATCGACGTAGGCTTTCGCCCGCGGGTCGACGCGCGCGGCCGGGATGCGGTTGCCGGGGAAGGCGTCGCGGATGAAAGCCGCCGTACACGTCGAACAGGCCCGCGTCGAGAGGATGTCGTAAATCTGGGACCGGAACACGTCCTGCCCTTGACCGTCGCCTCCGGCGCGGGCGCCCAGCAGCGAGGAGAAATCGCCGCCCCGTACCGCAGCGTCAGGGAAACTGGCCGTGACCGTCCGGGTGCGGCGCGATTCGAAGCGCTCGAAATAGGTGAAGAAATACGTCCGCGTATCGCGTCCGTCGACAATCTTGGGTAGCCGCACCGGCCCGCCCAGCACGAATCCGAACTGGTTCTGGCGGTAGGGCACGCGCGGATTGCCGAAGAAGTTGTTGAAGTAGCCGTTGCCCGAGAGCTTGTCGTTGCGGAGGAACTCCCACGCCGATCCGTGGAACTCTTTTGTCCCCGATTTCGTGGTCACGTTGACGTTGCCTCCCGCGGAAAAGGATGCCTGTGCGTCATTCTGCTGCGACTGGACCTTGAACTCCTGGATGGCGTCGGGAGGCGGAGCGGTTCCGTAGCTGTTGGTAAACCGGGCGTTGTTATCCACGCCGTCAAGCGTGAAGTTGTTCATTTGCGGCCGCGTCCCGTTGATCGCCGGGCTGATGCCTCCGCTGCCCATCTGAATCGTGAAGCTGTTCTGCTGCCCGCTCTGCTGCATCACGACCCCGGTGGACAGCGAGAGCAACTGCGTGAAGTGCCGGCCGTTCAAAGGCAGTTGCATGATCTCGGTGTTCTGGACCGTGGTGCTGATCGTCGAGTTGACCTGATTGAGCGAGGGCGGCTCGCCGGTCACCGTGACCGCCTGGGTCAGTTCGCCAACGGCCAGCTCCGCGTTGATGGTGCGCGATTCGTTCACCAGCAGGTGAAACTCCTTCACGACGAAGCTTTGAAAACCGGCCGCGGTGATGGTGAGCGAGTAACGTCCGGGCGGCACGCCCGGGATGATGTAGTTGCCGGCGGCCTGGGTTCTGGCCCTGCGCTTGATTCCCGCGTCGAGGCTGTCCAGGGCGGCAGTCGCGCTGGGCACCACCGCACCGGTCGAATCCGAGACCGTACCGCTCACCGAACCGAGGACGGTCTGGCCTCGCAGCCAGCCGCTTCCAGGTCCCGTACACAGGGCCGCTAAGGTCAGCCAGCCGATGATCGTTCCGCGCATGTATACCTCCTGGGCTGATAGTGTACACCCGCCGCCTCACTCCAGTGCCGGAGTTGATCAGAATCCCCTTTCCGAGGGCGAGCCAGTGCATGTGGATGGCTTGTTTGGCCGAGCATATACTTGATGGCGCGCCGTGATAAGGAGGCTTTCAATCCGAAGATCAACCGTGGCCTGGTGTTCGAGCTGCGCTACTGGCAACGAGCTTGCCATCGGCGCGGTGGTGCGGGTTGAGATCGTTCGCGGCACCCTCGCCGACGCGGTCGACTATCACTTCACCGCCTTGTACCGGCTTCAGCCTGGCCTGCAATCAGCCGTACGCTTCATCCCCGGCTCGATCCGCCCGGCGCCTCCCTCGCACGTCGAGTCCGGACAGGTACAGTTTGAAGCCACGGTCGAGTACACGATCTTCCCGGAGTCCCCTTGCGAACTGTTTCTCCGGGTGTTTGACGCGCCCTCGAATGGCCGCCAAATCTCCGGTTCATCCGCCGTGGTGGTGCCCGCCTACGGACCGGCGGCGGGACTTCGCCACTCCGTTCCTGGACCACGCGAAGCGGGTGGCGGAGGCATGGTTCGGCGTCGCGTCTCACGGGTGGACGGAGGAATAAGGGCGTGAAGGGCGTAAACCGCGTACTCGGGATGCACCACCAAGGGGACCGGCGGCGGGTCCTTCCCGGCGGCTTTCGTGGGCGGGCGGAGCCATTGCACACGCGCGTTAGATTTGTGTGGCCGAGTGGTTTACGTGAATAACCTACTTTTCGGCGCAATGTTCGCATGAGATCGCGGTCAGGCTGGCCGCCAGCGCCAACGCCCATGAGCCGGTTGCGGCGTTCGCGCCCATTTTTGAGACATAAGATCCATTATCGTGTCAGCGTCCGCGAGGTATCGGAACTGGGCGTACAGCGACTCCGGAAGGCCTTGCGTGATGCGGGCCGGGCATCGCGCATGCCGTTGCGGTTTTGGTTACTCCCGCAAAGCGGGCCCCCTCCAAAAAACTTGCAAGGGCAAGTTCCAAACCCTTGACCGTGCACCCCCCACCCTCGACCGGGAGGCAGGGTTGCATGTGCCATGCAACCCATTTCAATTAAAGGGGTGACACCGGTCTCTGCCCTCAAGGTGGAAGGCTGTGGTTCAGTTGTCGCTATGTCCGAAATTTCAAGAATCTTTACGCGATCCCTACCGTGCTTCGCAGCGAGCGGTAGACCTCGATAATGCGTCTTACCTACCAATCGCTCTGGTCAGGTCAAAAGCGAAAGACTGGACCAACTACTACTCGCGCGTAATAGTTAGTACCGGGCCAAACCATC